>Ga0114969_10002695_pt1 | contig 14523 bp, 12 predicted proteins | sample M_130807_MF_Meta_FD_87316 | JGI IMG/M metagenome (GOLD analysis project Ga0114969, IMG submission 87316) | Freshwater microbial communities from Lake Montjoie, Canada to study carbon cycling - M_130807_MF_MetaG | ecosystem: Environmental > Aquatic > Freshwater > Lake | place: Lake Montjoie...
ATTGCCGCCACCCGTTCCGGATTCTTGGCGGCCAAATCGGTCGACTCGCCGGGGTCGGACGCCAGATCGAACAACTCGTGGCGGCCGGTCTCGTAGAACTCGATCAATTTCCAGTCCCCCGATCGGCTGGCCCCGTAGGGAGTCGCGCCGCCCCCGTGGTAATGCGGGTAATGCCAGAACAAACTCCGATCCGGCACCGGGCCGTCGCCCCGCAGGACCGGCATCAGGCTGACGCCATCGCTCGCATGGCCCGGCAGGTCGGGGACACCGACGGCATCCAGCACGGTCGGGTACAGGTCGATCGAGTGGACCGGGACCCGCGAGACCACCCCCGCCTTCACCACCCCGGGCCATCGCACGATCAATGGCACGCGGACGCCCCCTTCGTAGCAATCGCCTTTTCCCGAACGCAACGGGCGGTTGCTGGTGGGCGCGCGCGGGCCGCCGAGGACGAGACCTCCGTTGTCGGACGTGAACACGACCAAAGTGTTGCCGGCGAGGCCGAGTTCCGCGAGCCGGGCCACGATGCGACCGACGCTGTCGTCCACGCTTTCGAGAAGCGCCCCGTACTCCGCGTTGTGTTGGGGCGCCTTCGCATCCGCGTTGGCCCGGTAGCGCGCGACGACATCGGGCTTGCCCGCGATGGGTTGGTGGACCGCGTAGTGCGCGAGGTACAGGAAGAAAGGGCTCGCGCGATGTTGCTCGATGAAAGACACCGCCTCGAGGCCCTCGCGATCGGTGAGGAACTCCCCGGGCTGACCGTCCGGCAGGGTCGGGAGACCGTAGGGCGAGACATATCGCGGTGGTTGCCCGCGTTGATCCCCGCCCCGATTGACATCGAAGCCAAAGGCGCTCGGCAGGCTGTTGGTGCCGCCGAGATGCCACTTGCCGACGATGGCGGTGGCATAGCCGGTGGCTTTGAGTACCCGAGCGAGCGTGGGCTCGGAGGGATCGAGGCGTTGGGTCCACTGCGGCGGCCGCAGTTTTCCCGAGGTCCGGTTTTCCCCGGGAATCCAATCGGTAAGGTGCAAGCGTGCCGGATATTTTCCCGTGAGCAACGCGGCCCGGGTGGGTGAGCAGACCGTGCAGGCGCTGTAGGCATCGGTGAACCGGGTCCCGGACCGCGCCAATCGATCGATGTTCGGCGTGCGGTGGAAACGACTGCCGTAGGCCCCGGTGTCGGCCCAACCGAGGTCATCCACCACGATCACGACGACGTTCGGGGGGGCGGCGAGCGCGACACGGCCTGCCCACAGCAGGAGAATCATCCACAGGACCCGGAGGCGAAGAACGGCGGACATGGGCGGGAGGCTAGCGATTCCGTGGAAAAGGGGGAACGGCGCCCGCGCGCCGTTCCCCCATGTGGGTTCACCGACTCCCGGCGAGTCCGTCGTGATTACTGCTCCGCGCCGTCGCCCTGCGGACCCCGCGGGCCACCGGGCCCACCGCGCCGGCCACCTTGGCCACGACCTCCCGGGCCGCCGGGACCGCCGGGGCCGCGACCACCGGCCGGGCGCAGCTCGTCGTGGGTCAGCTGTCCGTCGCCGTTTTTGTCGAGGGACTTCAGCGCCGCCGGCGCGTTGGCGATCTCGGCGGCGTCGATGACGCCGTCACCGTTGGCGTCGAGCGCGGCGACCAGCGGCGGATGCGGCCGTTTGGCATTTGCCTCGTCGCCCGGAGGCTTGGGCGGCTCCTGACCGTCGTCCGGGGCGCCTTCGGGCCGCGGGCCACGGTGGGGGGGGCGGACCTCGTCGACCGTCAGCTTGCCGTCGTTGTTCTTGTCGAGGGTCGCCAGGGCCACGGAGGCGTTGGCGATCTCCGAGGCGTCGATGACCCCGTCGTGGTTGGCGTCCAAGGCGCCGCCCAAGGGACCACCGCCGCGGCCGGGACGACCCTCCGGTCCTTGTCCGGCGGCGCCGGGAGGATGCGGCCGTTGTCCGGGCCCCTTGGCATCCTGGGCCGCGGTGCTGAGGTTGAGGGCCCCCGCGAGGGCGAGGGCGAGGATCGAGACGTTGGTTTTCATGGGATCTTTCGGTTGAGACTTTTTACCGCTTTGTTTTTCGGCCCGGTGGCATTTGCCCCCGGTGTTCGGTGACAAGAGAACCCAGTCGTGTAAGCGCCGTGTGTGGGCCAAGGGGGAAAGTTGTAAAGGGAAGGTAAATTGCCCGCCGGCGAGGGCCCACCTGTGTATCCCGACCGGACTCCCCGGTGCCGTGCGGTCGGGCGCCGACCGGGCCGGTTGACGCAAACACGCGCGTCGCCATTGTGGCGGCCGACATTAATGAAATCGCGTCTGTCCACGGAAGGCGGTGGCTAGCCATGGAAACCCCGTCCACGCCCGCGCCGAAGCGCATCCTGGTGATTCGCTGGAAATGCATCGGCGACGTGCTTTTCACGCTGCCCGCCACCGAGATGCTCCGGGAGAATTACCCCGACGCCGAGATCACCTATTTCGTATCGCGGGAGAACCGTTTCCTGATGGAAGGGTTCGACGCTGTCGACCAGGTGTGGACTTTGGACCGCAACGCGCTTCGCGGCCGGGGATTCGCGAGGGAACTCCTCTCGTTGGCGGGGCTTGTCCTGCGTCTCCGCAGGACGCGATTCTCCCTCGTGGTGGATTTCCAAGGGTACGGGGAAACGGCGTGGTTGACGCGTTGGTCGGGGGCGCCGGTTCGGTTGGGGTTCACGCATCGGGCTTCACGACGTCCGGCCTATACCCGGTCCTTCGATCTGGCCCATCACCGGCATACGGCGGAACTGTACACCTCGGGTCTTGCCGAGACGGGACTGCGCCTGCCTGCGGCAGCCAATCGATTCCGGCTGGACCAACGCCATGATGCCGACGCCCGGCGATACCTCGCCGACCACCGGATTCCGTCGGGGCAGGCCTTGGTCTACCTGCAACCGTTCGGCAGCGACGCGGCCCGGTGTTGGCCGCTGGATCGTTACCTCACCCTCGCCCAGTTGCTCCGCGAGCGTGGGGCGACGGTGCTGTTTGGCGCCGGACCCGATGAGCGGAAGAAGCTGGCGGGCGCCGCCGCCGCCGGATTCCACGTGATCGACGGCCTGCCGCGGATGACCGACATCGGCCTGCTGGGGATGGCCGACTTGGTCGTCGGCGGGGAAACCGGATTCCTGCATCTGGCCGCCGCGCTGGGCCGACGAACGATCATGCCCGGTACATCCGGCTCGGTATGGCCCTACGGCCATCCGGATTGGCGGATCACCTCTCCGGACGACCGGCTGACCGGCATCCCGGTCGAGCGGATCTGGCGCGAGGCCGAAATCGCCCTGGCGGAAGCGACTCAGCGGCCGCGACCCTGACCGTACAGCTCCGGATTGAGGCTCGGGTCGTTGTACATCTTGAACTGGCGGTAGAGGCGGAACTGCCGGCGGCCGGCGCGCATGTCCCCGAGGAGCTCGCGAAGGCAACGGGCCAAATCCGACCGTTGCTCCGTCAGAACCATCGCCTTGCCCGTGCAGGTCGCTCGATGTTGCTCCGCCGCCGAAGGACGCTCGGCCTCGATCCGCATGTGGTAGAGCTTGAGGGCGAGGATCGAGAGGCGATCGACGATCATTCCGGCGGTCTCCGAATGCAGGGGCACGTCCGCCGCCGGTTGCGGCAGGTGGGTCAGAAGGCAGACATCGAGCTTCTCGACCGCATCGTTCCGCGCCTGGTTGAACCGGTCGATGGCCCGCTTGGCGGCGCGGATCCGTTCCGCGGGAAGATCGTCGCGCCGCGCGATGTCCTCCTCGTGCCAGAGATCGAAGTTCATCCGGTGATTGGCCTCGATCCAGGTCCACGGTTCGGCGGTGGACGGGGCGGAGGGACCGGAGTGCCATTGTTCGGTCCACGCCCACTGGCGCTCCGCGATGGCTTCGGCGATGGCGTCCTGCGTGAAGAAGTCCATGAGATCCGGGGGTTCGATCACTCGGTGGCGACGGCGCCGAATTGCAGCCCGTGCAGCTTGGCATACGTGCCGTTCGCAGCGAGCAGATCGGCATGCCGGCCCTGTTCGACGATGCGGCCGTCGGCCATGACGACGATGAGGTCGGCGTGTTGGACGGTGGTAAGACGATGGGCGATGCACAGCGTGGTGCGGCCCCGCATCAGGGTTTCCAGCGCTGTCTGGACCGCCCGTTCGCTTTCGGTGTCGAGCGCGCTGGTGGCCTCGTCGAGAACGAGGATGGGCGCGTTTTTGAGGATGGCGCGGGCAATTGCCAGACGTTGGCGTTGGCCGCCGCTGAGGCTGTTGCCGCGCTCGCCGATGACGAAGTCGTAGCCGCCCTCCTTGGCGACGACGAACTCGTGGGCATTGGCGGCGCGGGCCGCCGCCTCGACCTCCGCGTCGCTGGCCCCGGGCCGGCCGAGACGGATGTTTTCGCGGATGCTGTCGTTGAAGAGAATCGTTTCCTGGGTGACCACCGCGATCTGGTTGCGGAGGTCGGCGGTGGACACCTCGCGGAGGTCGGTGCCTCCGATGCGGACGACCCCGGCCTGCGGGTCGTAGAAGCGGAGGAGCAGATTGGTGAGCGTGGTCTTGCCGGAGCCGCTGGCGCCGACGAGGGCGACGAGCTGGCCCGCTTTGGCGACGAGGCGGACGTCCTGAACCGCGATCTTCTCGCCGTAGCCAAAGGTGACCCCGGCGAATTCAATGTCGGTTCCCGAAGCGTCGAGGGATTTTGGCGAGGCCGGCTCGACGACGGTGGGCTCGATTTCCAAGAGGCTGAACAGGCGTTCGCCGGCAGCACGACCCTGTTCGAGTTGGCCCCAGAACCGGGACAGGTTCTTGATCGGCTGGTACAGGGAGAACAAGGCGCCGACGAAGCTGGTGAAATCGCCGGCCGACGGCATCTCGCCACCGGTGAGGCGAGCCACGTATGCGAGCATCAGCGCGACACCGACCGAGCCGGTGGCCTCGATGACGGGTCCGGGCAGCTCCGATGCGCGGATGTAGCGCATGTATTGGTTGGTGATCTTGCGGGAGGTCGCCGCGAATCGGTCGGAAACCACGCCTTCCAGATTGTAGGCCTTGACCACCCGACTCCCGGTGAAGGTCTCCTGCATCACGTCGCTGAGCTCGGCGGTGTGGACCTGAGCCGCCTTCCACGCCTTCCGCATCTTCCGGCCATAGATGATCACCGGAAGGACGACGAGCGGGAAGACCACCAGGGCGACCAGTGTGAGCCGTCGCTGCAGGATCAGCAGGTAGCCGACGAGGAAGACCACCGCGAAGGGTTCCTTGGCGATCGTCGAAAACCCGGTGGCCACGGTGTTCTGGATGGCCACGGTGTCGTTGGTAAGACGCGACAGCAAATCCCCGGTGCGCGCCGACCCGAAGAAGTCGAGCGAGAGCCTTTGCAGGTGGGCGAAGATCTTCACCCGCAGGTCGTGCACGACGGTCGCGCCGAGCCAACACATCGTGTAGAGGTTGAGGTACGCGCCCAGGCCGCGCAGCACCATCGCCGCCGGGACCGTGGCGATGATGGCGAACATCGCCGGGGATTTGGCATCCACGCGGATGTTGTTGAACGCATCGACGAGCAGGTCGCGGAGCAACGGCGGCAGGTGGGAGTCTCCAAGCTGCTGGATGGTCTTCGCCCCCTCGCTCGGGAAGATGGCATCGAAAACCAATTTGACGGCCAGTAGCAGGGCACCGCAGCCGGCGGCATAGAGCAGGCCCGCGAACACGCCAAGCCAGAATCGGCCGCGGTAGGGGCGCACGAAGCTCCAGAGATGACGAAGGAAACCGGCCATGCGAACGCGGGGATTGTGGGTGGGGTTCCCTGGCTCCGCGAGAGGAATCCCGGCCCGGGGAAAGCCCAATCGTCAGAGCGGACGGCCAACCAGATAAAGCTGGGCCGGACGCGGCTCGTTCCGGGCCGCCGCGAGGAACTCGTCCATCGAGGCAAACTTTCGGCCCTCGGTGGGCCGATGCTTGCGCAGGCTGCGGACCAGCTTCGAAGCGAAGCGGATCTCGCTGAAGTCCCAGCCCTCGAGGGAATAGAGGGGCGACAAAAGATCCACGACCGCGCGGGCGGAGCTGCCGAACTTCTCCAATCCGAACGGATGCACCTCGATGAACAGAAGGGGACGTTGCCGTTCCAGAAGGCGTGCGGCGCCGCGCAGGATCCGATGCTCGAATCCCTCGCAATCGATCTTGAGGAATGCCACCGGCGTCTCGCCCAGATCGTCGTCGAGGGTGGTGACGGGCACGTTGACCACCGCTTGGGCAGCGCCCGTTTCCCGGATGGCCTGCTCCAGGTCGAAAGCATCGAGCGTGGTGACCTCGCGGGCCTCCTCGCCGGTGGCGACCTCGCCGTTGAAACCGATGCTGAAAGGGACCTCGCCTTTGGAATCCCCGCAGGCCAGCGCCCGGCACTCGACGTTGGGAAGACGGTTGTGGGCCACGCAGAGTTCCAGCAGCCGGAACAGGAGTGGCTGCGGTTCGTAGGCCATGATCGGCAATGCCGAGGCATTGCGCATCAGGAGCGTGTAGATGCCGATGTTGGCGCCGACATCCAACAGGGTCCCCGAGCGAAGCGGCGCCAGAAGTGGCGGCAAAAGCCGCGCTTCCGGGACGCAGTGCTCGCCGCGCAGCAACAGGGCGGCCACGGACTTGCGCCACGCCAGCGGATGCACGAGTTGGCGTCCGGCGAAAGGAACCGCGGTGAGGCCCTCGCTTCCGTTGAGGAGCGACAACACCGGATGAAGGTGGCGCCCCAAGGGCAAGACCCGGTCCAGGGCGCGGAGAATTCCGGCGCCACCGAGCGGGCGGATCTTGGGGGCCGAATGGCCTTCCGGCACGTGCATGAGGGCGAGCCTCGTCGAAGGGAATTGCCGGTGTCAACCAACCGGGGCGAGCTTGTCCGGCTGTCCCACCGCCGGTAACCTCGCCGCGACAATGAGTCCCCTCGCCCAGCTTCGTTACCTGCACCGGGTCTGGAAGGCCCGACGTCGCGGCGAGCGTCCCGAGATGGAAGCCTTGCTTCGCATCGTCCGGCCCGGGGACACGGTGCTGGACATCGGCGCCAACAAGGGCAGCTACCTTTATTGGCTCCGCCGCGCCACGGGACCTTCGGGGCGCGTGGTGGCCTTTGAACCCCAACCGATACTGGCCGCCTATCTTCGCGACGTCGTCTTGGCCCGGCACTGGAGCAACGTCGTCATCGAGGGCAAGGGATTGTCCGAACGGGCCGGGACCCTGCTGTTGGGCGTGCCGGCCGGCGGGGACGGAACCTCGCCCGGGGCGTCGTTCGAGGCCTCCATCGCCGGAAACCCGGGCTCGCACTCCGTGCCGGTCGAGGTGGAGACGCTGGACGGTTTGTTCGCCGGGGGTCCGCGGGTCGCCTTCATCAAATGCGACGTGGAAGGACACGAACTCAGTGTGTTTCGGGGGGGCGAACGCCTCCTGCGCGAATCCGGTCCCACCCTGCTGTTCGAATGCGAAGCGCGCCATCTTGGCGGCAGGGAGATGCGCGAGGTCTTCGCTTGGCTGGAGGACCGCGGCTATGCCGGGGAATTCTTTGGCCCCGCCGGCCTCCGTCCCATCCGCGAATTCAGCCCGGACATCCATCAACGGGCCGTCGGGCCCCGTTTCTGGGACGCCCCGGGTTACTGCAACAACTTCCTGTTCCAGCGCACCCAATGAGCCGGTTGCCGATCACCGTTTGCATGATCTCCGGTGCCGAGGAACGTGGCATCGCCAGGGCTTTGGCCAGCGTCGCCGACTGGACCTCGGAAACCATCGTCGTCCTCAACGACGACGTCCGCGACCGGACGGAGGAGATCTGCCGTCGTCATGGCGCGGTTGTCGTTCGCGAAGCGTGGAAGGGCTATCTCGGACAGACCGTTTCGGCCGCCGCAAAGGGTTCCCAACCATGGCAGCTCACCTTGGATGCGGACGAGGCGGTGGCCCAGGAGTTGCGCCGAGAGATCGAGGCGCTGTTCGCGGCACCTGCCCGACTCGAGAGTTGCGTTGCCTGGTCCATGCCGCGCCGACTCTGGTTCATGGGCCGCTGGCTGCGCCATGGCGACTGTTACCCCGATCGCAAGACCCGGCTCTGGAAACGCGGCCGCGCGGTCTGGGGCGGCTCCGAACCCCACTATCGTCTGGAGGTCGATGGCCCCGTCGGCCGACTGCGGGGGGACCTGCTGCACTACGGTGTCGAATCCATCGGCGGCCAGCTCGCCAAATATGGACGCTATGCCGAGCTTTTCCGGATCGAAACCGCGCAGAGTGGAAGGCGGTTTTCCCGGTTTGCCATCGTGTCCCGTCCGGCGTGGCGCTTCCTTCGCGGCTATGTGTTCCGGGGCGGGTTCCTCGACGGTTGGCCGGGGTTTTGTTACGCGGTGATGTATTCCATCAGCGTGTTTGCGCGATATGCCCGCCTGCAGGAGGCCGAACGCGAGACGGCCGTTCCGCGAGAAGACTCTTGTTGAACTCGGGTTCGTCGCCGTCGACTCTCGATCCCTTTCCGCGCCATGTCAGTCCCTCCCGATCCCGTTCCGCCCGGCTTGAAAACCCAAGCCGAGCTCGACGCCTTGTTGGCAGATCTCGCGCCGGTGGTGGCTCGCGTCGACGGTTACCTGACCCGAAAGGAAATTTACATCCTCGCGCTCTTGGCGTCGGTTCCGACCTCGCCCGGATCGATTCTTGAAATCGGCTCGTTCAAGGGGAAGTCCACCGTCCTCATCGCCCGCGCCCTGCGGGCGATCGGTGGCGTGGGGCTCCATGCGATCGATCCTTTCCTTTCCGCCCCCACGCCCGGTCAGCCACTGGCGGTCGACGAGTCGACTTACCGGACCTTTCTGGCCAATCTGGATGCCGCGGGGGTTCGGGAACTGGTCACCATCCACAAGGAGCGCTCGGAAGACGCCGCCGCCGCCTGGCGCGAACCGTTGAGGTTCCTTTGGATCGACGGCGATCATTCCTATGAAGGCGCCCGGCGGGATTTCGAGGCGTTCTCCCCCCACCTAGCTCCGGGGGGGGTGGTTGCTTTCCACGACGTCCTCCACACGTTCGAGGGACCCAGCCAGATCTTCGCCAACCGGGTGTTGCTCGACCCCGGCTTCGGCGCGTGCGGCCTGTGCGGCTCCATCGGTTGGGCCCAACGGGTCCACGATGTCGCGGAGGCCCATCGCCACCGCGATCTCAAGCTTCGACTGTACCGACGCGTTTCACGCTTCGCGGAATGTGCCGCCCTCGGCGGACGGGTTTCGGGATGGAACAAGATCGTCTACCAGATCCGCCGCGCTTTGGTTCCCCACGGGCTGCCCTCGGTGGAATCCTTCCGGGCTTTGACCCGTCCAACGTGAGCCACCCGAACGTACTCCGACGCATCGTCGGGTTGGCCCCGGTGCTGTATCCGGGAAGCGACCACCAGAGCGTGCTCCGGCGCTGGAAACTCGTCGGCCGAAGTCTTCTGCTGTTGCCTTGGACCATCGAGTGGTTCCGAGCCCTCGACACGCCGAAGATGAGGATCGCGACGGCGATACGCCCCAGGATATTCGCCAAGCTCCAGCGCCCCTACCTGACGCGGCGCCATGGCGTGGCTGCCCGCCTCGCGGTGCTCAAAGATCACTGCCGGATCCTGGAGGAAACCCTTCCGGAAGAGGCCATCGTCGCGATTTACACCCACCCGGGACTCACCCTTGCGACGATTGAATTGGGCGAGGGTCGCTCGACAACCCTCCGCCTCGAATACAGCGATCGTTACGAGAAGGAGGGGGAGTTCACGTTGGGAATCTACCTTTCGCCCGGCGAGAAGATGATCTTCACGATCACCTGCGTCGTCACCCAACGACCCGATGGGAAGCGCGGTTTGTTCATCGGGGGCCTGCAGGGTGGCAACGATCCTGCCCAGCCGGAAATGGTCCGGGATCTTACCAAGGACATGTACGGCCTGCGGCCCAAGGCGTTTGCCCTGTTCATGGCCCAGCAATTGGCGGAATGGGTGGGGGCGGTCGAACTGCGCGGCGTCGCCGATGCCGAGACCATCTACCAGCATTTCCAAAACCGAAAGGCCATCGGGGCATCCTACGACGCGCTCTGGATCGAATCGGGCGGCGTCTTGTCCCCTTCGGACGGCTGCTTCGACCTGCCGTTGCGCCACGTCGAGAGGAGCCGGGATGAGATCAAGCCCAACAAGCGGAGCCTCTACGAAAAGCGCTACGCGCTGCTGCGGGAAATCGCAGCAGCAGCAAGGTCGGGATGGGACAAGGCCAGATGCGGAGCCGGGGCGTGACGCCGCATTGGTGAAAAGCAGATTGGATTTGCGGCTCCTCTTGTCCAACCTCCGGAAACCTCGGCGGGTTTTCTCTTGGGGAACCGTCGCGCGATGCGCTCATCCGATCCCATGTTACCCGATCATTCGCCCGTGCCGGCTTGCCCGGCCTGCCTTTGCGAGCAACGCCATCCGTGGCATCGCAAGAATGGCTACGACGTCGTCGAGTGCGAGCGGTGCGGCTTCCGGTATGTTTCGGAGCTTCCGAGCGACGAGTTTCTGCGCGCGCATTACCGATCGTCTTATTGCCAATCCGACGGGACTTTCCAGCCCAAAGGGGGACTTCTACGACGGCTCAAGTACCGTGCCTTCGCGGTATGGTTCAAGAGGGCCATTCTCCGCCACCGGGAATCGGCGGCCGACGCCGTCCGGATCCTCGAACTGGGATGCGGGCAAGGCGATTTGCTCAAAGCCTTTTCGGGCGATGCCTCGGTACGGGTAACCGGAATGGACTACGCCGCCGGCCCGATAGGTCATTTGCGCGAACGCGGCTTCGACGCGCATTTGGGCGGACTGGACGAGGCGCCGGTTGGGCCGGAGTCACTCGATGGGATCGTGATGCTCCACGTTCTGGAGCACGTCCGGGATCCTGGAGCCGTCATCGCCCACGCCGCCCGACTCCTCAAGCGAGGTGGACTGCTGTACGTGGTTTGCCCGTGTTCGGGACACATCAAGGCCCGGATCGCGGGCGATCGATGGAAGTACCTCGGACCTCCCGACCATCTTTGGTATTTCACGCCCCGATCCATGCGGACGATGGCGGCCCGGATGGGCTTCGACGTGTTGCGGTCGTCCAACCTCTACCATCGGGCCCACGTCACTTTGGTCGCCAAGAAGCTCTGATTCCAGGATTGGTCCGTTGCCCGCCAGTGCACAACATTCCGCCGCCGGCCCCGCTCGGATCCTCACCCGGTTCGTCGTCGGGCTCGTCGTTTTGGTCGCTTGTCTGGAAGCTTTGGTACGCCGGAACGAGCCGCTTTTCGCGTCCGCAACCCACCGGGCCTTGGCCAAGGCCGCGATGTTCGACCGACATCCGCAGGTGGACTTCCTGCTCTTCGGCACTTCCCGTACCCAGGACGGGGTTTCGCCCGACTTGATCTCGCGGTCGTTGTCGGAGATCGCGCCCTCATTGGGCGCCCTCCGCGGGTACAACGCAGCGTTCACCAGTTCGAGTATCGACGCCCTCGAGGCCCTTGCGGGCCGTTTCGTGTCGCGGCCGGAATTGAAATGGGTCGTCGTTGAGTTATCCGATCCACAGAACCTGAATCCTCCAACGCCTTGGAACGCCCCGCCGCTCGAGGAGGGGACCGTCGAGGCTGAACTTGCCGAATTCGTTCGGGGTCTGCGGTTCGTTAAACACCGCGCTGCATTCGTTTCGGACAACATCGCCCGATTGCCCGCTTTGCTCGTCTTCGGTCCTTCCCTGGGCGGATGGGAGGTGAAGGGCATTGATCAGGTTGCGACATGGTTGGGGCGTCGCGAACAACCCGCGGTGGATTTCGATGCCTCTTTATGGAGGCCCACGATCATTCAAGGCGATGCCCCCCTCCAGCGGCTTGACACCGAAACCAGCGCCATCGCGGGCCGTTATGCCGCGATCGCGGCAAAATACCACGCCCATGGCATCAAGGTGGCATTCGCCTCGCCTCCGTTGAGCCGCGAATGGACCCCGGCACCGGAACGGGACTCGATGAAACCCCTGTTCGCGGAGGTTGCCCGGCGGAGCGGTTGCGAAGTCTGGGACTTTTCGTCGATTTCCCTTCCCGGCCGTTTTTTCCGGAACCCTTCCCATCTTGGCGACGTTGGACGCGCCCATTATTCCCGGGCCTTGGCGATCGAGAGTGCGCGGTTGCTCGGGAACCATTGAATGCTCTTCAATTCGCTCAGTTTCTTCGCCCTGCTCTTCCCCGCGGTTGCCTTGTATTGGGCGTTGCCGTGGCAGCGGGCTCGACTCGGCGTTCTGTTCTGCGCGTCGATGGTGTTCTACGCGGCACATCATTGGCCCAGCGTCTTCCTGCTGCTGGGAACCATTGGCTTCAACTACGTGATGGGGCGCCTGCAGGCACGTTCAAGGTCGGCTACCCTTCTGGTGGCGGCTGTCGCGGTGAATCTTTCGCTTTTGTTGTGGTTCAAGTATGCCGCGTTCATCGCCGACAACGTCAATGCCATGCTCGCCCTGCTGGGAGCGAAGCTGGCCGTACCCAGACCGCCGTCGTTCCTACCGCTCGGCATCTCGTTCTTCACCTTCCAGGTGGTTGCCTATCAGGTCGACGTTTTCCGACGAGAGGTCGAGCCCGAGCCGTCGCTGCTGCGCTTCGCGGTCTTCAAGTGCTTCTTTCCGCAGCTGATCGCCGGTCCGATCGTCCGAGCGAGGGATTTCCTGCCGCAATTGCAGGAGCGGCGATGCTTCGACCCCCAGGCCTTTCATCAGGGCCTGTGGCTGGTGATGGCCGGGTTGGCGTTGAAGATCGGCGTCGCCGACGTGTTGGCCCAGTTCTCGGACGAGGCTTTCAAGAGGCCCGATGTCCTGACGACGGTCGGCGCTTGGACCGGGCTCTACGCCTACGCCTTCCAACTGTTCGCGGATTTCTGGGGTTACTCCACGATGGCGGTTGGGTTCGCGGCGTTGTTCGGGTTGGTCCTACCGCTCAATTTTGATGTTCCCTACGTCGCCGGAAGCCTCCAGGACTTCTGGCGCCGCTGGCATATCACGCTGTCGATTTGGTTTCGCGATTATCTCTACATCCCGCTCGGGGGAAACCGGCGGCGCCGCGACCTCAACTTGCTGCTGACCATGACTGCCGCGGGCCTCTGGCATGGGGCCGGATGGACCTTTGTTCTTTGGGGATTCGGCCACGGGCTGTGGCTCCTGTTGGAACGGCATTCCCCGAATTGGCCGACATTCCGGACTGGATGGTGGACCCGGTTCGTCAAAATGGTATTGGTCTTCCATGGCGTCTGCCTGCTGTGGGTCTTGTTCCGGGCCCCATCGCTAGACGTCGCTCGCGTGTATTTCGGAAAGTTGATCCTCCCTCCGTTCACCGCCTCCAAGGTGCCCGGCGCTCTCGCCGGTTGGTTGATCGTCTTCGCTGCCCTCCACCGGCCCTTGGCCTGGACTTTCGTGGGTTCCCGATTCACCGCATTGCGGTTGCCCCTTCAGTGGTTTTTGGCCCTCGCGGCGGGTTACCTGGTGCTCGCTTATGCCGGTGCCCGCGTCGATTTCATCTACTTCACCTTCTGAGCGAGCGTTCCTTGGAATCCGATCTCCAAATATCTGTACACCCGCTGGATACAGAAAAGCGGCCTTGGGGGTGACACACGGTTTTCACCGCCCAAGGCCGCCAACGCACCCACTCGGGTGTGTTAAATTCGGGGAGACGGAGGACCATTACCGAGCCGGACATCAAATGACAAGTGCCAAGCCGATCTGTGTCGGCGGGAGTTCAAAATGAGACTTGGTGTGGGAACAAAAGGAGACTGGTTCAGAGCGAGAATTTCCCGAGCACGTCGGACCAGCGGTTTTCGGGTGGTTTCGGGGGCGTTGTGACGACCCAGAATTGGCGGCCGGGATGGTGGATGATGGCGACGGTGTGGCGTTGGGTGGCGCCAATGGGCCAACTCCGTCCGAGGAAGTCGACCTGGTGATCGGCGTTGAGGCGGCGAGAGAAATGGAGCGCGAGGTGGAGATCGAGGAGGCTGGGATCGGGGCGGGGGCGCATGGCGTCGCGTCGTTCGTCGATGGCCTTGTCCCAAGCATCGTCGGGGGAAAGGTGGGTGGTTCGGCAAACGGTGCGGTTTTGCTGCTCCAATTCGTGGTCGAGGAGTCCCTGGGCGGGGCCGTAATCGGCGATGCGCTCGAAGGCGAGCAGGGCCAAAAGGCGATTCTGAAAGGTGCCGAAACGGCGCTCGATCTTGCCTTTGGCCTGGGGACTCGGAGCGACGAGATGGGAGATTCCCAACGCGGTGAGCGCCCGCTGGAATTCCGAGCGGGGATCCCCGCCATCGGTCGAGGACTGATAGCCAAAGAGAGCCAATCCGTCGGTGTAGAGAGCCACCGGGCGACCATGCCGGAGGAAGGCGCGGCGGAAGTGTTCGAAATGATGCCAGGTGGTGTCGGTCGGGACAAATGTCAGCGGGCACTCAAAACCAGCCAGCAAAGGGCACTTCAAAACCAGCCAGGGATCTGAGGTGAACAAGCTCATTGCCGCGGGGACTCCCAACGGGGTTCGTCGCGGC
>Ga0114969_10002698_pt1 | contig 14511 bp, 16 predicted proteins | sample M_130807_MF_Meta_FD_87316 | JGI IMG/M metagenome (GOLD analysis project Ga0114969, IMG submission 87316) | Freshwater microbial communities from Lake Montjoie, Canada to study carbon cycling - M_130807_MF_MetaG | ecosystem: Environmental > Aquatic > Freshwater > Lake | place: Lake Montjoie...
GATTCGTCCACATCGATTTCATAACACGCGAGTTTTGAAGTGACGGGAATGCTTGCAACAAGTGCATCCACGCGACCCTTAATCGCCTTGCATGGACCGCACCACGTGGCTGTAAATTTAAAGATGGAACTGTACCCTTTACCACTGTTCTCCTTCACCACCTTTTCAAACTCGTCGCGAGTAAGTATGATTTTTTCCATTCTATATTATGTGTTATATTATATAACTTATTTTTATATAACTTATTTTTATATATAAATAATAATTAATATAATCAATAATATATAATTAATATAATCAATAATATATAATTAATATAAAACTCCAAATGCAATTTCCAGTAAACGTCATCAAACTGTTTACAATCGTAAAGGATGAAACCGATATCGTCGCAGAATGGGTCCATTATCACGGTCAAATATTCGGATATTCTAATCTGTATATAATAGATAACGTGTCTACGGATGGAACGTATGAGAAGTTATTAAAACTGAAACAAGATCACGGATGTTCGGTGGTCCAGATGAATGATTATAAGCTAAAGGGTGAATACATGTCCCGTCTTATACGCGAATTTTGCTCCGATAAAACCGATGATGGCGACTATAAAACACCCATTGCGTATCCACTGGATATTGACGAATTCATAGCATACTACGACACGGAATCTCACGCCGTATCGTGCGATAAATCCAAAATATTGGCGTATTTCAACAATGTCATTGTGCCTAAAATTATAAATAAAGAACACGTGTGTTTCAAAACAAATTACGTGATTAGTAAAATTATAAGCGATACCCCAAACATCTGCGTCGGTTATAATAATGCGGTATTGGAATGCTCGCACGGTACATATTCTACATTCGGAAATAATTCAAAAACGTTTTTTAGTTCAAGGTATATAATAGAAAATAATATTCAAATCGACCACGGCAATCACTTTTATACGCGCGTATATTTTATGACGGATCTGGTGCTGATTCATTATCATTGTCGATCATACAACCAAATGGTTAAAAAGGTTTATAATAACGTGAATGGATTCAAATATCCGGTTAATAATGTAAAACTGTTGCACAACTATTTAAATAGTTCCGGATTCCACCACGTAAAGAATCGCATCGATATGCTGAATGGAACGTACAAGCTGTGCGTCGAACAAACCAATGCATTAGCTGCTCCAAGCGTTAACCATATTTCGCTTGCGCCGATCATTGAATGCATAAAAATGATTGATATGTTATAAAACAATGTGCGCTTCCCAAAAGTACTTGCAGTACGCCCATTTAAAATGCACATCGTCGAGCCCGAATGGGGTTGCGGCAGTGGCGGCAGTGGCTGTGGCTGTGGCTGGGTCCACAGGAATCAGCGCAGACTGAAACGCGGGCGGGAGCACGTATCGCAGCTGCTCCGTGTCCCGTATCGGGTCTTTGGGTTTCGGCTCGAGTAGAACACTGCTACTGCCGCCGACCGGAATGAATCGAACCAAATCCGCCAGAAGCGGCGCGTACGAGTACTTGTACCGCCATCGCCAATCCACGCACCCGCGCGTATAGTACTGAAACGTCCATTCAAGTCCCTCCAAGTAGTTCATGCAGTACGCCTGACACCGCCGGTCGGTGATGCGCTCGCCAAATAGTGCCATATAGTACCGCTCTTCCCACCCCGGCCGCTGCGGCGCAATGTAGTGTTCGAGACCGCGCTCTTTGCACGGAACGTGCAGCACGTCTGCCGCGTTCTTGCACTTGGCAATCAACATTTCGCTGATGCTGCCGTACGCACCCGTAGAATGCAGCGCCGCGGGACGGTTATCACACGCGTCCGTTAATGTGGCGCGCTCATACTGGTGGCCCGATGAAGCCGCTCGAGCGCGCTTGTCGCGCAGGGTGTGTTCTGCCATCAGCCGCGAATGCTCGACTTCGGCCAGGCACTGTACAAAATCGCGAACGCTGTCCCAGTTAATGCGCAGCGCATTAGCGGAGCCGTCATCCATATGTATAAAACTGCGATTCATCCGAATTGCTGTCGGCTGTTGCGCCTGCTCTACTGTGAGCGTGTTTTGAAACGTAATTTTATACGCGTTCATTACCGTGTCGGGGCCAGTGGTGCGGATGTTCATGCTCGGAAAATGCGGCATAAAATCGTTTCCCATCAGAAAAAACATGAAAATGTAGTCGTAGACGAGGTGTTTTTTAACGGTGGGGCATATTTTGATAGCAGGAACATCTGCGCTGGCGCCGGCGCTGGCGCTAGAGCCCGCCGCCGTCATGTAGCGCGCTATGCAGTCCGACATGTGCGGAATGTCCATATAATACTGCTCGTTCGGCTTCAGCTGCGAATCAACCGACTGAATGAACTCGGGGGTCTCGCGGTACAGGTAAATTCCACTCGAAATGTGCAAGTGATTCAGTGTGAGCATGATGAGGTCCGCGTCAAGTCCGTACACCAGCGTCACCTGATCGCGATGTGCGTCCGGATTCGCGCGGATAAATTCAAATATTTTGTGCTCACCTTCGCCCGGATCCTTGCTTGACGACAGTACGTATTCCGCGGTCGCCGTCGTTTCTGATGCGGTGGCGACATATTCTGACATTCGCACGTGCAACTTGTCCATAAACCGGGTCCCGGGCGTGATGCACGCGGTAGTCCAGCTGTATTCGCGGTCCACGGCAAGCGCAGCCGATGCCGTCGCGGTGCCATACTTCCGCTCAATTTCCTTTTCTATTTCCGCGGTGTACCAAGTCTTGTACCGGCGTTCGCGCTGCTGGTTCAGTTTGGCAACGGGTGCAACGCCGTCAAACGTTAAAAAAACGCGGTTGCTGGGTTTCACCTGTTGTACATATTCCGCAATTTTATCGCACACGTGCTGTAAAATTGCCGCTTCATACGCGTCCTGTTTTTTATAATCGGACACTTTAAGAACGCGCACCGCATCATATATAATGCCGTTGCAGTCCATATACAGGTTGTGAACTCCCTTGCGCAACGCGGATAGCGGTTTCACAATATGCTTGATAGTCTTTACCACGTGAACAAAATAGCTCGGAATGCCCATGTTGTGTTGAATTGGTGATGCGGGTGCGCACGTACGTATATACTAAATGTAGCGCAATATTTAATATCTTTCCACAATCAAATCAATGACGTGTACGGATGCACGGATTATAAAATATTATTCTGCGAAGTGTTCCACAGTGTATCGCAAACGGCACATAAATATACGTACCGCATATTGACTTCGTCATATCGGAGGTATATGACTTCTCTTGGCACCGGCTCGCCATTGGCAAATGCGACCGGAACGATGGATACGTGTTTATCCGCGACCGCTTCTTCGGCGGAACTTTCTTCATCCGCATCATCCGCATTCTTGTCGCCTTCGTATTCTTCTTCACCCAGACCCGATGATCTACCTGCCGCCCCACCTTGTTTCAGTGCAATGCCCGGCCGCACAAAGGCGGCTGCGCCTGCGACCGGTGGATTACTTCGGCACGCATCGTTCGGACACCTTATATTGTTGATTCTGGGCAGCGTCGGGTCCAGTTTGGTGTACTTATTAATAATGTTGCTATAGCTCTGGGTATTGTTCTTGAGTTGCAGCTTGGATACGCAAATCTTTTCTTTTATTTTATCTTCGTGGCCACAATTTCGGCAATAATGATACAGCGACGTTGTGTCTGACGGGTCCTGCTCTCCAGCGCCTAGCCGAATGTAATACATGTTGTCGCATTTGCTGCAAAAGTGCATATTGTTCTAACTGACTGACTGACTGACTGACTGACTTTTAATTTATTTATTATTTATTTATATATGCGCAATATTTAAATTCAATTTGTTTATTTATTCATATTATCATATTATTATTTTAAATCCGTTGTCTGAAAAAATTGAATACATGTATTAAGCATCGCATCCATCAATCGCCCAGCATCCCGTCATCAATCATGCAACCAGAAATACAAATTCCCAAGCCCAAGGACAAAAAGATCAAACGACTGTTCGGAGAGTTCGTACAAGATCCGACATACAAAGGCCTCGAACGCGTTATGCGTCGCGCAAATCGAGTCATTGCTGGAACCGTACCCCCAATCGGCGGCAGCGATTCCCGATGCTGCAATACCGAGCACTCGTGGTTGGAATCGCAGTTTGTGGTCTGGAAGAGCGTATCTATAGCCAGTCCTCGAGACGAAATCATCTACAATTTCAAGGACATTGCGTACCATTTGAAATCAATATCCCACTTGTCTCGACTCGGACTTCTCTCATATTCGTTTGAAGAAAGACGAATGTATTCGCAGGTTCTTCACCATTATGCGGGTATACTCGGGCATATATTCCTGAATTCAACCGCAGCAACCACAAGCGAATCCGTAGCACCAGCCACAAATGTCGAAAACGATCCCGTAGCACCAGCCACAAATGTCGAAAACGATCCCGTAGCACCAGCCACAAATGTCGAAAACGATCCATTCTCTCCACCAATCCCATCATTGCCGATACCGATACCGATACCGAAAAATGCGCATAGACGTTGATACGTGTAAACATTTATATAATATTCTGGTTCTGATACGAACTTTTTTAAAAGTACGTTGTGTGTAAAATGAGAGAATACAAAAGAATGCAAACACATGAACAGCGACAAAAGTAATAAAAAAATTGAAATGGTAAATTATGATCTTATTAAATACAGTAGGCTTACTTCATCACCCAATTATCGACCGACCAACCGAACAAATACAAATGATCGACATCTTTTCAAAATACAATACCGGATCCAGGCAGTGGACATTTGAGACACGGGAATTTACATATGGCGAGTTTCAAGATTTCGCTCAGGTGTTTACAAACGACATTTTGCATCGCGCCGAAACCGCGTATGACGCCAATCCAGACGTTTGCATCACAATTCGTCGCTTCTCTGTTCCAATTCACCAGCACCCGTCGTGCGGATTTCTCAGAGACGTGCTGTTCGTCAGCTATCCCGGGTCGCAATACTCTGACATGTTTAGTTGCGTGTACATTGAAACGTCGCCACTGGTCGATATAATCGCCGACCAATTCGGAAATTCCCAACGCGGCCTCATGTCCGAGTACGAAATCCTGGATCTCATCGAGCCCTCGAACGACCGACACCAGCGCGCGCTGATTGACACGTGGTTTGACATTGACAACTGGTTTGAAATTCTTCGCACGCACGAGATTGCAAACATTCAGCGTCTTGGCAACATCGTCAACGGCGACCCAGTCGAGCCAGCAGCAGTCGCAGTTGCGGTCGCGGACATCGCATACTGGGATCCACAACCTCCTGGCGACGCTCCTGGCGACGCTCCCGGCGACGATGTCAACAACAACAACGACAACGACAATTGAAGGTAAGTATATGGGGACGTTCGTCCCCCACCCCATCCTCACAAAGGATGGGGTACGGAGAACCCCTGGTTCTCCGTGTTGTGTGGTTTTTTTACATTTTTTACATTTTTTACATTTTTATATCTGCTGAGTCGCTTAGATAAAAATGAAATACCATAATTAAATAATATTGTAATTATTTATTTATTTATTATTATTATTATTAATAAATATAATATATTATAAATAATAACAAATAAATAAATAAATAAATAAAATGATTCAGAGCGAGGATTTAATTAAACTAGCTGTGGCGTACGGAGTGCTCATGGTCATTGGTATACTATACGACAAGTACAAGCGAAAAGAAGACGCGAACGATCGACTCAGTGATTACGACATGATTCAAAAATATTTATTAAACGACGCATCTTTAGCATCCAGCAAAAAGCCGATACTGTGGATACACGTCGAGTTTGAAAAGAATGCGCGCAATTGGGATTCGTTCGGATCCAGAACGTCGATGGAACTGAATCAACCGTACTTGTTTCTCACCATTCGCAGCTTGATTCAGAAATGCGGCGAATCATTCAACGTGTGTTTGATCGACGATTCTTCGTTTCACAAGGTTATTCCGGGATGGGCCACAAAGGTTAACAATTTGCCGAGCCCGCTCAGCACCCACCTGCGCGAACTGGCACTTGCAAACTTGCTTGAACTGTACGGTGGAATGGTGATGCCGGCGTCATTCATTTGCTTTAATGATTTGTACCCAGCGTACAAGGCGCTCACCGACAAACACGACGCGTTTGTGGGCGAGATGCCGGCACGAACCAGCGTAACCGCACAAGTCCGTTTTTTCCCGTGCACTCGGGTTATGGGGTGCAAGCGGGACAGCGCGGCAATGCGAGCCTACATTTCGCATTTGGAACGCGCCGTTTCGAAGGACTGCACTGCCGAATTTGACTTTTCGGGCGAAAGCGGTCGATGGTTTTTTGGGCAGATGGCGGGCGAAAATGTCCTGCGCATTGGGCAGATTTCTGCCGCCGACTTGGGGTGTAAAAATATGCGCACGATGAAGCCCATTCTTATCGAACATTTGCTGGGGGAAGAAGATTTTGTACTGTCCCCCGACGCGCTGGGCATCTACGTCCCGTCAGACGAAATTCTTAAACGCACCGCGTACCAGTGGTTTGCGGCACTGCACCCGCGCCAAGTTCTGGAATCCAATACAATGATTGCAAAGTATTTGCTCGCGAGCGAGGTCGCTACTAATTAACCGTGTCTCGAAACGCGTTGACCAAAATGAAAAATGTGCGCTCGTCCCATTCGGGGTGAAACAAGCAGCCGTACACTTGACCCTTTTCGAATTCGTAAGCTACTGGGTGACCGCCGTACTCGGATTGGTCGTCGGTGTCGGTCATCAACCACGCAATTGGTTTGATTTTTTTTATCGTCGTAGTTGTGATGACGGGTAAATCCGAAAAACAGAACATTGGAGTTATTATTGTTGGCGTTGGCGTTGGCGTTGGCGTTGGCGTTGGCGTTGGCGTTGGCGCCGCCGACGAAAATAACGGGTTTCGCGAATCGATTCGAACGGGTAGTTTCTTGCACGTGTACTTTCCTTGGTCGTGCAGCTTGCCGCCGTATAAGTAGACCAGCAGCTGTGCCCCGAAACATATTCCAAGTACCGGCAAGTCGCGAAACGCTTGCAAATATCGCAGGATATGCACGTATTGAGATATGTTGAGCGGCTGGCTAAGTTTCAACGAGCTGCCGGAAATAACTATCCCCGAAATGCGCTTGTGCAATGCCGACGTGGGATCCAGCACCGCTTCGTCCATACCCTTAACCTCATAGTATTCCATCTTCAGCGTTTTGAGTGCGTGTTTTAATTTGGGAACCGACGACAGTTTCGTGTTAACGGACGCGCTATACTGCCGTAGCGTCCGTTTATTGTTTATTAGAAGCAGCATCGTTAAATTTTAATAATAATAATAACAAATAATAATAATATATTATATTAATTTATAATATATCATAATATATCTATAATATATAAATCGAGAGAAAATGTTTCACCTACTGTATACTAATTATTTTAACAAGAACAAAATTCACATTTTCGTTATTTCCACTCTCGTATTTGTCGTTCTGAATGTAATAGAAAATTTAATACACTACAACATCGGTCGCCACCACGATGATTTGTCGTTATCATTTGTCGCGCCGTCGCAGACGGATTGGCTGCGCATTATCGCCATCATGATTGTATTTGCCATATTACAAGGCATCTTCACAATGACGTTAAGCTCGCGTATAAACGCGAACCATTCGTGATTTTTTAGACAACGTTTTGGCGCGTTTTTTACGGATGCTGCCACCATTACTACCGCTACCGCTACCGGTACCGCTACCGCTACCGCTATCAGAATCCGAACTGGTGCTTGGGTAGGAGTACCCCAGTTTTCGCCGATTTCGCCGATGGCGTCGTCTCGATTTTTTCGCAATAATTGCGGCGTTTCCAAATGAAATACCGGGTCGACGAGGCCCACTGCTGGGAGATGGCGACCTCATAATGAACGACTGCGGTACATTAACTTTGAATGTGAGCGGACTCCCAACCGGAAACACGTGTAATGCGCCGGCGGCGATGTGCGGTATAAGTATTTGAACTAAAAATGCATTGCCTGCATCAGATGCACCCGGGCACGTTTTAGATGTAAAACTATATGCGGCGCGTTTCTCACTACCACTCGCAGCGATGTGATTATATGACCGTATAGCCGTCATTAAAAAATTTAGGACTTCTGGCGATAGCGCGTCTCGTTCTACTTCGTAGCTATTGGAGACACGACAGATTCCATTTTCAATGAAAGAAAATAAATCGTCTATTCTATCTTCGTCATCTGGAGAGATTAGCTTCCCCAAATTTTCAAGACATGCGGTAATAGACTCGTTATGCGCGTTATGTATCCCGTTGAATATATCACCGGCTTGATTTTGTAATGTTCGAAAAATGGATTTTAAGCTCGTTTGCAAATGTAGGGACGCAATGGCATGAGTAGAAGGAGCCATCGACATTTATTTATTTATGGGTGTTTAGGTTAGATTATTATTATATGCTATATACATATTATTTTTTATTTTACAAATTCCTTAAAAAAATTGAAACGTACAACGTCATTCAGTCATCAAACGTCAGTCAGTCAGTCATCAACCGTTAAATGTTCGCATTTCTTCGTTCCAACACGTATCCCAAATCCACGACACAAAATCCCGAATTGAGAGGTCGACTCAATGACATACGTTTCGGCCTGGTTTCAAGTTCCGTCAAGATGCGCGCAAATATCAATGCCAACAAACCACCCCTCCACGAGATCGCACTGGACCCGGTCGTGCTTTCCGAAATTTTATTCAGAGAACTCGTGTTTTGTCAGCATACAATTACGTTCTTGAGGAACGTTGCTTTCAACTACGCCGCCGACACGGAAACGGAGTCGTCAGTCTCTGAACAGGCCCATTCTGCGAGAATTTCGAATGACGTGGTTCAAAATTACCACAGCTTGATTTCGCTGTGTATGTCGATTGGTATCGACTACCCGACGATGCTTGCAATGGTCGCAACACCGGACGCCGCGTATGAGAAGGTGTGCGCAAAAATGTCAACCATTGATTGCTCTATAATGTCAGAATATTTTGTATCCATTTGTGAAATTTCTCGCACGTCGTGGAATATCATGACAGTCATGGCATTCGCCAACCTGTATCGCTACCACGCCACCCAGGCCACTCACGCCACCCAAATCAATCCGGATGATGCGATATTCGCAGTATACCCGAAATTCACGACGTCATAATGGAGTGAAATGAGAGAAATGAATGAAATAAAAGAGTAGAAGGAGACACTCTCTCTCCAACGTTTTTTTTATTTTACTTGGATAATTTTGGTTTTGTGCACAAATAGCTTTTCGTTTTTATATTCAACACTACCGGGTTCGACTTTGACTTCTTCGCCATCCAAGTTTAGGGTGTTGGGGTTGGGGTTGGGGTTGGGGTTGGATTTGCCTTTAAATCGGGTTCGCGTACTTTGGCACGCGCTTCGGTATCGCTGCATGCTCCAAACTTCCACGAAATCGTCAGGCGCCGACATCTCGCTTACCAACACCGTATTTCTCGCGCTCCACCCACGCATCGTTTCCCAAAATTCATCGCTGTCAAATTCATCGTAGTGCTTCACGTCGCGACGATACTTGATTGGGAATCGCGTGCTGCGATACGGTGGGTCGCAATAAACGAGCATATTAACGCCCGGGGGCGCGGCGTCAAAAACGGTTCTGTAATCCTGGCACCGAAATGATATATTCGGTTTTGGTTGCGGTTTTTGCAATATGGATTGTACGGTTTGAACGCTGTGCGTCATTTCACCCAGAAAATCCTCTTTTTTTCCGTTGGCGTATTTGGGCGCAAACGACGCAAAATACCGTCCGCTAAACCCAAGTCCGAACCCGATAAATGCTTTTAGTGCAATCGGGTTCCCGTTTTCAAGCTTCATTGCCTTGATTCGTAAATAGTCTTCTTCAGTGGCGCACGTGTCGGTGGTTGGATACTCAAACGACCCCGCCTGGACCTCGCGCCACATCTGTATGAGGTCGGGATGATAGTCGGACGCCAAAATGGTCGCCGACGCGGGAAAGTTATCTGCAACCACGCGTAAAACGCCGAGCGAACCGCAAAACGGCTCCATATACGCGTTGAATTCGGTTGCTGCCGCTACTAACTCACATGACAGCGCGGACGATTGTCCAGTAGTCCATACGTCGTGCAGAATGGGGCCGAGTATCTTTCCAAGCCGTTGTTTTCCTCCAAGGTATTTCATGTTATTACGTTATTGTGTTATTGCGTTATGTAAATACTTACACGTGATGTGTCTAATACTTTTACTTTAATAATAATAATAATACAAATAAAAATGTATATAAACGTAAATAACGTATTAATATATAACCCACAATAGTACAAAACCAATCATGAACCCCGAAATCGAAACCGTACAAATGGCGCCCACCACAGTACCCACTGCCGCACAAGTCTTTGAAAAATTCAACGAGATGTGCGAAAAATATCATGGCACCAAAGGTTCCATGTTGATTACCATTCCCGACAAACTTGCGCATGAGTTTATCGACGCCAATTCGAATTCTATTTGGGTCGAGAACTATAATTATCAGGTGTCCGACAAAGTTCCAATTTTGTCCACCGTGGTTGTAGTTGAATTGTTTGGCCACAATTTTAAGGTGCGTTTCGACCGCCCGGTTAAACCGGAGCATCGATCCGAATTTGAAACGTATTTCGATTTCGGCGGGCATTGCATCAGGTACACCGATAAGCGCATCATCGGGTGTTTTCAGCCCCGCCAACCGGACGACGGTCATATCGACGCAGCCGAGCTGTTGGCTAGAGACCCCATCGACGAATCATACGTCAAACGCGCACTCGCACTGCTTGTGCTGGGCGGGTACGTGAAATACTGGGACGCATACTACGAGTTCAGCGAGTGGTTTGCATCTTTCAATCTGTTTCCTGATGCGGACGTGCGGGCAAAGGACGTTATATTGCCGTACATTTTCGAACATATTGTGTCGTCAACCTGCCCCGAAATAGGAGTCTGATGATGATGGTGATGATGATGATGATGATGATGATGGGTGCAGAACCATAAAATAATATTTTAATTGCGCGTAATATATTAAATAATATATAAATATATATATATTATTAACGTACACATAATATCATCAGCGTATCGTGTAATATGCAGAACGATAATGACCCGGAAACGTCGCTGCGTATCGCGGCCGAAATTCACAAGCAGGTTCGACGGGATTTACAAATCCAGTCCGTCGTTCGCGCCGGGGCGAAGCTCGCAGACATTGCAGAATTTATAGAAACATCTACACGGCTACATACGTCAGAATTAATTGGAAAAACCCCAATTCTCAACACCATTAATGGCGGCATCGGGTTTCCGGTAGGTCTGTCTATTAATTCGTGCGCGGCGCACTACCATCCGCATTCCAGCGATTGCACGGTTCTCTCGTCTTCAGACATTGTTAAAATAGATTTTGGTACCGAAGTTAACGGCTGGATCATTGATTCGGCGTTTACGCAGTACGGTTTCGGAGGCGTCGAGCACGCACGCACGGACGAATACAATAACCTGACCGAGTGCATGCGCGACGCGACCAACACGGGAATAAAAAATATTGGAATGGATGCGACAATATTGGAATGGTCCCAGTCTGTCGAAGAGGTGATTCGATCGTACGATGGCGTGTACCCCATCACGAATTTGGGCGGGCACAATATTTTGCACGAAATAATTCACGGCGATAAATTTCTGCCAGCCAGTGCTGCCAGCGTAAGAGATGCGAAAGAGCGGTTCGGTGCCGGCGTCTACGCGATAGAAACGTTTGGGTCGACCGATGCCAACACGGCCAACAACTGTGAGGTGCGAGAGCGAGGGGACAGCACGATTTTTCGTCTCAATCCCGGGTTTATGCGGTACAGTGTTGCGCAGCTTGTATCGCAGTTTCATTCTCCCATTTTTAAAATACAGTCCGTGCAAAAATTATTCTCTCGAATAAAATCGCAATTCAAGACGCTGCCATTTGCAGAACGATTTTTGCAATCGTTGTCCGATCGAACTCCGCTTGCACTGCTTGCGAAACACGGCGTTTTGTATAGCTATCCACCACTGTGCGTGGATGCTGGTGCAACGGCGCAATACGAGCACACCCTGCTTTTGAGGGATAGTGGACTGGGTGGACCGGTCGTATTCTCTCGAGGCGATGATTATTAAAATGTGAAATAAACGTGAAATAAACGTGAAATAAACGTGAAATAAAAATGAAATAAAAATGAAATAAAATATATTATAGCTTGAAACCTCGACTGAAAACTAAAAATAATATATTATAATATATTAACTACGAAACATACTTAAACAGATGATTGTATTATGAATATAACACACCACATACACTCACAATGGCCAAAATTATCTCTTCTGCTTCCACTGCTGCTGCCGTCGGAACATCATCCTCTGCACATGTCGCATCCACTCCTAAAGCCGATGCCGTCGCTGTTAAACCCGCACCGGTTGTCAAGGTACCCAAATCTGCAAGCCCGGCCCCTTCATCTTCCGCAGGTGGTGGCGCTGCTGCTGCCGCAGTTGCTCCCAAGGCCAAACAATCTAAGCAGCCCAAGGAAGCGATTGCCGCACCTGCTGCCGCACCAGTGAGTTCCGATACTATCGCGCCCGTTGCCGCCCCATCCGACGTCAGCCTGTTTGCAGCTTCTCACACCAAGCTTCAGACCCTCGTGTCTGCATTCGCAGCCCTTCGCTCAGAATTGCGCGGCATCGAGCGTCAAGTTGAGCGCGAACTGCGCGCAGCCAGAAAGGCTACCGACAAGAAGCGTCGCAAGAACGTCAATCGTCAGCCTTCCGGTTTTGTGAAGCCCACACTCATCTCCAGTGAACTGGCCGCCTTTCTCGGAAAGGCCAATGGCTCCGAGATGGCCAGAACCGAAGTCACTCGTGAAATCAACACTTACATTCGTGATAAGAGTTTGCAGGACAAGGAAAATGGTCGCCGCATTCTACCCGATGCCAAGCTAAAGAAGTTGCTCAAGTTGAAGGACGACGATGAGCTCACCTACTTCAATCTCCAGCGTTTCATGTCGCCCCACTTTTCCACCGCTGCCAAGATTGCGGCTGCTTCTGCGTCCGCAGCTGTCAGTGCCAAGTAAATGATAATTTGAAATGCATCTTAAAAATAGGATTAACATATAAAAATTAAAATTAAAATATAAAAATAAACAATTCCATTTTATTTTTATTACCGATCTCCCTACTACTAATTGTGATTACCATATTTGTATTAACAAAACAATAATAAAGATATTTGCATCATAGAATCATATCAAATAATCAAATAATATTGACGGCATCGAACTCAATGAACATCCATAATCTCAACAATCTCAACAATCTCAACAATATCAACTATATCAACAATAATAATAATAATAATAATAATAATAATAATAACAACATCTCAATGCGTTCGGTTCATCTAATGATTGGTATATCGTGCACGGTGTTTGACTCATATCAGAACATTCCACTCACACTATCTCCCGCGTTTATTCGCGAGGTGCTGAACATGGAATCAGCTGAAGCAGGCATGAAGCACCTGTCTCAACACGTGTGCACTCACGCAATATGCACCATCTATGAAGATTTGTCGGAGAAAAACGATCAAGCAAAAATTCGCCAGCTTCTTAAAAAAGTGCAACTATTTCATATTCATGGTCGCACCGCGCGCGATATCATTTTCCCGTCGCGCGATGATGACGCGCACGCGCACCACGGACATTACGTTTACGTTTGCACACACTGCTAATGCAACATTATCTGCGCGCGCGACGGCTAGTATTGCGTTTTCGCGTTGCACGACGGCTGCGACGGCTGCGGCTGCTGCGGCTGCTGTTGCGACGGCTGCGACGGCTGCGACGGCTGCGAATGGTACCACCCACTGCCGCGGCGGCTATTATCCGGCGCTGATTTCTGGCAATTTGTCCAATTCTATTAACGTGTATACAATTTGAAGTATCGACTATGGATTTTATATTTTTCGTATATTGCTGATAATTTGAAAAACAACCCGGACATGGTAGCGCAAATAGTTGGATAAAGTTGTTAAGTTTATACTCCGTGCTATCAGTTATTATAGTATCCATAATGGGTTTTATTACACTCCTAATTTCGTTAAATAATGGGGCGTCTTGAGTGTAATTATAACCCGTTATAATATGATTTGGGGGGAGTTGGTGTCCTAACCAAAATGCAGCATATCCACTAATTTGAGCAAAATTAAAATTTCCCATATTATGCAAATACGCAAACATTTTAGATTCGGAACAGGTACTTCCGTTATTGCAAGTATACAACCCGGTAGGTTGGCCATCGCTGGTTAAATCTTGAGGTCTTTTAAAAGGTGGATACATGACCGAACCGGGATTATAATTGGGCGATCCATAAATCGAGTCCCCGGGTCGGCGCTGCAATAAATATGCTATACTGTGAATAAAAAA
>Ga0114969_10002699_pt1 | contig 14511 bp, 18 predicted proteins | sample M_130807_MF_Meta_FD_87316 | JGI IMG/M metagenome (GOLD analysis project Ga0114969, IMG submission 87316) | Freshwater microbial communities from Lake Montjoie, Canada to study carbon cycling - M_130807_MF_MetaG | ecosystem: Environmental > Aquatic > Freshwater > Lake | place: Lake Montjoie...
ATGACACCAGACGGAGTCTGTAGCCTAGCAAAGTAAGAGGGCAGACGGAGTCTGTAGCCTACTATAGATGACACCAGACGGAGTCTGTAGAGGGCTGCGCACAGAAGCCAGAGTTACGGGCCCTCTGGCGACATATAAATTAATTATATATATTATATGTTATCCCCACTTTGCGACACTTTGCCCCACCTTTGCTACACTTTGTCCCACTGAATGCCATTTCAGCCCACTGAGCGGCATCGGCAATTGCATTATATAGGCAGCATCGACTCCGTCGAGTAGCCCCTTCAGGCAGCATCGACTCCGTCGAGTAGCCCACTGGCCAACAGGTTATCCACATGACGGTCCACATGCTTGACAGGCTGTAGCACTGCGTTATCATGGGAAGCCGCATAAGGTTAGGTTGTACCTGATGGAAATATCCGAATTTATTCTGAGGGTTACTACAATGGAATGCATGGAACAGCTCGACAAGATCTTTATTGGCTACGACCCGTTTACATCGGACTCAAGTGATATGGAGGGTGGTGCACCGAAGGCTTTCATTATTGTCACAAGCAGAGGCCTGATCGAGGCTTACGCAGACATGGTCTACATGACCAGTGGCGCACCGCTTTGCTGGGAGATCTGCTACGACCTGTCTACGGGCAACAGGGTTCTGGCACTGATCGAGGCACGGCGGATTGCTGCGCGGCTCTTTGGTCTGGAAAGGCTGACCATTGGTCTGGAAGGGCTGACCATGCCGATGCTGCATCCATTCGTAACTGGTGACGTCACCGTCATTTGCGACAAAACTCAAATTATGTCTGCTCGCGAGCTGAACTAGGCACTACAATAGTTCTGTTGTTCTCTCTTCTTGGGTCTGATTCCGTCCAATGGGATCAGACTCATTGACTCCTCGGTGTGCCGTTCTCGGGACGATTGGGCGGCACGCACTCAACAAGACTGCCACATTGCTTCGGCTGTGTGGCAGTCTTGTCCTTTGTAGGGCACTGAGTGATAAACTTCTGAACAATTCTACTATGCTTTTTTTTGATCTTGTCCTGAGCCTACTACAATGTGTTCAGAACTATCAGTGCCTTGCCTCCTCAGAAAGGCATAGAGCACGCTGAGCAATGCATGTGCAACCGTGAGGATGGTCTGCAAGGACCAAGGAATCGGTCAAGCATCCTGATTAGAGGAGAAACCACCATCTCTCCTATGGTTTTATCAAGGCCTTTCAACAGCGTCTACCTGCTCCCCCCAGGATCGCTTCGGAGGGCAACTGAGAAAGAGAGGACGCGGTCCAAGCTGCGTCCTCTCTTTTTATTGGTATGCTTCATCCGAAATAGGTACTGGAGGTCATTCTATGGCAAAGAACAACACAAACAACTTGGCAGCGAATATGCGTAAGCGTAAAGAAGAACTGGCTTTGAAGGAGGCGTGCCGCAGAATGGCTCTTGCGGAAGTTCAGGCAGCGCGTCTCAAGAAGCCGAGAGGCTAATTCTGCGTTCGTAAGTATCTGATGTATTCAATGAAGCCGCGCACCGCAGGGTGTGCGGTTTTTTTTATGAATCTTTCATAATAGGCAGGACTTCTCTGTCTTCACATATAAATTTCTTTTAGAAGAAATTTATATGTGTGTATGCGCACTGTTTTGAACACGCACTGCAAGCGCAATTTCTTATCCCATCGACTGAAATGCCATAGTGTTTGCAAGGGCTCGCGCGGCCGAACTACTGGCTCAAACAGAGGCACTGAACAGCCCCCTGTAGCGCACCGCTTCCTCAAATCTGATGCGTGACTCGTTTGGGAGTGGCAATCCGCAGTTTTTTGGACAGAAGCAGTCACGTACTTCCTTCCAGGTGCAGCACAGAGAAGCATTGCCCATCATTTCTACTGTTCATCATATGTGCACGGCCTCTCGAACTCCATGTGGAATGGGACGCTAAGACGACCTTTGAGATCAAACTACATGAGTGTTTGTGCTCCGAAGAGGGAAACGAAGTCCATGCTTTCTCTCCTTGGTGCACGGAACGTATATTCTGCGCACTGCTTATGGACCAGTGAGCCCTCCAGCTGCGCTGTTGCAATGAAGTCCTCACGCACTGCAATGATTATGGGGCAGTATTCTCGCCGATTAGTGCTTTTTCTTTACTGCGCAGAATCTTCGTTCCGAGCACTTGACTTCTTCGTTCTGTGCAGTTACGGTATGTAGCATTGCGGCTATTCCCATTTGCCAGGAGTGTTTATGTCTGCAGAGAAACAGTCTCTTACCGGTCGTCAATTTGCGATAGAGGACACCAGGATAAAGCTGGGGGCCCTTGGCTGGGAGCTGAGTTCTTGCTCTAGTCGTGGGTACTTCTACATCGATGGCTGCAAGATGTGCGTCATGAGCAACGCAAGCAGCCAGACTTATGGGAACGGCTGCGGATGGTGCTACATTGATTTTCGAAGTGGCTACATTTCCATCGAGGACGTGGAAAGGATCACGCAGATGATGAATTTCTTGAAGACGGACTCGGCGGAGAAGGTTCGTGAACTACTGAACGCACTGGATAACGTTTGCCTGAATAAGGACCCGATTGCGGTCCTGTCTGCAGAGGCAGCTGCCATGCAGGCGAAACAGATGCACGCGGGCACCATGGAGCAGACTACATGAGTCCGATAAACTCGTACTGTTCTCGATTAAGTGCACTCTCTGCGCAGACCGCAGGAAGTTGCCTTCGTAGGTGCTTGGTCATGGTGAATATGACGGAGGCGGACCTGAAGTGCGGCATCACCTATGCACATTCGAGTCAACTCGTGCGCGAACTATCTGGCAGGTACGGACGACGCACGATTGCCAAGATGCTGAGCTTCTGGCGTGAGTTGATTCGAGAGTGCTGGCGTCTGGGCTACCAGGATCGAGAGTCTGCGGACAGGGCGATGCCCAAGTGGACGCCCACTGGCGACGCTCCGCCCACTGGCCGGCATCTCCGCGATGACGAGATCAGGGCCCTGGCTCGAGCATGCGGCGCAGGTCTTGCCGGATCCCGCAATGAATCGCTTCTCTGTCTACTGGGTGCAGGACTGCGTCGAAGCGAAATCGTGGGACTGAACTGCGAGGACTGGTCTGGCGATATCCTTCGGGTGAAGGGGAAGAGGGGAAGGATCCGAGAACTCAAGCTGCCTGCAGAGAGTGCAGAAGCATTAGACTTGTGGCTGGTCCGGAGAGGCAAACTGAATGGTTGCGATCCATTGCTGTGCTCCGTTCGCGGCGAGGATGCCGCCCAATGCAGGCTGAGTCAGTCGGGCGTGAGGTCCGTACTAAACGGTTTGTCAAGCAAAGCAGGTATTGCCGGGACGATGCCGCATGACTTCCGCAGGACATTTGTTGGTCAAGTTCTTGGATCTGGAGCTGACATTGGCATCGTGATGAGGCTGATGGGTCATTCGAACCCTGCCACCACATTGAGATACGACCGGCGTCTGGCGGAAACTGCATGGAGCGTTTCTGCAGGGCTGCCTTCTCCTGTGCATGGACTCAAGGTAGGAATTACAAGTGCCCCATAAAAAATTGGGGGAAAGAATCCATAAGACATAGACTTCTTCAGCTCGAGAGCTTGCATTCACATGGATAACAAAACAGCATCTCAGATACTCACCAAGGAGTTCTTAACTCGTCGTCGTAGCGAACACGGTGAACGCTCGTTCCCTATCAAGGCAATGAAGTGCTACGACGGGTTTACTGTTTCCGTTCAGGCTTCCGCCTTCAACTATTGTTGGCCAAGGGAGAACACTGCGGATATGTGGGTACGCTGGGAATTGGGTTACCCTTCGGCAGAAGTGGCCGAACTCCTGCCGTACGCGGAGGATGAGACGAGGCCCACGGACACCATCTACGCACAGGTTCCATCAGAAGTGGTGATGAGTGTTCTTGAAGCGCATGGTGGCTTGATCATGCACGACCCAGTCCAAGAACTTCTTCTTAAGAGTTTAGACCAAGCTGATGAGACCTGATTGAAAACGCCATGAATGTGGCTTCCATGATTTCATTGACTTCCCTCAAAAACTGGGATCGGTTACCCATAGGAATGACTTGCCGGGACGATGCCGAAATCCATTGGGCGAACAGCAGACGGGAATCCATGAGAGCAGAAGCATCTGGCGAGGCGCATACATGGTCTGGTAACCCCCTTCCCGTTTGGATCAAGCGGTTCCATGCAGTCTCTTCCAGAGTATGGCCGCCAACTGCATGGGCATCCGATTGAGTTTCGTCAAGGGGGTTCATGCAGACAATTATAGTGGTCGCTCTGAAGGCTGAGCGGCAATGTGCGGAACGAAGTTCACATCACGCTCATCCGGTGGCGGTGGTTGGTGACTCCAACGAACGCCCCAAGGCTGAGAGCTGCCTCTGGCAGCGGATGCGAAGCGTGCAAAGTTCCTGCCGTGAGGTTCTGGCTCTCTGTCCCATTCCTTCAGAGGCATGCCCCATCGTTTTCTGAGAGCCGCCCAGCAGAACCTTCCCGTGGTTCCGCTCCACAGACTCCACGGCTTTGCCCATTCCATGAGGTAAGCTCCGTTCAGGGCGAGCCATGCTCCCTGCTGTGCATCGGCATGGATGACCCATCCACGGGAAAGCGTGTTGAAGATGCGGTCATCGATTTTGTCCACCTCAGCTGCCCAGCTCTCTATGAGCCATGTCGCATCGCCTATGGTTACTTGAGGATGAGTCGTCTTGACTACAGCGGACGCCACCCCTGCTCCTGTCCATCCTTCCCTGACCGATGCATCAGCCATGCCGCTGGCTATGCTGTGCGCCAGTTCCATGATCGAGCCTGATTGTCGTCGCGAGAAGTCAATGCATTTGTTCGCGCAGTTCGCAAGTGCTCCAGCCACGGGCTTGCCGCCGCCGTTGCGACCTTGGACAAGTTCCACTTCGTTCGTGCCGTATCCATCAATCCATGCGGACGCAACGATAAAGTTCGCCCATTCAGAGCGTACTGGATTGAGTCCTGCCTTTGACTTCGCCATATATAGGTATATCGGATGGCTTGAACATTGTCCCGGCAGGCATTTTGATTCGGATGCTGTCTGTTCCATAGAAAAAACGTCCATTTGACGGAAAGTTGAGCGGAAGGAAGCAGTTCGCCCCGTTTCTTCACTAGAACGATCATAAGGGATGCCCGAAAGAGCAGCGTCCCGGCAAAGGTAAGACCATGACTACTAAAGACGAACTCCGTAGTGCCGTTACAGCGATGCACACCCCTTCCTCTCAGGATTGGGAATCCATTCCCTCTGGTCTGGGTGCGCGGTTGCTGAACTATCTGCTTTCACAATCAGACCTGTACGGCAAGCACAACCTCAAGATCGAAGAGAAGGACATCGTCACCCTGTCCGCATCTGGACTATTCGGCGGCGCAATTGCATTCGCCATTGGTGGCGAAACTGGTCGCTGCGAGTGGCAGAAGAACTGGATCTCCGACAAGGATGCCGTTGTCACAGCGATGGCTCTCATTGCTCGTTGTCCTCACAACAAGAACAAGTTCACTTCAAGTGATATTTCCGCATCCGTGCTGCGTGATCCCGAGATCGCAAAGGCGATGCTGAATGGCGCGGTATTTGAGATGCACAGCGGTCGCTCTCCATTCCGAATCCTCAAGGAAGAGGACATCAGCATCATGTACAGCGCCGACATCGGTTCCGTTGCAGCCGTCATGGTTGCAGACAGGCGGATGATTCCCTGTGTACTTCGTTCGATCCCAGAGGGAAACTGCAAGGATTTCTTTGGTGAGGTTGTTCGTTCATGGATGCACAATGAATCCAACCCTATTGATGTATTGAGTGGAATGGGATACCATGTCGATCCATGCAGCGAAAGGGGTCAATCGTTGATCGACCACCTTGTGTCGCATATCGGTACGAGGTGGCGCACGAAGGCAGACCGCAGCCTACGAACACATGACTGCCTGAGCCGTGATGCAAGTCCTTGGAGCGAGGAAAACGTATCCGTGCATGGCTGGCTTCGTCAGGGACTGAACCATTGCACCGAACAAACACCAGACAGGCTCGTTGGTTGGATCGGAGAAGCTCCGTGTCTCTACGAGTTTCTCAACACCGCAGCCAAGCAGCGCCGTGGAATTATCGCTGCTCGTAGGCTTATCAAGATGATGGGACGATGAGCATCGTCCCGGCAGGGAACTAGGCATAGCCCCGTGTGGGGCGGCAAGCACCAATCACTCAGGCAGGAACACCATGAATCTCGTTGACACTATCAAGACCTATCGTCGCGCCAACATCCCCTGCTTCATCTTCGGAGCGCCCGGAGTGGGCAAGTCTCAGCAAGTCCATCAGGCAGCGGAAGGCAAGCGCGTGATTGATGTGCGCCTCTCCATGCTCGACCCTGTTGACCTTCGTGGTCTGCCGCTCATCGAGCGCGGCGAGAGCGGTGCAAATGTCGCTTGGGCGCGACCTGACTTCATCCCGCAAGACGGCGAGGGCATTCTGTTCTTCGACGAACTGAACACCGCTTCGGTGTCGGTGCAGAACGCCGCTCTCCAGATCATTCTCGACCGCAAGTGCGGTTCCCACAAGTTGGGTGACGGTTGGTATGTGTGTGCAGCGGGAAACAAGTCCTCGCACCGCGCCCATGTGCAGCCGATGTCGGCTCCCCTCCGCAACCGATTCGCGATTGTGAATTACGAACCCGATGTCAAGTCGTGGACTACTTGGGCGTTCGGTGCGGGTGTCCATGACGATGTTGTGGGCTTCTTGAACTTTCGTCCCGCTCTGCTCTCCACCGATCCGAAGGACGAGTACGAAAACTTCGCCTCACCCCGCGCTTGGGATCGCGTGAGCCAGTTGATCGGCTCTGGAACGGACGATATGGAGTTCGTCACGGGAATCATCGGCAAGGGAGCCGCAGCGGAGTTCGATGGCTACCGCCGCGAACTGAAGGATATGCCAGACCTTGACGCGCTCCTCGCGGGTAAGGAACGGTTCACGCACGATCCGAAGCGGGTCAGCGTGTCCTATGCGGTGGCGATGGGCTTGTCCTCGCGACTCCTCCGTGGAGATGCGAAGTTCATTGCCGCGAACACCGACAGGGCTTGCGAGATCGCGGGAACGATGCCTCCCGAAATCACTTGCCTGTTCATCGTTCGTTCGATGGTTGGCAACATGGATGTTCGCAAGGCAGTTCTCAGCGCGAAGTCCGCTCACAAGTGGGTCACGCAGCACAGCGAACTGATCGACCGATACGGCATCCGCAAGTGATGCTCACATCGTCCCGGCAAGGAGCAAGTCATGGCTAAGAAGTCCAACATCACCAACGGCAAGGCAGGGGTGGCTACGGTCACCCCTGCCTCCTCCCTTTCCGCAACAACCTACTCTGGAGCAGCCGTTCTGAGCGGAGATGACAACGAACGCCAGAAGCGCATTGACGGATGCTGCATGACCTTGTATCGTTATATGCCGTTTTGGGGATTCCTCACGGCGGGATGCAAGTTCTTCATCTCCGATGTTCCAACCGCTTGCGTTGACAAATGCGGCAACATCCGTCTTGGGCGAGCGTTCATGGACAAGCTCAGCGACAAGCAGTTGTGCTTCCTGATCGCGCATGAGATCGGTCATGTCGCCTTCAGTCACTTCGACCGCCGACTCAACCGTGATCCCTTGATCTGGAACTTTGCGAATGACTTCGCTGAGAACCTGATTCTTTTGGATCAGATGGGACGCGAAGCGTGGATCGAAGGCGGCTGTCTTGACGAGAAGTACCGCGACCTGACTTCGGAGCAAGTCTACGAAGAACTGCTCCGCGACGGCAAGGGCGGTAAGGGCGGCGGCACAGGCAAGGATATGGACGATGACAACCCGCAGGGCGGCGAACCGAACAACGGCGAGAAGATCGCGCGTGAGCGCGGCGACGAGGAGCGAACCAAGGAGCAGGATTGGGACAGGGCGATTGCCCGTGCTGCCGCCTACGCGAAGCAGCAGGGCGAGTTGCCCGAAGGTCTGGAGCGCATGGTGTCGGAGAAGGTGGACAGCAAAGTCGCTTGGAGCGAGAAGTTGCGCCAGTACATTCGCTTCGGCGTGACCCGCGACCGCCGCGATGACTACCAGTTCCTTCCACCGAACCGTCGATTCGTCTGGCAGGATATGTATCTGCCATCTCCGTGCGGATTCAAAACTCCGCGCATTGGCTTCGCCGTTGACACTTCGGGGTCGATTGGCGAGATGGAGATCGCTCAGGCGGTTGCGGAGTTGGAAGAAATCCGCACACAGTTCGGATGCTCCATCTACCTCATGGACTGCGATGCCGCAGTTCATCAAGGACGATGGCTTGACGCTACCGAATCCGTACCGACGAAGTACGAGGGTGGCGGCGGAACTGACTTCCGACCTGTGTTCACGCACCTTGAAGACAATCGTGTTTCCGTTGATGTTGTGGTTTACATTACGGACGGTTACGGCGAGTTCGGGGAGAAGCCAAGTATGGATGTCATTTGGGTGATGACCACTTCACAAAAGCCTCCATACGGCGAGTGCGTTCAGATCGGTGTTCCTTCCTGACAACGGGGGAATACCATCGTCCCGGCATGGGGCGGATGTAGAAGTCCAGATCCTTTCCTCCCCGAAATAAAAAAGGGGAGGATATCTTGGGCGGAAAATATCTCATATATTTGTGAATAAGTGTAACGAGGCGCTTGACTGGCACATAGTCCCGGCGTAAGTTAAGATACAACTCCCCCACGGTGGGGGAACAATTCCTAGAACGCCAAATCCCAAAACGGGAACGGCATTAGAAAAGGACAGGCAATGAACAGTCTCTTCAATAGTGTTGCTTCGGCAGTCGCATCAAACATGGTTCGCAAGGCAAGCCTCACATCGACGCTCAAGGCATCGGAGTCCTCCGACCGCGAGTTCGTCATTGACAACGCCAAGCAGACCTTCAGCGGCACGACCGTTGCCGTGATCGGTACGGGATTCCAGATCGGAGCTCCCGTGAAGGAATCCATGAAGTCTGCGCCTCTTGCGGAGTGGATCATTGAATGGACATTCCCCCGACTGACCGCAGATCAGGCGGCGGCTCTTTCCGCTGAGCTTGCGATTCGTCACTCACGCGCCGTTGAATCCGAAGCGGCGGGAGTGCCAGTTATCGCGGGTGGTGCAGAACACATTCGCAAAATGTGGGAGAAGCGTTTCGGTGCAGGAAGTGTGCTTGAGCCGATTGGCTCCACGCCGAAATCCCCGAACTCATCCATCATGGGAGAGGTCGCCACCGTGTTCGTCGCTGACGGCAGCGCCGAGATCACGGGAGAGATGAATGACGATCAGTTCGCCGCTCTGGAAGCCGCGTACAACGCCGCTCTTCAGTCTCGCGGGTGCAAGCCCGTCAAGGCGGCGAAGCCCCGCAAGCCGAAGGTGAAGTCTTCGGTCACGGTGATCAAGAACATTGTCCCGGCAAGCAAGTAACTAACAAGCAAACTCCTTCCTCTATGACCGCGCATTGGTCTGAGGAAGGTGCTTCCCCTCGCGGGCGAGGGAAGCAATTTTCAAAGCCCCGCAGGAGTTTTCAATATGCCACGTAAAGCACAGAACAGCGTCCTTCCCCCGTCCGCAAACCCGCTTGCAGTCTGCAACGCGCTCCGCATCTCTCCCGCGATTTACTTCGCGGCGATGGCGAAGTTCGCTCAGACTCTCCAGACCGCTACGACTGAGTTCGACCGTCTGGCAGGTTCCGATACGCAGCGTCAGACCGCACTCCGCGCTCATGTCGCCTCGCAGATCGGATCGTTGATGAACACGGGCGAGGCTCCTGCTCCGCAGCGCAAGCCCGTTGCCGCACAGAAGATCGTTGCGAAGCCTGTCAAGAAGAATGTGAAGGCGAAGCCTGTCAAGAAGGATGTGAAGGCGAAGCCTGTCAAGAAGGTCGCCCGTGAAAGCGTCGAACTCAGCACAGCGGGTCGCCGTCCGCATGGCCCCGGCGGCAAGGGAGTGAAGACAGTCGTGTCTGAGATCCTCCAGAACTCGTCCGTCCCGATGGGTACGGATGCGATTGAGGGTCTGGTGCGAGAGTGCTACGCTTCTGCGGGGATCAATGTTCCCGACAGCATCGGCGGTCAGATCGGTACGGCTCTGTCCTCGCTTCGCAAGAGCGATTTCGTCACCGCCGAGAGCGCGGGTGAGGGTCGCCGCATGAACTACGCTTGGGCTGGTGCGATGGTGGCGGCGTGAACGACAGCGGCGTGAGTGATGGTGGCAATCCCTGCGGGAGCGGCAACGTTCCCGCAGGGACTTCCCATTTCAGACTGTTGGTCTGTTCCTCCAAGGAAGAGGATCCCTTGGCAGCCCTGATACTTCTCCGCAATGACGAGATCGTTAGGGTTTTTATCCGCGATCTGGACAACAGCGAATGGCGCGACATGACTTGCATTACGATGCAATGGGACGGCTCCGACGATCCGAAGCACATGGATGCCTCGCTTGCAGAGATGATCGAAGCCACAGGAATGACCGAGGTTTCCATCGACTCCTTTGACACGCACGGGCTTTACGAACTGATGGAACAATTGAGTTAGCATTGTCCCGGCGAGGATGACTACATGGACATCAACTCGACACTAGCACTACGAATGAACGCGCAATTCATCGAGGACAGCGCAAACCTCAAGGCGCAGTTCGATGGATTCATGCCGCGCAGGATCATGCCTCCCACGGGATACATGGCTCCGAGATACTGGTGGGCAACAGCGTTCACCGCTCTCCATCCAGATATCATCCCGATCATCGGGATGTACCCGCGCGATCTCGCCGCAGCGCTCGCGAATGCGGTGAGCATGATGCGAACCCTGAATGCGCCCACTTATTTTCCGAGCAGGGAACTGATTGACGCACTAGACCGCACCGATGTGGGAGGAATTGACTTCGCGGAGATCAAGTTCCCCGCCGAGTGCATCATGTTCGTGCTGCCCACAGAGCCGCCGTACATGCCCTACGACATGGAGTGGGAAGGAGAACCCATCACGGTGGCTCCCGTAGCCGTCACGCTGATGCGATTCAACTCATTCACGCGAACGGAGAACGGTGCATCCACAACTCTCAAGGATCGACCACTCCTTGAGGGAACCATGCTCGACACCAAGGGAGATATGGGGTGGGTTCGAGTACCTTGCGAGGGTGCATGGTCTGACACGATGGATAAGTACGGCAGCGACATGGTGTACGACCGCATGGGCATCCGCGTCGATCCGAAGGATCATCCTACCGTGGATCTAGACACCAAGCAGACCCAATGGGCATTCCGAATGGCGGTCAAGCTACTGATTGCCATGAACACGGTGGGCGACATTCACGCCCCTGCGCCTATTCTTGTGCGTCCTGCGAATCCCAAGAAAAACAAGGGAGAACTTTGGCAAGGTCAGGTGATGACACTTGCCCGAGCTGTGGCATCCGATGAAGCGAGCGGAAGCCATGCAAGCCCACGGTTCCATCTGCGGCGTGGTCACATGCGACAGCAGCACCACGGGGAGAGGAACTCACTCGTCAAAACCGTTTGGATCAAGCCCACATGGGTAGGAACAAAGGGCGAAGCATCGTCCCGGCAAGGAGAATCATATGCCCACTAAAACCAAGAAGCCAAGCAAATCCAAGAAGTCCGCAGATCCCATCAGCAACATCCTTATGACCGTGAAGAAGGAGCGAGAGGGATACACAGCGCATTTCGCCACGGTCTACGCTCCCATCATGGATGGGTTTCTGAAGCGTCACGAAAAACTCCTTGAAATCTCGCTTTCAAAGGACGAGCCTCTCTGCGTTACGCTTGTCCAGTTCTGTCCAGAGATGCTGAACGCCCTTCCGTCTGCCGAGGTTCGTAAGTATAAGGACGAACTCTTGGCTGTCCTGCGCCTGTCCGAGATCGCCAAGAGCAACAAGGCAGATGATTATCAGTTGAGTTATCATGCTGAGCAGGTCATTCGCACAGGCAAGGCGTTCGCACAGGCGATGTTCCTGTACCGCGCAGGATACGAGAAAGTCACCTTTGATTTCAATGGTGGCGGCGACGAAGGTAATTGTGACAATATCGCCCTGCTTGCGGAGGAAGAAGATGATGGCGATGTTCCATTCCCCAAGGGCTTTGAAGCCCTCCGATGGGTGTACGACATGATGCCATCTGGATTCGGCAACGACGAGCCGTATTACAACGATGGAGTGGTGAGGATTCTTCTGAAGGATCTCACATTCGATCTTGAGTGCAACATGGAAGTGCGTAAACAGGAATGGCAGGAAACGAGCGGCGTACTGTATAACGGTCTTCACATCCCCGAACCCGATTGACCATTGTCCCGGCAGGAGCATTGCCATGAGCCACCCCTACTATCACGCCAAGTCATCCGCCAAGAAGTTCGGTGGAGCCGCCTCCGATTATCAGCACATCCACGATTGGTTCGACCAGACGAAGAGCCATATCGCAGATGTTCGTCACCGCGCTCTGCTTCATTCGTCCTTCGGTATCTTTCTGTGCGAGCAAGTGTTCGGCACGGTGCTGACCCGCAAGAGTGATGGACGCACCGTACCTGTTCGCACCATCGGTGAGCAGCACGTCCTTGAAGACATGGGACGCATCCCGACCCCGCAGGATTGGCTGAAGAATATGCCTCTTGAGGCATGGATGGCGCGTGGAGCGAAGAAGTTGTCAGAGGAACTTCCCGACGATCCCGCCGCGCCGATCAGCGAGGCAATTCCATGCGAGGCATGCGTTGTCCCGGCAGGAGCTATGAAGTAATGAATCGCCAATCCACTACCCAAATCGTTCGGGAGCTTCCCCTTCCCTACCTCCTCTACTGTGCTCCCGACTGGAAGGGAGTCTACGATGGCTACGGAGTATGCACCCACTCTCCGTTCGTCGGAAGGTCGCCCCACAGGGGGGATACTGTGGAGATGCAGTACGGTCGTCTGTATCAGAAAATGCAGGACTCAGGTGGCAGCGTGGGATGCCTAAGTACCATCTGTAAGTTCCTTTCGATTGAGTCTCCCCCAGAAGGGGATCGGGATTCGATTATGGATGCATGGATACGAATCTGCGCCACTATGCCGCTGATGATTCACTTGATGCCCAATGAACTCGCCAAAGACGAGAAGGTGGCGCATCTTGTTCGTATGTTCCAGATGAGCAATCCTCAATGGGATGTAAATGATGTAATCCTCTGCACTCGTACTGCGATGCTTGGCGTTGGGTACGACAGGATCGAAACCCGACAGTTACTTCGCAACGAGTACGACGATCAATCCCACAGCGATGTCATGCGGAGCGTTCACTTCTTGATGCGTAAGGATGAGCGATCCGGCTTCGGAGGCACGGAACTTGAAAATGATTACGCTGAAGGAGATGATGCGTTTTTCACGGTCATCTCCCATGCAAAGATGATGCTGCGTAAAAATACTTCAAATGTTAACACTTGGTATATGTTGTCCTATGTATACCATATCGCTACCGACCTCTGTGAAGAGTGTGATCTGGCAGCGGGAATTAATCTTGGGCGATAGGTAGCGCATCGTCCCGGCTCTCACTACAATAGCGTTCACGTGCTTGTAGCATGCTCATCAAGCCCCGATAGCTGAGGTAGTTTAGCAACGGACTTTTAATCCGTGTTAGGAGAGTGCAAGTCTCTCTCGGGGCATTATGTCTACAGAACCTAAGCTATTTTCAGATAAGGCTGTTAAGGCGATCTGTTTTAACGCGGAAACTGGCTTGGTATTCTTCAGAGACTCCGCCGACGAGGTGTTTGTCATGGGAAAATCGTCTTCTCATGGCGCTCCGATAATGAACGCCGACACGTCCATTGAATCCGTACTTGACTTCATTCATAGGTTTCCCGATTGCGTGAGATGCGTTCCACTTAGGCAGCGTAGGCGCAGGGCAATCAAGGGCGCTATGAAACTCATTGAGATGGGCGCAGTCCCGGCGAGGAACAAGATATAATGGATAAACACTCTTCCAATCTCCTCATCCTTGCACAGCTCTCCGAAGATCCTGTCTCGAAAATCTGGCTCACCGAAGCCGCCGCAGAGATCAGATCGCTACAGGAAACGCTGCGTGCGCTCCTGCGCGAGAGAATGAAGCACCCTCTGCCGAACGAGCGTACTGAATCGGATAATCTGCCCTTCGATGTATACGACGGGGTTCTTCCCGCAGACATCGGAACCGACCGTCCCTGACACATTGTCCCGGCAAGGATCAATACATGAGCATCACCATCCACCACTATTGGCTCGACAAGATCAATGACTACGCCTTCCGCGCAGAACTTGGTCAGACTCTGGATACCCAGTTTTCATCCGACACCATGTTTACGGACGCAGCGAAGGACAAGGACGACTTTCTTCGCCAGCTCATCCTGCATGGAATGGCTGATTCTGTTCCTGCCGATGTTCGCAGCACCCTTGAATCAGAGGATGCCATCAATGTATCTGTGCAGCGCAGACGATTATGTTCACTTGCGGGCGATACAGCGTCGGATGCGGGGATGCAGATGGCTACTGCGGCGGTGC
>Ga0114969_10002701_pt1 | contig 14507 bp, 6 predicted proteins | sample M_130807_MF_Meta_FD_87316 | JGI IMG/M metagenome (GOLD analysis project Ga0114969, IMG submission 87316) | Freshwater microbial communities from Lake Montjoie, Canada to study carbon cycling - M_130807_MF_MetaG | ecosystem: Environmental > Aquatic > Freshwater > Lake | place: Lake Montjoie...
GCCACACCCTTCCACTGGACGGCCGCCGGCATGGCAAACTGCTCGGTGACCAGCGTGGCCGTGGAGCGGACGCCGGCCGCATTGGGCGGCAGGAATAGCAGGTAGAACAACGGTGTGGCCGCCAGCGCGCCGGCCACGATGCCGATCACATGACCGATGGCCTGCTGGCGGGGTTTGGCTCCCAGCATGTAGCCAGGCTTGATGTCGGAGAGCAGGTTCGCCGCGTTCGAAGCCACCTCGGCCGTCATGCCCGCCGGAATCAAATTGCTGGCCGGATTGGAGCGGTCGAGCGAGCCGATGGTAAACTGGGTGATCTTCGAGAGCGCGCCGGTGGGAGTCCACGAGGTCAGCGCCATGGAGTTGGTGCAAATGATCGACAGCACGAGAATGAGCGGCAGCGACAGGAACCCTGCCAACCAAGGCACGCCAAAGAAGGCGTTGCCCATCCACACTCCGAGGAATCCGAAAACCGGCACACCGACATACGACAACCAGAGCGGCAGTTCGATGTCTCGAAGCGGATCGATTTCACGGGAGCTTGGGGCGCGTCGTTGGCGCAGCATCCGCCACAAACCGCTGAAGAGATCTGGGCGAGCGAAGAGCGACACCAGCGAACCAACGACCATCATGGAGACGCCCCACCACAGCGCCCATTGGTTGACGATCTCTGCCCTCGAGATGGCCACCACAGCGCCCGTGGCATTGGTGTAACTGCGAATCTCGCCACGCTGAATCATGATCGGAGCCAGCACGACAAAGTTGAGAATGGCCCCGATCAGGCACGAGCTGGCCACACGGATACCGATGAGTCCGCCCACGCCCATGAGGGCGGCATCGACCGTGAAGCGCAGCCCCAGTTGACGGATGTCCGTGCCCAAGATGCGTGGGATGGCCCCCGAAGCCTTCGCAGCCCAAGTGTAATAGTAGGTGTCGAGGCGCTCATGGAGATGCCAGGGCTCGCGCAAGCCCGCCCACCGATCCATGCGAAAAACGCCGAATTGAAGGAGCTTCATCCAGCCATCGCTCATGAGCAATTGGAGGAAGGCGGTGAGCCCCGTGGTGATGGTCAGGAGGCGGGTCTTGAATAGGCCTGCTTCGGCCGATCCGGTGTAGAGGGCATCGAGCACCACGCCGCAGGCCCTGCCTTCGGGAAAGGGCAATTGCTCCTCGTTGATGAAGCGGCGCTTCAAGGGAAAGGCCACGAGCACACCCAAGATGGAGATGACGATAGTCCACAGAATCATCTGCCACGCGGGCAGGATTCGCCCGGTCACCAGCATGTACGCGGCAAAGCTGGTGGTCAGCGGTGTCACCACGTAGCCCGCGGCCGTGGTGATAGATTGGGTGCAGTTGTTCTCAAGGATTGTGAACCCACTGCCCATCGGCGTTTTCTCCAACAGGCGGAACAAGGCGAAGGTGATGAGCACCGAGGTGAGTCCCACACCGATGGAAATGCCTGTCTTGGCCCCGATGTAGAGCGAGGTGGCCGCGAGAACGCCGCCCAGCAAAAATCCCGTGAGGGCCGATCGGATCGTGAGCTGGGGCATGTCGCCCCGGAAGACATGCTCCAACCACCAGTGGTCCTTCTGGGATCGACTCAGGGTACGGACCTGCTCGTCGGAGAGTGTGGGGAGTGCCATGTCGGAACGATGCCTCAGCCACCAAGCCGCATTCAACCTCCCGTTGGGAAACGCTGCGTCACGGACTTGCCCAGCGGATCCGCACCTCGGTCTGGTCGGGGCGTACTGGAACCTCCTGCTCGCGTCCTCCGGGCCAGCGCACCCAAACGGCGGCCGCCGTGCTGGGCATTCCCATTAACAGCGGCGCTGCATCCTGCGACCCGAAACCGCTACCTCCCTGAACCGCACGCACTGGGCCGCTGTGGCCGTCGGCGAATCGCAAGCGCACCTGTGCCCCGATGGCCTCCGGGTTGGCCGGCGGGCCTTCGAGCACCACACGCAGGCCCGGCCGGGCCCGCCGATTGGCCCAAAGAACGGTGGGTCCGTTGATTTGCGACACCACCACGTCGATCCGGCGATCGTGGTCGAAATCGGCCAAGGCCGCGGCCCGCTGTTCGCCATCGATGCGAATGCCGGAAACCGCGGGGTCTATGGCTTGGAAACTTCCGTCGCCACGTCCCCGCAACCAGAGTCCGCTGCCCGCGTCGTCGCGCGAATATTCCGGAAGGAGGTCCGAACGATTTTGACTGAGAAAAACGTCCTCAAACCCATCGCCATCGACGTCGGCGACATTCACTGAACTGGCGGGAGCCCACTGCGCCTCACGGGGAAAGGGACGCCATTCAAAGCGATTGGTGCGGTTGAGAAAGACACCAGAATCGAACTCGACGGCCTCCAGGAAGCTCGCCCGTGCCGCCGATTCTCCCAGGACACGCGGCACATCGGCTCGACCGAAGGCTTCGTGGGTCGGGAATCGAGCGGGAAGGTCTGGCAAGCTGGCCGTCAGTTGAGTGCGATTCTTAATGGGCAGCCAGGCGCCCTCGCGCTGCCAGGCTTCCAACAACTCGACGCGGCCGGGGGTATTCCACTCGCCGTGATACAGGCGGATGGGGCCCGGGCCAAACAAGGCATAGGCGGTATTGCGACCGACGTTGGCCACCGCCAAATCCATGCGTCCATCGCCGTCGAAGTCTCCCGCGGCAATCCCCTGCCACCATCCGGTCCGGCCCGCCAGGCGCATCGGTGCGGTCATGTCGCGGAACTGTCCGCCTTCGTTGCGGAAGAGACGCACCGGCTCCCATTCGACTGCCAAGGCCAGGTCGAGGTCGCCGTCGCCGTCGAGGTCCACCAGTGTGGCTCCGTTCACACAACCCGCGCGGGACATCGGACGACCCCAGGCCGGGGCTCCTTGCAGTACCCCGCCTTCATTCATCCACACCGTGGTCGGGACCGCCTCGGGATAGCGCCCCAGCCGAAACTGCCCGCCCACCACTACGTCCAGGTCGGAGTCGCCATCCAGATCGCCCACAGCCAAAGGGCCGTTGAAGTCCGGGCCAATCTCTATGGTGCGTGGCGCTGCACCCGAGGCGGCCGGGTTTACTATCAATTGCCCAACGGTTTCGCCTCGGGCATTGAGGTGCACGGCCGAAGCCAGCCAGTGCCGGCCTCCGAGGCCATCGGCCCAGGCCGCCACGCCACGCTGACCTCCCGGGGATTCGGGGCCCTCGGTGCGAGAAAACCCCTTTCCCTGCAAGTTCTTGAAAACGATGGATCGACCGCCGCGGCGCGCTCCATGGACGAGGTCCTCCCAACCGTCGCCATCGAGGTCGGTCCAGGCCAACCCGGGGCCTTGTCGGCTCATGCGGTGCGGAATGAGCGGTTGGATGAGTGTGTCGTCGAAGGGTTCCCCGCCGGGTGCCGGCCCCAGGAGAGCGCTGACATCTTCGAAGAGCGGAGAGGGCAATTTCGGTCGAACCGGGGACGGTGATGAGGGGTGGTCCGTCGGTTCGGACACCTCATACCGATGGTTGGCCAAGGGCCGTTCGATGCGGCTAATCGCTCCACTGCGCCAGCGGACCTCCAGCACCGACGCGGGGTTCGTGCCTACAAGTGCTGGAACGGCGAAGACCCGGAGGGCTTGGTCGCCCGAAAGATACCGTCCGCCGGCCACCAGTTCCTGACCTTGAGACACGGTTGGGGAGATCAGGCGGATCTTGGCTCCGAGGCCCGCCGTGTTGGGGAATCGCCCCTTCAGTTCCACCGCGATGCGAGGCGCGGTGGCCTCGTTGCGATGCACCTCAACCGAGCCATTGATGCGATTGACCACCAGGTCCAAATCCCCGTCTTGATCGAGGTCGCCCAGGGCCATGCCGAAGGCCAGGCCCTCCTCCCGGAAACCCCACTCGGCAGACTTGGGCTCGAAGGTGCCATCACCCCGATTACGAAAGGCCAGGTTGGCCGTGCGCCACTCGGGATACAGTTTCATCCATCGCTTCCTTTGTTCCGGGGAGAGGGTGCGGCTGGGGTCCTTCACCCGGTCTTGGGTGTCCTGATCCATCAGGTCATATTCGAAGCCGTTGGAGACCAGCAAGTCTTCGTACCCATCGAGATCGACATCTAGGAAGACGGGGCACCAACTCCAATCACTGGCCGCGAGGCCGGCACTCAAGGCCGCCTCGACATAGCGCCCTCCGGGTCGTCCGAGGAAGAGCATGTTCCGATTGAATTGGGGCCGACCTGTCAGGCTCTCGCGAGCAACCGGATCCGGCGGGGTCTTACCCAACTGACGCAGGCGCCGCTCGTGGCGGGTGGCCAACAAATCCACCACCAGGATGTCGTCATGGCCATCGCGGTTCACATCCGCCACATCGATGCCCATGGAATTGAAGCACGTGTGTCGCAATGTTTGGGGCGGGGCTGCACGAAAGTGACCACGCCCATCGTTGAACCAAAGCCGATCTGGAGAGGCGAAATCGTTGGAGACGTAAAGGTCCGGGGATCCGTCCCCATCGAGGTCGCGGAAGACCACCGCCAGCCCCCAGTCCCGAGTCATGGGCTCAGGCTTGCCTTGGTCATCAAGAAAAACACCCGGCTCGGCCTGCACTGGGGTGAAGCGTCCGTGACCGTCGTTGCGGTAGAGCGCATCGGCTTCGGGTAGTTCGACGACTTCGCCGTCCGGCATCACTTCGAATCGATCCCGAAAACGGGGATCGGTGGTGGGGATGCCGTTGACCTGGCTGACCACCCAACGCCCTCCCTGCTGGCTCATGGCGAAGCGCGTCGAGGGATCGATCATGTGCATCACATCAATGTAATGGACACAGTAGAGGTCGAGGTCGCCATCACCATCCATGTCGGCCAGAGCCATCGAGGTGCCGGTGGTGTGGCGGTACAGGCCGCTGTCGCGTTTTTCAGTCCAGCGACCGTGACCGTCATTGAGGAAGAGTCGCGTCCCGGCGGCGATGCCGTTGACCAGCAGGTCTAGGTCGGCATCGCCGTCCACATCGACCAATACCGCGCCGGTGGACATCTGCCCCAGGCACGCAGCCTCGCCCAAAGGCATGGGCTCGAAGCGCCACTGTCCCAGGTTGCGATACAGTTGGTTGGTGCCATGGAGGCTGCAAAGGTACACGTCCGGGCGGCCGTCGCCGTCCACATCTCCGATTGCCAAGCCCGAGCCATTGTGTGCCACGGCATTGGTAAAATAAGCGTCACCCGTCAGGCGGTTGGTGAACGTCACCCCAGTGACGGCCGAATCCATCAAGGTGAATCCCGACCGCTGGCCCGAGATCGCCGGCAAGGCCGTGGCACGCACCTGAGCCTCAGCCCCCGACAATGCCAGAGTTCCGGCGGCCACAAGGAAACCCACGACCAGCCAATGGAAGATCTGGCTGGCTGAACCCACGGTTCTTGATCGGTTGATGGGCATGGCGCAGCAGAAAGATTGGTCGAGACCGAAGAGGCCTTCAACGCTGCTTCAGCCACAGAATCGCCTCCCGCTGCCAAGTGTCCCACGAAGCGCCCTGATAGCCGTGGAGGCCGTGGCCGCCGTCGGGCAATTCGATGAGCTTGCTGGAAACCCCTTGAGCCTGAAGTGCCTTGTAATAAAGACGGCTGTTGTCGATGAGCACCGCCTGGTCATCCACGGCGTGAGCCAGGAATGCGGGAGGCGTCTGCCGGGTGACTTGCCGTTCGCAGGAGAACCGTTGGATTTCCTCCAAGGTGGGTTTCTTGCCCAAGAGATTGTCACGAGAACCTCCGTGACCGAGTTCTCCCAAGGAAACCACCGGATAAATTAGAATCGTGAAATCGGGCCGGCTATTTTGGCGAGCAATCGGATCGGCGGCTTCGGGTTTGCCCAAGTCAAACTGCGTACTCGCCGTGGCCGCCAAATGACCACCGGCAGAAAAACCGATGATGCCTACCCGCTTCGGATCGATCTGCCATTGGCGGGCGTTCAGTCGGACGGTGCGGATGGCCTGTTGGGCATCCAAAAGCGGCACCTTCGATCGGCCCGCAGGCAGGCGATATTCCAGCACAACGCCTAGGATGCCGTGCAAATTGAGCCAGCGCGCGATCCCGTGTCCCTCTGGCCCGGTCACCACTCCGCCGTAGCCACCGCCTGGACAAATGATCACGGCCATTCCGTTGGGCTTCGGAGCCGGATGGACGGTCAGGCCGGAGTTTTCCGGGCTCACCCAACCGCCGGAGCCATCCGGAGCCTGGCCGGGCCAGAGCGGGAGTTTGGGCGGCGAGGTGGGCTCTGCAGAAAAAACAGAAAGTCCCGAAATGCTCAAGACGACGGCCAAGAGTGCGGGAAGGGATTTCCAACGGGGATGCACGCCGCTGATAAAGCCCGAGTCGGAATTAAAAAGAAACCTCGGGGTGCGGTTGGTGATCCAAATTCCACCGGCGGCGATTGGACTCGGTGTCTTCCACGAGTTGGGAGTTCCGCTGGCTGGCGGCGTGGCCATCGGTGAACAAAATGTTGGCTCCACCATTGTGGCGCTCCTTCGAGGGTTCGCTGCTAATGGACAGGAGGAATGAAAAGTACTGGAGGTACCCCGGCTGCGGCATGGAATCGGCGATAGCGATCATGTCCGATGGGGCTACGACACGCTCCTCGGGCACCTGGGCCACCTCTTGCCCAGGACTCACCACAAATCCCAGACCCAGGTTTTCATACCACAAGGTCTTGTTGACCGATCCGACCCCAAAGCCGTTGTAACCGTAGCTCACACCCACCTGCTTGTCCGGCCCGGTGGGGCCGCGCATGTAGGCATTGCCGAAGGCCCAGACGATGGACTGCTCCAGAGGCCATTCGCCCTTGAAGGTGGGGCATTTCAGGACGTTTGTGCTGCGGGCGAGGTCCGGCATAATCGCCGTGAACCAAGTGTTGGTGGTATTGGCATCCACCGTGTGCGGGAACACGCGATGATCGATGCGGTACATCGACAAGGCCAAGCCGACCTGGTGCAAGTTGCTCTTGCAGCGGGTGCTCAGCGCCGCGGTTTTGGCCCGCGACAGCGAGGGCAACAGCAGCGCAGCCAAGATCGCAATAATGGCGATGACCACCAGCAGTTCGATCAGCGTGAAGGCCGAGCGGAACGCTCGCGCCGAACGCCTCGAGACAGACGAACCGCCACCCCCAGACCAACGGGGCGACCGGCGCGATCGGGAGGATGAAGCCTGAGGGTTCAAGTCCGAAGTTGAATCACAGGTTGAGCACCCACTGCTGCACCGTGACCGTGCCTACTTTAAGGCTCCTGGCTTTAAAGTCGATTCCCAGGACCGTGAAGCCCGCCCTTCGAGACGCCGATTCAACGGTCCGTCCGGAACAGATTCACCGGCATCCCTTCGGCCGTGAACAGGTTGGGGATGGCATCGCAAGCGAAGGCGAAGCGGACGGCGACCGGGACGGGCACCTCTGGGCTGGAGACCACCACCGACTTGCCTTCGATCACCGCCTTGCCGTCGACGAACCGGCCATCGGAACCGGCGACCTTGAAGTGCGTGGGCGGGCCCCCGCGCGAGACCAGCGTCGTGGGCACCGAGTCGAACTCCACCCGGACCGATGATCCATCGATGCGATGCGAGCGGTACGTAGGGCTGCGGTGATTCAGACCTGTCGCACCATAGGTCTCGGCCAAGGCATAATGGGCCAGTCGATCACCCACCTCGCGCTTCATCTGCGGGTGGATGTCCTTCACGTTGTCCACCAAGTCGCTGGTGACCACCATGCCGGTCTTGGGATGCGCGGCCGCCAGGGTTTGAGCCTCGCGCAGGAAGGCCGCCCGGGTCGGGTCGTCGTAGGTGTACGGGGCGATTTGGGCGAAGTAGAACGGCAGCTCGGATTTCCACGCCGCGCGCCAACCGTCGATCATCCGGGTGAAGAGCTTGCGGTAGGTCCCATGGGTGGAAACGTTGCTTTCGCCCTGATACCAAATGACGCCAGCGATGCGGAACGGGGTGATGGGGTGGATCATGGCATTGAACGCCAACCCCGGCTCGTGCGGCCACCAGGGGAGGGGCTTAATTTTCGCGGCGCCGGCCCGGAGGTCCGGGTCGTCTTCAATGATGCCGCGCGGCGTCCAGACCTCCGCTGGAGTACCGCCCCAGTTGCTGTTAATCAGGCCTACGGGCACTGCCAGCTTCTCGTTGAGGCGCTTGCCGAAGAAATAGCCAATCGCACTGAAGTGAAGCATCTCCTCCGGGGTGCAAACGACCCATCGGGCCGTCAAGTGATCCTGCGGTGTCTCGGACGTGGCCTTCGGTATGTAAAAGAACCGGATCATGGAGTTCGTGGCTCGCGGGGCCTCCTCCTTGCACTGGCGCAGTCCCTGATCGCCCGACCACTCCATGTTGCTCTGGCCGCTGCAAACCCACACCTCGCCCACCAACACGTCCTCGATTTCGATCTCAGTGCTACCCTTAATTCGCAGGGTGTGAGGTCCGCCGGCCTGCGGGGTCTGGATCTCGGTCGCCCAGCGCCCGCCGTTGGAGGCAGTGGCTTTCCAGATGTTGGTGGACCAACTAACCGACACCGTGACGGTCTCCGCAGCTCCGGCCCATCCCCAGAGGGTCGCGTTGGTGTGCTGCTGCAGCACCATGTGCGAACCGATGACCGCGGGCAGGCGCACGGCGGCGGTGAGCGGAGCAATGAGCAAGCCCAGAGCAGCGAAGAACAGGAGCAGTCGTTTCATGACGGGGATAGGCGTGAGGGTTCGACGGATCAAGGGAGATGCTGACGGTTCTCCAGCCCGAGGCCGCAGACAAGCCGGAAACCCAAGCCCAGAATCGGGTCCGCAATCCATTCGCGCCCCGTCACGGACAGCCTGTCTCCCGACCCTTCCCAATGAGCCTGTCCCCAGCCATCGGGCTCCTCGAGACGATACTCCCGACCCACCGGTGGCATCCGACCTGGGGCGGTTTAGCACCCGAAGTGAACAAAACGCTCGACTCGGCCGGGGCCGGGAGTCCAAAGCGATGCAAATGGTCCCGACCTTGACCGCCTATGGATCCCACGCCTGGTGTGTGCGCTTCGCCGAGCGCGCCGATGAGGCGGCGTTCCTGCGCGGACGATCCTTGGCTGAGGCCTTGGCCCATTCGCTGGCCTCCCAAGGCGGGTCTCGGATCCGTGAGATCATCCCCGCCCCCACTACCTTGCTACTGGACTTCCACCCCGAGGCCCGACCCCTCGATCGGGCCACAGCACAGCGACTCGTGGAACAGGCGATCGCTCAGCCAGCGACGTCGGAACCCGATCGTTGCGTGGAGATCCCCGTGCACTACGGCGGGCCGGATCTGGAGCGCGTGGCCCGTCATTCCGGCCTGAGCCCGGAAGCGGTGATCGAGCGTCATCATCAGGGCCGCTACCGGGTGCTTTGCCTCGGCTTCGCGCCCGGGTTCCCCTACCTCGGTGGCCTGGACGCCTCGCTGGCAACACCCCGCTTGGCTACCCCTCGGCCGCGAGTGCCGGCCGGCAGCGTGGCCATCGGTGGCGACCACACCGGTATTTACAGCATCCCTAGCCCGGGCGGTTGGAACATTATCGGCCAGACCTCCACGGTGCTCTTCGATCCGCACTCCGCCGACTTGGAGACGATGTTCCGATTGCGGGCTGGAGACCGAGTGCGCTTCGTGCCGATCGACGGACCTCCCGGGACCGAAGCCTCGATTCCGTCTGAAGACGGACTTTTACCCGGGTCTTCGGATGCGGCCCTGGTGACGACCGCCGTGTCGAATCGAGCCGGTTCTCCAGAGGGCGAGCCTGTCTTGCGAATCCTAGAACCGGGTCTCGGGATGAGCCTTCAGGACACCGGTCGGCACGGCTTCCGGCGCTTCGGCGTGCCAACGAGCGGCACGATGGATCCGCTCACCGCCGCCTGGGCTAATCGCCTGCTGGATAATCCTCCGGACGCCCCCGTGCTGGAACTCTGCCTACAAGGCCAACGCCTCGAGGTCCTGCGCGACGGCTGGATCGCGGTGTGCGGCGGCTCGCACCCGCGGGGACAGGCTCCCTACCGGGCCTTCCGCGTCCGCGCCGGCGAGTCGCTCAACTTCGGCCCCGGAGACTCCGGTGTCTGGACGTATCTGGCGGTGCCCGGTGGATTCCGTGCGGAGTCGTTCCTGGGCAGTCGCAGCACGAATCCGAGGGCGGGAATCGGTCACACCTTACGATCCGGCGACCTGCTCCTGCGGAATCTTGCGGGCGATTGGTGCCCGCCCGCCGGCGTTGCCTCGCGTGGCGTCTCACCCGACGAATGTGTGGCCGATCGCGACACAAACCCGCTGCGCGTCTGGCCGGGCCCGCAGTGGGAGCAGTTCGACGCAGAAAGCCAACGCCGCCTCTTCGAAACCGAGTGGCGTGTCACTAGCCAATGCGACCGCGTAGGGTATCGACTGCGGAGCGATCGGGACGCCCAGAGCGGCACAAACCGGCCGACGGATCCTCCCCCGAGTCCAACCCATGGCCGAACCGACACGGCACCCGAACCCCCAGCCCCCGGTGGCCTCGTGTGGAACGGCGGCTCGCTCATCTCGGAACCGGTGCTGCCGGGCTCGATCCAAGTGCCCGCCGACGGCCAACCCATCGTCACCCTACACGACGGCCCCACCCTCGGTGGCTACCCCAAGATCGGCTGGATCGATCCCCGCGACCTACCGCGCTTGGTCCAACGCCGCTCCGGCCAAGCGGTCCGATTCGCACCCTCTCACCCGAGGTCGTGACAGCGGCTGTGACGGGGACATCGGCCTGTGCGAAGCAAGATCGGCGACAGATGGCCTAACGGAGTCTTCGAAGATACGCCGGTGCTGAATCGTTCTACACCCTAACGAGCCCATCCAGCGCCGCGGAGGGGTTGGCCGGGTTTGGCGTTGCAGCCTCTTCGTGGTGTCGCCGCACGCATTCCGCTGAGGCCACCGCATCGGGCCATCGGGGCAATTTTAGAGGAGATGACCTCCTTTGCCTCGGTTGCGCGGGTGGATAGATCTCGTCTCAGGGCGTTGCGGACGGCGCGCTTTGCGGCCGAGCCATCAACAAAGCCCAACCGGGTCGTGAATGCAGCGATGTGAAGCAACAGCCAGAACTCGAAGCACGGGATGGACAGCCCGAAGGCAACGCCGCGATCACTGGCTATTTTCTGTACCTCATTCCACAGATTAAAACACACTTCTCGATCGCAGATCGCCGCAAAAGCAACTTATTTTTAATTGATTAATTATTAAACCACCGGTAATTAATTACCTAAGTTTGTGAAACATCAACTCTCTCCCCAGCCGAAATTCGCTCGCTGCCTCCTTCGCTGTTCGTCCGGTCCCGGCATGGGCTTTCGAGCGGTTCTGCTGCTTCTATTCGCCTGGCTCGTCTGCCCTCTTTTAACCGCTGCGGTCTCACGCACCTCACAAGATTACGACAAGGAGTGGCGCTGGCGCCGGACGCCGGAGTGGGACGAGATGGAGAAGGCCTTTGAGAAGTACGATGAGGCGGCGGTGATCTCACTGCGGGCGAAGAATCCAGAGTTGGCCGAGGTATTTAAACTGCCCTTCACTTCAATCATCGGTTGGGCTGCGCGCATCGGGGCAACCAATTTGTTGGCGGATTTGATCCGGAATGGAGCCCTCAAGCAGAAATCAGACAGTTCGTTCCATGGGCCAGGTCTGGGGGATGCCGCAGCGGGCGGTTGGGCGCGCTGTGTCCGCATGCTCCTGGACGGTGGCGCGGACCCGATGGGTTCCACAGATTTTCAGGGGAGCGCCATCGATCAATCGATCGAGACTTGGAACCAACAGTTCGCGATCGGGGACCCCATGGAGCAAAAACAGGCTTCCCGCGCGGAACGGGAGGAATCCGTCCGGTTGCTCTTAAAGGCCGGAGTGAATCTCTTGGCCCCCCGCGCATCGCAAGACTCGAACTTGATTTCCTCGGTTTTCCACGGATTACCTCCCGACTCCAAAGCCCTGGTCGAACTGCTCCTGACGAATGCCATCCCAAACCGTCAGGTCAGTCCGGTGGGAGACACGCTCTTGCATGCCGCGGCGTTTCTGGCTTCCACGCAATCCCTGACCACTCTGGTGCAGCGGGGCGGAGATGTCCGGGTGACCAACCGCCTCGGCTGGACGCCGCTGCATTCTGTTGCGGCCACCTGGGCGACCGATGGCACGCCGCAAGCCTATTCCTGGTCGCAAGCCTACTCCGCGTTGCCGGAGTTGATTGCCTGGTCGCCCGGATTCCTGCTAGAGGGCGCCGACCGCAGGAAGATCTCAACGCAACTCATCCGATACGGAGCCCGCCACGATGTCTTTTCCGCGGCGGGTCTGGGAGACCTCGCCGTGCTCAAGAGGTTGCTTGCGAAACGTCCCGGAGACGTCACCGCACGTGATGCCCGCGGGCGCACGGCCCTGCACTGGGCTGCGCTCGGAAATCAGCCGAAAGCGATCGCCTTCCTCATGGGAGCCGGTTCCGATCCGGCGGCGCTCGACGCCGATGGCAACAGCGCGCTGCACCTCTCGCTGCTTCGTTGGCCGTCGAAGGGGTTTGTTGCATTGCTGGCCGCCAAGGCGCCTCTGGACCGGCCAAATAAGAATGGGGACGCGCCCTTGGGGTGGGCCACCTACAACCCCGAGGCGGTGCTCAAACTTCTTGAGGCTGGAGCCCGCCCAAATCCGGACGGAGCCGAGCCCCCGCTGTTGGGCGCTGTCCACAAGGCGGCGAAGGCGATGTTCCAGTTAGCCTACGTCAGATCGAGTGGGTTCAGGCCGGGAGGCTCCCCGGTTTCCCTCGGTTCCCTGGGCGGGGTCATCCGTCATATGCCACCGAATCAGGTTCCCCTCGAGATGGAGTGTGTCTTGAGACTTCTGGCGGCTGGGGCCAACCCGATGGCAGCTGGGCGGGATGCCAGCACACCGTTGGAGGTCGCGTGCGATTCCTTGCTCCTGAACCTCATTGAAGTCTTGGTCCGGGCGGGAGGGAACCTCCAATTCCGGGATGCCAACGGAGATCCGGTCTGGTTCCACACGCTTCAGAAATCTGCCGAGAGTGTCTACGTGGAGCATCCGGGTTGGAAATTTGGAGTGACTCCTCAGGAGCCTTCGCCGGTAGGTGCGGGTCTCGAAAAGAAGAACCTCCAACCAATAGCCCCGATGATTCGCCCCGAAGCAGTGCTTGGATTCCTGACCCGGCTCGGAGCACAGATAACCGCCACCAATACCGCCGGGCAGAACGCCCTTCATGTGCTCAGCCGTCGAAGCAAGAAAGCCTCTATAGACGAGATCACCGAGACGTTCGGCTTCGGCAGCCAGCTGCTGCCTCGGGGGGACCGAACCAATGCCCAGACGGCCCGCATTCAGAATCTCGTGCAGTCCGGTCTCTCTCTGGAATCCCGAGATCTGGAGGGGAACACGCCTTGGCTGGTCGCGTGGCGCCACGCCCGGACGGAGGTCGCGGAGCAGTTCGTCCGAGCCGGCGCAAACACCCGGACGACCAATCACGCGGGCATGAATGCACTCCACCTAATCTGCCTGCCGCGCCCTGGCACAAATTCGGCTGAGTTCGCCGATATGCCACGGTTCCTCGGGCCGGTGGTGGGGCATCTCGTGAAGCAGGGAGTTGATCCCAAGGCGCAGGATGCCCAGGGACGGACTCCCCTCCACTATGCCGTCGCCCCGTTTCATCAGACCTATGTGGCCGTGGAACTGGTCGAAGCGGGGGCGGATCCCCTGGTGCGGGATGCCCAGGGCCGGACACCGCTTGCCCTGGCGGAGGAGGCGGGCCGGGCGGATCTGGTCGCCTTTTTCAAGGACCCAAAAAACGCAAACCCGTTTACCACTCCTCAGCCCCGTGTGGCGCCCACGCCGCCGTGAGGTCCTGCTCTCCTATTTCTTCACCCGCACCGGTACCCACAACCGTTGGCCGTCTACACCATCGAGCATCGGGCGATGCTGTTCACGAACGAGGGCGACTTCGTGCGTTTTCCCGGATCGCCAAAAGCACTAACCCGGGATTGCCGTCCTTGCCGTCCGTGACGTCTCGAGCCCCGGAGTCGCTCGCGGTTCCTTTCTCTGATTTCATCGGGCCATGCGATCGACGGCCAGCTGGGATCTGAATTGCGATCTGGGCGAGGGGGATCCTTGGACGCGGACGCGGGCGCTGTTGCGGCAAGTGACCTCGGCGAATGTGGCCTGCGGCGGGCATGCCGGGGATGCGCTCACGATGGAGCGGGTAGTGGTCGAGGCGAAGGCTCTGGGGGTGCGACTAGGAGCCCACCCTGGAGTGGCCGGCGCCTTCGGACGGGGCGAGGTGACCCTGTCACCCGGAGAGCTCCAGACCCTGGTGCTCCAACAGGCCGGCGGGCTATCTCACCTGGCCCGACGGCATGGCAGCCGGTTGCACCACATCAAGCTGCACGGCGCGCTGTATCATGCCGTGGAGAACGACAACGCTCTCGGCCGGGCCTATGTCGAGACAGTGGCGCGGTGGTTTCCTCAGGTGACGATTTACTCGCGCGCCGGAGGCCTCGTACTGACGCTGGCTCACAAAGCCGGGATCAC
>Ga0114969_10002703_pt1 | contig 14502 bp, 11 predicted proteins | sample M_130807_MF_Meta_FD_87316 | JGI IMG/M metagenome (GOLD analysis project Ga0114969, IMG submission 87316) | Freshwater microbial communities from Lake Montjoie, Canada to study carbon cycling - M_130807_MF_MetaG | ecosystem: Environmental > Aquatic > Freshwater > Lake | place: Lake Montjoie...
CACCCTGAACCGCCCCGAGCGTCGCAATGCGATCAGCGTCGCGATGCTCGAGCAGTTGACGGCCGCGCTTCAGGACGCCGAGCGCGACCGCGACGTGCGCGTGATCGTCCTGACCGGCGCCGGGGCGGGTTTCTGCAGCGGGCTGGACCTGAAGGACGCGGCCGAGGGACGCGGCATCGGCGGGGATGCCCTCGGCGGCGCGGGCAGCGGCGCCAACCACATCGGAACCCGCGACCTGCCGACTGTCGTGCTCCACCAGCTCGACACGCCGGTCATCTGCGCGCTCAACGGCGCCGCGGCGGGCTACGGTCTCGACCTCGCGCTCGGCTGCGACATCCGCCTCATGAGCGACGCGGCGAAACTCGTCCCCGGTTTCGCGAAGCGCGGCGTGATTCCGGAGAGCGGCGGCACCTGGTACCTGCCGCGCCTGGTGGGCTGGGCACGCGCCTGCGAGATCGGTTTCCTCGGCGACGACCTCGATCCGGCCCGCTCGCTCGAACTCGGCCTCGTGAACGCGGTCGTCCCGGCCGACCGGCTGCTCGAGGAGGCCGGGCGTTGGGCCGCGAAGATCGCCGACAACGCGCCGCTCGCGATCAAGGCGATGAAGCGGCTCTATCGACACGGCCTCAGCGAGGACTTCGAGGCCCATTCGCACCACGTCCTCATGCAGTTGCTCGCCCTCTTCCGCTCGCAGGACTTCCGCGAGGGCATCGCCGCCTTCGTCGAGAAGCGTGACCCGCGCTTCGAGGGCCGTTGAGCCATGCCGCCCCGGCCGCCGGTGCGCCTGAGCGAGTCGCAGTTCGATCGCCTCGTCGATGGGGATGCGTTCATCTGCATGGCTTGTGGAGCGATCGGTCCCTATGACGCGAATTGCGCCGACGGCAGCGAGCACCAGCTCATCTCCATCGTCGATGCCGAGGCGAGCGGCGTGGTCGAGGTCGACTTTCCCGCGGACGACTGAGTGGTCGAACCCCGCTCGGTGCGCCTGCCGCCTCGCCAGCCCTCAGACGTTCAAGGGCCGGGACGCTTCGGTGGCCGCGCCCGTCGGCCGGGAGATCGTCTCCGCGTACATCCGCTCGATCTCGGCGATGTGCTCGGGCAGGTTCTCCCGCGTCCATCCCGTCGTCGCGATCGGGGGCAGCACGACGACGTCGATCGTCGCCGACCGCACGACCATCCAGTTCTTGGGCAGGGCGTCGAGGGAGTTGCGAACGACGATCGGTACGATCGGCACCCCCGCAGCCATCGCCATGTAGAACGCCCCCTTCTTGAAGCGCCCCGGGTGCATCGTGCGGCTGCGCGTCCCCTCCGGCGCGATCGCGAGGGAGAGCCCGTGGCGCAAAGCTTCGATGGCGGGCGCGAGCGCCTCGACCGCCCGCTCGTGGTTGAAGCGGTCGACGAAGACCGTGCCGGCGAGCGCCATCGCCGGCCCGAAGAACGGGTTGGTGCGCAGTTCGCGCTTGGCGATGCCTACGAAGTCGCGCCGCAGGAGCTTGCAGACGAGCAGCATGTCGAGGCCGCTCTGGTGGTTGAAGATGAAGACCGCCGGCCGCTTCGACCAGAGGTTCTCCTCGCCGGTCACCCGGACCTCGACACCGGCGAGCACGGTGGCCAGTTCGCCCCATGTGGCGGCGGCGAGGTTGATCGCGCGCTGCCAGTTGCCGGTCAGCAGGCCCGCGGGCAGGCCGAGCAGGAACGACGGGACGATGCTGCCGAGGGCGAGCCCGGTGCGCGCGATCTCGATGGGCCGCGGCAGGCCGCGGTTCGAGAAGTGCCGCGCCGGCCAGCCGCGCCGAGCCGCGATCTCCGCCAATTGCTTGTTCGGGTTCGTCGGGCGCGGCTTGCCGACGATGTCGAGCAGCGGCAGGTCCTCGTGGCTGTCGGTGTAGAAGAAGCTCTTCGCGAGATCGACGCCGTGCTCCTCGGCGAAGCGTCGCGCGTAGAAGGCCTTGCCCTTCCCATAGCACGTCGGGTGGACGACCTCGCCGGTGAGGAGCCCGTCGCGGACCTCGAGGTGCGAGGCCATCACGTGCTCGATGCCGAGTTCGCGGGCGATCGGCTCGACCTGGTAGGGCGTCGCGGACGACACCACGCAGACCTGATGGCCGCGCCGCCGGTGCGCGTCCACGAGGGCGCGCGCCTCCGGGTAGATCTCGGCGGCGAGTTCGCCCTCGAAGACATTCTGGCCGATCGCCGCGAATTCCTTCTCCGAGAGGCCGCGCAGCGTGCCGGCGGTTCCCGCGAGGAATGAGGAGAAGCCGATCGTCCCGAGTTGGAAGCTCGCCGCTGCGGCGAGCATCTCGAGGATCGCCGGGCCTCCGAGCCGCCCGCTCCGGATGCCGTCGTAGGCGAAGTTCAAGGCGGAGAAGCCGGCGATGAGCGTGCGGTCGAGGTCGAAGAGGGCCGCGGTCGAGGGGCCCGGCGGGCTCTCGTCGATTTCCCGGGTGAGTTCCTGAAACGTCCGCATGGCCGGGTCGTCGCGACGCCTGCGTCCGCGACGCGCGGAGCCTATCCCCCTCCGACCGCGCACGCCAACGGGTGTCCGCGGGGATGTATCGCCGGTTGACGCTTGCGCGGCGAGGGTCCTAGAACCGAGTCTCCCCAATGGAATCGAACCCGTCCTCCCCGGCCGAGCGGGCGCTGCCCGAGGAGCCCGACTGGCCCGGGCTCGCCGGCCAGCGCGTGATCTTCCTGCTCGACGCGTCGAGCGATCTCGAGCGACGGCTGCTCGAGGCGTGGATCCGACGCCACCAGCCCACCGGCCTCGAAGAGGCGGGCTGGGAGGCGGCCTCGGTCCCGCCTTCGCGCCGCGCGCCGCGACGCCGCCGTCTCGATCCACGGCTCGAAGCGGCGCTGGTCGAACCCGCCGGGGATCCGCTGCTCGCTCCACTGCGCGTCGCGTGGGAGCGCCAGAAGGTCGAAGGTCGTCGCGAGAATCCGCTGCGGGAACTGCTGACGATCGGCGATCCGCGCGACCCCGGGCGCCTGCGCCAGGAATGGATCCTGCGGCGCTCGCCGCACCTCTGCCGCATCGTCGCCGGTGATCCTGCACCCCTCTCCGACCTGCGTGAGCGGTGGCGCAGCGCCTGCAGCGCGGACGCGGGACATACGATCGGGCTGGCAGAGTTCGTGTCGCGCCAGGCGACGCTCGCGCTGGAGCGGGCGGAACGGCGCCTGCGGGGTGCCCGCTACAAGGTGCCCCGCCTGGTGCGCGAGGACATCCTCTCCCGGCCCGCGTTCCGCGCCGGGATCGTGCGGCTGGCGCGGGAGAGCGGCGAGTCCGACCAGGCCGTGGCGCGTCGCGCCGAGCAGTACCTGAAGGAGATCGCCGCCACCCACGACCCGCACGTGATCGACCTGTCGGCGCACCTGATCCACTCGCTCTACCGGCAGGGATACGGCGACTCGCTGCAGTACGACCGCGGGCGACTGGAGGAGATCTTCGCGCTCACCCAGCGCTTTCCGGTCGTCTTCCTGCCGTCGCACAAGTCGAACCTCGACCACCTCGTGCTCCAGTACGCACTGCACGAGAACGGGCACCCGCCCAACCACACCGCCGGCGGCATCAACATGAACTTCTTCCCAGTCGGTCCGCTGGTCCGCCGCAGCGGCGTCTTCTTCATCCGACGCACCTTCAAGGACAACCCGGTCTACAAGTTCGTACTGCGGCAGTACGTCGATTATCTGGTCGATAAGCGTTTCACCCTGGAGTGGTACGTCGAGGGCGGGCGCTCGCGCTCCGGCAAGCTCCTGCCGCCTCGATTGGGACTGCTCGCCTACGTCGTCGACAGCTATCGCCGGGGACTTTCCGAGGACATCTTCCTGGTGCCGGTCTCGATCGCCTACGACCAGATCCAGGACGTGGGCGACTATGTCGCCGAGCAGCGCGGCGGCGCCAAGCAGAAGGAGAGCTTCGGCTGGTTCGTCCGCGTGGTGCGCTCGCTGCGCCGGCGGCTGGGGCGCATCCACATCAACTTCGGAGAGCCGGTCTCGCTGCGCGAGGCGCTCGGACCGCCGCACGCCGGTCAAGACGCCGATCCCGACGAGGAGGCGATCCACGTCCAGAAGCTGGCCTTCGAGGTGGCCGTTCGCATCAACCGGGTGACCCCGGTGACGCCCACCTCCCTCCTGACCCTCGCGCTTCTCGGCGCCGGGCAGCGCGGGGTCACGATGGAGGAGATCGAGCGCTCGATCGCGAGCCTGCTCGACTACGTCCGTCGCCGCGCGCTGCCGGTGACCGAGTCGCCCGACGTGCTCGCCGGGCGCGAGGGCATCGAGCGCACGCTCGACGGGCTCATCGAGAACGGCGTGGTCACCCGCTTCGGCGAGGCGCTGGAGCCGGTCTACGCGATCGTACCCGACCAGTGCCTGACGGCGGCCTACTACCGGAACACGATCATCCACTTCTTCGTGAACGCCTCGATCGTCGAACTCGCGCTGCTCGCCGCCGCGGAAGAGGGGGTGGCCGATCCGCGCGAGGCATTCTTCGCCGAGGCCATGCGTCTGCGCGACCTGCTCAAGTTCGACTTCTTCTTCGCCGGCCGCGAGGAGTTCCGGTCGGAACTGGTCGACGAGATCGCGGTCCGCGCGCCGCATTGGGAGGCCACGCTGCGCTCGGGGCCGGCGGAGATCCGGGCGGCGGCCCTGCGCCTGCGTCCGCTGCTCGCCCACCGGGTGCTGCGGCCGTTCCTCGAGGGCTATCGCGTGGTCGCGGAGCGACTGGTGGCCGAGCGCGCCGGCGCCCCCTTCGACGAGACGTCGTTCCTGGCCTCCTGCGTCGCGCTCGGGCGGCAATACGAGTTGCAGCGCCGCATCAGCAGCCCGGAATCGGTGTCGAAGGTGGTCTTCCAGAATGGCCTCGCACTGGCCCGAAACCGGGGACTCGTCGCCGAGGGTCCGGATCCGGTCCGCCTGGCGGAAGGTCGGCGACGGTTCGGCGAGGAGATCGGGGCGGTCGTGCGTCGGATCGAGGTCATCGAGTCGATCGGTCACGCACGGCGGGCCGGGATCATCCAATGAAGCTTCCCGTCGCAGACCCTTCCCCGCCATTTTGTGAGAATTGTTCGATCACATATCTTGACATCTGTCGCTTCTTGGTCTCAGGTAAAGGCACATGCCATGCCCACACCTGCCAAGGAGAACCCGAGCATGATTCCCCTTCGACCCCTGCCGCGCCGCCGAGTCCCGGCGACTTCCCTCGCGGTGCGCTGCACTTCCGCACGCCAGGCCCGCCCGGCCGTCGTCGCTCCGGCCGCGCCCGAGCGTGGAATGCGCAAGGCCTCGGGGAGTTCGTCCGTGCTCGAGTTGCTCGATCTCTTCGGTCGGCGCTGGGCGTTGCGCGTCATGTGGGAACTGGCCGAGGGGCCGCTGCGCTTCACCCAGATCCAGGAGCGCTGCGACGCGATGTCGCCGAGCGTCCTGAACCAGCGACTCTCGGACCTCTGCGGTGCGGGCGTCGCGGAGTTGCGGGCCGACCGGCGCTACGGCTTGACCGACGAGGGTGCGGAACTCGTCTCCTCGCTCCGGCCGATCGACTCCTGGGCGCGCCGCTGGGCGCGTCGCTCCGTCCGGGCGCGCGCCTGACCGTCCGCCGACGTGCGGCCGGGGAGTCCCGGTGAAGGCCCGGCGCATCGTCGTCCTCGACGGCGCCACGCTCGACCCGGGAGACAATTCCTGGGCAGGCCTCGCCTCGCTCGGAGAACTCCGGGTCCATGGTCACAGCCAGCCCGCGGAGATCGTGCCACGGGCCTCCGGTGCCGCGGTCGTCGTGACGAACAAGGCCTCGCTCACGGCGGAGGTCGTCGAGCGCCTGGTCGACCTGCGCTTCGTCGCGGTGACGGCCACCGGCGTCAACGTCGTCGACCTGGCGGCGACGAGCCGCCGCGGCATCCCGGTCTCGAACGTACCCGAGTACGGGACCGACTCGGTTGCCCAGCACACGATCGGGCTGCTGCTGGAACTCGCGATCGGCATTGGCGAGCACGGCGCCGCGGTGCAGCGCGGCGACTGGGTCCGGTCGCGCGACTTCTGCTTCTGGCGTCGCCCCCTCGTCGAGTTGGCGGGGCTCACCTTCGGCATCGTCGGGTTCGGCCGCATCGGTCGGCGGGTCGGAGAGCTGGCGCATGCGCTCGGCATGCGGGTGATCGCAACGCCGCACCGCGCCGGCGCCGGCCCCGTTCCGCCGTGGACGGGTTTCGCGTGGCGCACGGTCGGCGAGGTGTTCCGCGAGGCCGACGTCGTCTCGCTGCACTGCGCGCTCGGTGCGGACAACCAGCGCTTCGTCGACCGCGAACTGCTGGCCACGATGAAGCCCGGCGCCTGGCTGCTCAATACGGCGCGCGGCGGACTGGTGGACGAAGCGGCGCTGGCCGAGGCGCTCGCGGCGGGCACGATCGCGGGGGCCGGTCTCGACGTCGTGGCGTCCGAGCCCATGGCGCCGGACAGCCCCCTGCTCGCGGCGCCGCGCTGCCTCGTCACGCCGCACAATGCGTGGGCGACGCTCGCCGCGCGACGTCGGCTGATGCAGACCACCGTCGCCAACGTCCGCGCCTTTTTCGACGGCACCCCGATCAACGTCGTCGGCTGACGCCGACGCGATCGTCACTCTTCGGGGAATTGTGCGTCGTCCATCGGGGCGGGATTCTGGTATCCCCCGCCTCCACCCTGGTTCGCGTTGGCGTCGATGGCGCGCTGCGCCGCCTGCCGGGCGTACTCGAGGATGGACGGATCGACCTGTCCGCCATTGTGCTGCGCGAGGGCCGCGGCGGCCACCGCCGCGACGCTGTCCACGGCGGGATCGTTGGGCTGCATGCCCGAGTCCTCGGCGGCGCCGCGGGCGGCCCGGGCGGCGCGCAGGCGCCGCAGGATCTCCGAACCTCCGGCATCCGCAGCGGCGGCCGCCGCCACGGCCGCCGCGGGATTGTCGCCCAGGTTGGGCGTCGGCGCCGCGACGGGGGCTGCGCCCGACAGCGGGGTCTTCGGCTTCGCCGCCTGCGCCCCCGCCAGTGGCGAAGTCCTCCCCGTGGCTTGACCCGGTGCCGCGCCGCCGCCATGGCCGCCGGAGGTGAGGAGCACGATCCGGTCGATGCCGCGTCCGGAGATCGCCTGGCCGCGGCCGCCCCCCTTGTAGAGGATGATGAAGTTCGCGTCGCGCAGCAATTGACGCAGGATCGAGTCGAGCGGCTGGTCTTCGATCGCCACCGTCACGTTGGGATAGCTCTTCCCGGTGTCGAGCACGTCGAAGCCGGCCTCGCCGCCGATCATCGCGAGGATGTTCGGCAGGCTGCCGTTGCTCGCGCGCACGGAGAATCCCGAGGCCGTCCGCGTCACTTCCTCTTGTCCCTCCTGCGGCGGCGGATCCTGTGCCCCGGCGGTGACCGGGGCGGCGAGTCGCACGAAGGCGATCGGCAGCGCGACGGCGAGGAGCAGGCCCATGGCGGGGCTTCGCGTTCGCTTCCGGCGCAGGGCAGGCGGTAGGCGCATCTCGGAATCCTCTTTGGAGCGGGCGCGGCCCCTCCGGTGCCTCCGCAGACTAGCAGGGGACGCCCCGGCGAGGAACCCGGCCGCGCCTCCCCGACGGGAGGGCGGGTGGTCAGTCGCCGAGGAGTTTGCGCGCCCAGCGCCTGTACATGTCGATCGGGTAGGCCCCGGTGACGCAGGCGTCGTCTCCCTCGACCCGCACCGAGGGCACCCCACCGGCGCCGAGGCGCACCGCTTCCTCGTATTCCGCGAGCGTGTCGTGCAGCCAGCGCGGGTCGGCGGTGCGGGCGAATTCGCCCGCGGGCAGCCCGGCCTCCGCCCAGAGGGCGGCCAGCGTGGCCGGATCGGTCACGTCGCGGTTCTCGGCGAAATACGCCCGGAAGATCCGCTCCTGGAGGGCGCGGAACGACGCCTCGCCGAGCGAGCGAGCGGCCTTGGCTGCGAGGTGCGGCGGGATGCTGTGCGAGGGCGGTCCCGCGTCGCCCTGCCAGACGCGGAACTCGCCGGCATCGGACTCGGCCGCCGGGCGCAGCCAGGTGCGCGTGTAGGACCGGAAGGCTTCGAGCGAGCGTCGCGGGTCGGGCTCGGGCCGCAGGAGGAAACTGCGCCACTCCAGATGCACGCGTCCGGCGAACTCCTCCTCGATCGCGCGCAGGCGGACCATGCCGTTGTAGCACCACGGACACAGGTAGTCCGAATAGACGATCCAGCGCACCTCCGTCATGGCGCGGGCGTGTAGCACGGCCGAGGGCCGCCCCGCGACGGCACATTGTGCGGTGCGCCCGGATGCGCTGTGATCTCCCCCATGCGCAACGAACCTGTGCAGTCGACCGGTGCCCGCCGGGGCGGGCCCGAAGCCGTGGCCGCCGGCGGATCCCTCGAGGCGAGCGAGATGACGCCCTATCTCTGGGCGCTGCTCGCGATGCTGGCGTCGGCGACGTTTTTCGACGGCTTCGACTCGGCGATCCTCGCGACCGTCGCGCCCGTCATCCAGAAGCAATACGGCCTCAACCACGGGCAGTGGGGCCTCGTCTTCACGGTCGCCCGGCTCGGGTCGGTCGCCTCGTTCTTCGTCCTGATCTTCGCCGATCGCTTCGGGAGGCGCCTGCTCATCACGCTGACGATCCTCGGCTACGCGCTGTTCACCGGGCTCACCGCGCTCTCCAACTCGATCGAGAGCTTCACGCTCTGCCAGATGGCGGCGCGCATCTTCCTCGCGAGCGAGTTCGCGCTCGCGCTCATCATCATCGGCGAGGAATACCCGACGGCCTGGCGCAGTTTCGGCATCTCGCTGCTTTCGGGTGTGGCCGCGGTTGGGACCATCCTCGCCTTCCTCTTCGCCGGCTGGGTGCTCGCGCGCTGGGACTGGCGCACGATGTACCTGATCGGCCTCGTCCCGCTCGGGCTGATCTTCTTCTTCCGCCTCGGCATGCGGGAGACGCGCCGCTTCGAGGAATTCCGGGCGCGGCGCGGCGAGGTCGGCTGGTCCGACGTCTGGCGCAACATGCTGATGCTGTTCTCGCCGCGCTACCGTGGCAGGGCCCTGCTGGTCACGCTGATCTGGAACTGCAACTACCTGGTGACGGCCCCGGCGGTCACCTTCTGGACGATCCACGCGACGCGCAATCTCGGCTACACGCCCGGGCAGTACGCCATCGTCGTCGCGTGCGGCTACCTCGCGGGTTTTCTCTTCGGCTCCCCGCTCGCCGGCTGGTTGATGAACCGCTTCGGGCGCCGCCGCACCTGCGCCGGCTTCTACGTGTGCGCGTCGGTCGCCGTGTACCTCCTCTTCGTGACCACGGACCCGGCCCTCTGGAAGCAGACCCTGCTCATGGCGCTCTCGGTCAGCTGCTTCCTCGGCGCCAACGCTGCGACCAACGTCTACTCGACCGAACTCTTTCCGACCGAGATCCGCGCCACGGCCTATAGCTGGACGACGAATCTCTTCGGCCGGGTTTCGGAGATCCTGGCCCCGCTCTTCATCGGCGTCCTGGCCGACCGCATCGGAATCCCCAACGCGGTGGCGCTGCTGGCGATCGGCCCGATCCTGGGCGCCCTGATCGTCCTGCGCTGGGCTCCCGAGACGCGCGGGCTCACGCTCGAACAGATCGAGGCGAACCTCTCCGGGCACTGAGCGGGCCGCGCATCGACGGGCATCGCCCGGTGCGCCCGCGTCGTTGCGCCCGCGGGCGGGGTTTGCTCATCTCCGGGCGTCCGTCGGGGCCCGCCGGCACCACCGTCAGGGCCTCGTCCAACCCTACAACAAGGAGCAGTCGAGCATGGGTCGCAAGGTCTACGTCGTCGGCGTCGGCATGACGAAGTTCGAGAAGCCGAATTCTAAGGAATGGGATTACCCGGACATGGCGAAGGAAGCCGGCGAGAAGGCGCTCGCCGACGCCGGGGTCGCCTACGACCTGATCGAGCAGGCCTGCGTGGGGTATTGCTACGGCGACTCGACCTGCGGACAGCGCGCCGTCTACACGCTCGGCCTCACCGGCATCCCGATCTACAACGTGAACAACAATTGCGCGACGGGCTCGTCGGCGCTGTTCATGGCGAAGCAGTTCATCGAGGGCGGGCTGGCCGACTGCGTGCTGGCGCTCGGCTTCGAGAAGATGGAAAAAGGCTCGCTCGGCTCGAAGTACACGGATCGCACCAATCCCATGGACAAGCAGTTCATGGTCATGAACGACCTGCGCGGCATCGGCGCCGCACCGGTCGCTCCGCAGTTCTTCGGCAACGCCGGGCGCGAGCACATGGAGCGCTACGGCACGACCGCGGAGCACTTCGCCAAGATCGGCTGGAAGAACCACAAGCACTCGGTGAACAACCCGTACTCCCAGTTCCAGGACGAGTACTCGCTCGAGCAGATCAAGGCGGCCCCGATGGTCTGGGACCCGCTCACCAAGCTGCAGTGCTGCCCGACCTCCGACGGCGCCGGCGCGGCGATCCTCGCGAGCGAGGACTTCGTGCGCAAGCACGGCCTGCAGGCCAAGGCGGTCGAGATCCTCGGCATGGCGATGGCGTCGGACTTCAAGAGCACCTTCGACGAGAAGAGCTCGATCAAGCTCGTCGGCTCGGACATGACGAAGGCGGCGGCGCGCAGGGTCTACGAGCAGTCGGGCTTCGGCCCGGAGAACGTCGACGTGGTCGAACTCCACGACTGCTTCTCGGCGAACGAGCTCATCACGTACGAGGCGCTCGGACTGTGCCCCGAGGGCAAGGCGGGCGAGTTCATCGACTCGGGCGCCAACACCTACGGCGGCAAGGTCGTGGTGAACCCCTCGGGCGGGCTCATCTCGAAGGGCCACCCCCTCGGCGCAACCGGTCTCGCGCAGTGCGCCGAACTCAACTGGCAGGTGCGTGGCCAGGCCGACAAGCGCCAGGTGAAGGACGCGAAGATCGCCCTCCAGCACAACCTCGGTCTCGGCGGCGTGGCCGTCGTGACGATGTACCGCAAGGCGAACCTGTCCTGATTCGCGCGCTCGGGGTGCGGGTCCGGGTGGCCCGCACCCCGAGCGGCGTTTCCCGGCCCGGCCGCCCGACTCCCCGGCGGCGAGGTCGCGGCGCGGCTCAGACCTTCGTCGCCTGTTCGCGCGCCCAGCGGTAGTCGGCCTTGCCGCTCGGGCTGCGCACGATCTCGTCGAGGAAGATGTAGGCCTTGGGCAGCTTGTAGCGGGCCAGGTGGCGCGAGCACTCCTCGGCGAGTTCGTCCTCGGAGGCTTGCGTGCCGTCGCGGAGCTTCACGAGGGCCACGACTTCCTGGCCCCACCGCTCGCTCGGGCGCCCGACGACCACCGCGTCCCAGATCGAGGGATGGTGCTTGAGGGCGTGCTCGACCTCTTCGGCGAAGACCTTCTCCCCGCCGGTGTTGATCGTCACCGAGTCGCGGCCGAGAAGTTCGACCGTGCCGTCCGCGCGCAGGCGGGCCCGGTCTCCGGGGAGCGAATAGCGCACGCCGACGACCTCGGGGAAGGTGTCCCCGGTCTTGGCGCGATCGCCGAGGTAGCCGAGCGGCACACGGCCGCTCTTGGCGAGCCAGCCGATCTCGTCGCTGCCCGCCTCGAGGATCCGCTTCCGGTCCGCCGAGAGCACGCAGTTGTCGGGCGTCGGCTTGAAGGTGCCGCTCACCGCATCGGCGCCCGAGGTGCTCGCGACCTGGCCCTGGCGCCCGGTTTCGGAGGAGCCGACGGCGTCGAGCAGCGTGACCGTCGGCAGCAGCTCGTGCAGCTCGCGCTTCATCCCGAGGTTGAGCGGTGCGCCGCCGGAGATGAGCAGCCGCAGGCCGCCGAGCTCGTAGGAACCGCGGCGCAACTGGTCGATGAGCGGTCGTGCGAAGGCGTCGCCGACGATGATCATGGAGCCGACCTTCTCGCGCTCGACCGTGCGCCAGACGTCGTCGGGGTCGAGCCGGCGCACCTCGTTCTGGATGACGACGGTGCCGCCGGCGAACCAGGTCGTGAACGCGTTCCAGTGGGCTGCGCCGTGCATGAACGGCGGCGTTGGCAGGCCGCGGGCGCGACCGCGGGCGGCCTGCGCGACGAGCGCGTCGAGCGAATCCCACTCGCTCTCGTCGGCGCGACGTCCGCCGAGCGCGGTGACGAAGACGTCGGCTTGGCGCCACAGCACGCCCTTGGGCATGCCGGTCGTGCCCCCGGTGTAGATGCAGTAGAGGTCGTCCGGCGACCAGGCGAGGCCGGGTCGAGTCGGCGCGGCGGTGGCGAGCGCCTGCTCGTACTCGACCGCCCCGGGCAGGAGGGCGTGGCCCGACTCGTCGGGAACCTGCAGGAGGAGCTTCACCTCGGGCAGTTGCGGCAGCACCGCGGCGAGCAGTGGTGCGAAGGCCGCGTGGTAGACGACGCCACGCGCCCCGGCGTCGCGCAGCAGGTAGAGCAGCTCCTCGGCCACGTAACGGTAGTTCACGTTGAACGGCACGATGCGCGCCTTGAAGGCGGCGAGCATGGTCTCGAGGTACTCGTTGCCGTTGTGCAGGTAGACGGCGAGGTGGTCCTGTCCCGACTCCCAGCCGTGGAGGCCGGCGCGCTCCTGGCGCAGCTGCAGGCCGTGCGCGAGGAAGTGGTTCGCGAGCCGTCGGGAGCGGTCGGTCACCTCGGCCCAGGAGAGCCGTCGGTCGCGGAAGACGAGGCACTCCCGTTCCGGCACGGCACGGGCGATGGCCTCGTGGATCTCGGCGAGATTGAAGTCCATTGGAGTCCTTTCGGGGGAACCGGTAGTTATCGCCCCGCGCGTCCGCGCGAAAGCAGGAGGGTCCTTTTCATGCCGACATCGAACGCAGGCGATCCGCTGGCCACGGCTCGACGGGGACGCATGCGTCCCCGTTCCCTCGCGGGCCTCGTCGTCGCGTGCTGCCTCGCGCTGGCCGCCTGCGGCGGTGGCGGCAGCGGGAGTTCCAAGCCGGACCTGCTCGGGGTGGCCTGGGGCAACGACGTCTTCGTGGCCGTCGGCGCCGACGGGCGATCCTACGTTTCCTCCTCCGGCGGGCAGAACTGGGCGAGCTACGACGTCGGTCTCGTGGAGGGACTCAACGCGATCGCCTTCGGCAGCGGTCGCTTCGTCGCCGTCGGCAACGCCGGTGCGATCGCGACGAGTCCGGACGGCGTGGCCTGGAGTCCCGGCACCGCCCCGGGCGCAGCCGCGCTGCACGGCATCACCTTCGGTGCGGGCCAGTTCGTCGTCGTCGGCGAGGATGGGGCGATCCTCACCTCCCCCGACGGTGGAGCGTGGACCGCGCGTTCGAGCGGCACCCGCGTCGTGCTCGATGCCGTCGCGCGATCGAACGACGCCTTCTTCGCGGTCGGCGACGCGGGAACGATCCTGCGTTCGCCCGACGCGGCGACCTGGACGCCTCTCGCGTCGGGCTCCGACCAGAACCTGAACGGCATCGCGTGGCGCTCCCCGCTGCTCGTCGCGGTCGGCGACTTCGGTGAATTGCTGGTTTCCGATGACGGTCGCGGCTGGACGCACATCCCGACCAATCTCCAGCAGAACCTGCTGTCCGCCTACTATGCCCAGGGCACCGTGGTGGTGACCGGGCAGAAGGGCTTGATCCTCAGTTCGACCGACGGTCTCAAGTACTACCAGCGCGAGACCAACACGAAGCAGGACCTGCAGGCGACGACCTGGGGCGACGGTCTCTTCGTCATGGTCGGCTCGTCCTCGGACGGCCTCGTCTCGATCGACGGGGTGAGCTGGGCCAAGCGAAAGATCTGAACCGAGGGCGCCGTGGCCCGAGGTGTCGGTGACGTGATGCGCCGCCGCCACTTCTGAGGCGCGGCCACCGCATCCGGGCGCTCCGGGCGCTCCGGGCGCGAGCCGAGACCGGCGCGCGCCCGGACTCTTTCAGGGGTTCTCGGCCCGGCTCGCGGAAGAGGCGCCGAGCGCGGCAAGCGCCGTCTCCTTCGCCCAGCGGTAATCGGGCTTGCCACTCGGGGCGCGCACGACCCGATCGACGAAGACGAAGGCCTTGGGCAGCTTGTACCGCGCGACGTGGCGTGCGGCCTCCTCGCGGAGCGCCTCCTCGTCGCGCGTCGCTCCGGGCCGCAGCACGACGAGCGCCGTCACCTGCTCCCCCCAGCGCTCGTTGGGAGTGCCGGTCACCACCGTGTCGTAGACCGCGGCATGGTGCTTGAGCGCCTGCTCGACCTCCTCGGCGAAGATCTTCTCCCCGCCCGAGTTGATGCAGACCGAGTCGCGACCGAAGACCAGCACCTCGCCGTCCTGTCCGAGCTGCGCGCGATCGCCCGGCACCGCGTAGCGTACGCCGTCGATCGACGGGTAGGTGCGGCGGGTCTTTGCCTCGTCGCCGAGATAGCCGAGCGGGACGTGGCCCTGGCGTGCGACCCAGCCGAGTGCGTCCTCGCCCGGTTCGAGCCGGCGGGTCAGCGCTTCGTCGAGCACGACCGTCTGCTCGTCCATCTTGAAGGACCCCTGCTTGCCCTCCATTCCAGCCATCGAGACGGTCGAGCCCTGGGCCCCGGTTTCCGAGGAGCCGAAGCCGTCGAA
>Ga0114969_10002705_pt1 | contig 14499 bp, 31 predicted proteins | sample M_130807_MF_Meta_FD_87316 | JGI IMG/M metagenome (GOLD analysis project Ga0114969, IMG submission 87316) | Freshwater microbial communities from Lake Montjoie, Canada to study carbon cycling - M_130807_MF_MetaG | ecosystem: Environmental > Aquatic > Freshwater > Lake | place: Lake Montjoie...
TATTTAATACTTTCTTAGTTCTTAAGTGAACTTTCATAATACGTTTCTTTTTCTCCCAAAACATATTATCTAATTCACCTTTACTAAATACAGTTAAGCCATACATAGCTCTATTAAATAAAAAATTCTGATATTCATTAAAAGTTGATTCTTTATATCTTTTTGCAGTAGTGTGATACTCACTCATTTTTCCATTATACATAGGATTATTCCTAGTAGAATATACAATTTCTTTTTTCATGCCAGTTATTTGTTAAAGGTTAAAAACAAGAGGAGATATACTTATCTCCTCTTTAATATAATTGTTACATGCTAAAGTCAGCTTCTTGCTTTGATGTAATGACATTTGCAATAGAACTTTTTAATTCTATAGATTTTTCACGTATTGCTTCAGAATTATCATGTTTAATTGTTTCATCTGGAATACTTGAGCTTGTTGAATAAGTTAATTTACGATAAATTGGGCAACCATCTACTGAACAAATAATACCTGTTTCACCTGCAACTTTAAAGTCTTTTTCAGGATTTTTCTTATTAAATGCTACTAAAGACTCTCTAACTACAATAGAACCATTAAGTTCTTGGTTAGCAGTCCATTTTAAAAAACTTAGGTCTTTAAGTTGTCCATGCACTAAAGCACTAATAACTTTTCTTTCCATAAAACCTGAGTCACTAAATAATACTTTTTCTTGTTCTACACGAACATAACCAAATTCTGGGTTATTTACAGATTGAACAATAACATTTCCAGCTGCATCTGCAGTTACTTTTACTTTTGAATTCATTTCTCTTTTTTTTGATTGATTACTATTGAATGGTCACTTAACAAACATATATAATAATTGACCTTTGTTATTATATACTTACTATAAATCCATATCTAGATCTTCATCTATGATGATATCTAATGGTGTTTCATCTAATGAAATAATGAAGGGTTGGTTACTTTCTAATTCTTCTGATTCTTCTTTATAATCTATATGATTATCTACTGAAGGGAGTAATTTACTTTTGGCTTCTCTTATAGAGGACTGATAAAAGGGAGATAATATAATATCTCCATAATTTATACTAATCAAAAATTGTATGTCTTCATCAGTCATATCCAACCATTGGTCAACAGATATTGAAATAGTTTTTCCATTAGGTAACTGATATAGCATAACAAATTTTTTTATATATGCAAATATAAAAAATTAACCTGTCAAAAATATAATTTATCCAAAATTATTTGATAAAATTACTAAGGCCATTCTTCTCCAATATTTAAATGTTTTTCTTCTATACTTGTTTTATAATCAACTAATTCTCCTTCTTTATTAATTATTTTCATGGTTATTTCTACAGGATAATAGTCATATATATCAATATTTGTTATACAAGCTTTAATAAATCCTTGATGTATCATATTTTCTGATTCCATTTTATCCCAATCAACAGAAGAATTATATATACGATCTTTATTAATTAATACACTAGTTCCAACTTTCAATTTAACATCACTTGATATACCATTTAATGCTTTGTATAAATGTTTATATCCATGATGAGATTTTGATAAATTTCCTATTACAACATCTGCTATTATGTCTACATTAGGACCAATTAAGCTCTTTTTTAAGAGTTTTTTAATGTCATTTAATTCTATTTCTATATTTATATAATCTTTCATATTATTAATTCAATGGTTTTTACACTAGTAATATACTAGTGCTATCAAATCTACTCATAGATATCTTATGAATTGGTGTCTTTAGAACACCTTGAATTTAATGTGAGGAAAAACAGCTTCTAATAACATATAAATATGTCCTCATTTATTAGACCTGTACTATCAGCAACCTTTACAACATACTACGATTAGTATGAATGGGACATTCTGTTGCAATGCTTACCCCACCAGCATTTTTAAGTAAATCTGTCTATAACAGTTATAACCTTTATGTGACTTATCATAGTTTCAGAGTTATAGATATGAATTTCACATAGTCTAACTGGCGTGTTAGGTTTTAAATAAGATGAGATTGTTATTATTTTTCAATTTGCAGTGCCCTCAGATCCTTTCAGAACAAGTGATGAAAATATGTATTAAATAATAGAATGCCTGCAGGACATTTCCCAATCTCAATGTCTTCTAATAGCAGCTGCAGCTGGTTATATCTATTAGATTAACTATAAACATATTCTTTCAGATGTTAATAGACTAGTTCACTTAAATAACTTTACTAGTTTTATGTTTGGTGGAGCTGGAGGGAGTCGAACCCTCGTTAAATCCAACTAAATAATGCATTCTACAAGTGTAGGATAATCTTTTCTAAGATTCCAAAATAATCCGTTTCTTTTAACTTGCAGGCTGGGATAAACTCAAGTGTCATTTTTTATGTGAGACTACACAGTGTTGTTCTTAGGCTACTAGAGCCAACTCAACTTCCTTAGTTTTGTTAGTAAAGCTAACAATCTTTGCTTCTTTAGAAGACAAGAAGGCAAGATCTGAGATCCCACCAACTTCATTGGTAATAGTTTTGTCATTTAAGACTTGGTAACATAGATTAAAGTGATAGTAACCATCTCACTACTTGCTTGCAATTATTCATATTGGAAATGCTTACCTGGCAGCCCCAAGTTGCTACTTATCTTGCAGTAGCCCGTGTTCCTTTTACTGGTAAAGACTACCGGTGGTTGATGTTATTCTGCTTTACCACAAACAGTTATTGATATTCCCATTTATAACCTCCAGAACTTTTTCTTATATTTCTACAACAAGCTCTTATATGAGTAGCATGTAAATTTAATTCTTTTGCTGGTACTAAAGCATTAATCCAATTACTTATAAATATTCCTGTTAAAGTTAATTGTTTAATAGGTTTATTCATACTTAAATGTTTAGCCTTTATTTTATCTGTATAGATAAAATCTTTTGATCTAGGTCTTTTAATATTTTTAATAGCTCTTAGACCTAAAATCATTTTTAATCTATTTTCAGGAGATATACTTTTAACTTTATTTATAATAGATAGTTTTAACTTAGTTTCTTCTGAAATAAAACCAGATTTATCTGTAGTTTTAGTTGCTCTACAGTTTAATCCTTTATTTGAATAAGATAAATATAAATCTTGATAATATCTTTCTCTTATATTAAGATTTTCTATAGTACAAGATTCTAGTATTTCAAATATATGATTATCATAACCATGTTTTAATAAAGATAAATATAACTTGGTTTGACTTTTACATTCACCACATTTATACTTTTTAAATCTTTTCTCTATATTAACACTTTGTCCAATATAAATTGCTCCAGTACAGGAAGTTATTCTATAAATACCTATCATACTACAAAGGTAGTAAATTATAAAGACCAAATTACAAAATAAGACTTATTATTTTATTTCAGAGACCTTCCACAGTTTATGTTATACTGCTTTACTGTAACAGTTTAAATAAAATTTAAGCTTGAGACCCTAATTTTTTATTTATACAAAATTAATATTAAACTTTATAATCACAAAGTTCTTTTGCATTAGGGTGAACTACCCAAGTTTTAATTCTTCCATCTGACATATTGAATTTTTTAAATTCTTCTTCATCATGACAATAAGCAGCTGCATCAAAATGTGCATTACTTATAACACATATTAAATTCTCCTGAAATGCAGGTCCTACCTCAGTACCCCCATCTTCCACTAATTGTTTAGCTTTGTAAAGTGTGTTCAACGTGTGACCTTTACTATTACGATCTACATAATAACTCATATCTTAATCTATTTTAGGTTTATTATCATTTTCATCATCATTACTAAATTTAAAAATTTCATTTTTAATAATAACAACAGTTAAGTAAATAGTATAAGCTATTACAGCTGCTACTATAAAAGATATAATAAATAACTTTAATATACTCATGACTTTAATTTATAATTTGATTACTAATTTCTTCTTCAGGTCTATTTATACGTACTCTACTTTCAAGGTAAAAGTAATTGATCTCATCTAGCTCAAACTCAGTTTCACTTAAATCAATAACTAGTACTTCTTTTACTAATATATCATCACCTTCCACAAATGTATGTAAAATTATTTCATCTGCAATACCATAGTAAAATCCTTTATCTGCACTTGGTCCTATATATACTTTAATTTTATCTCCTTTTAAAGGAGGTTCAATAAATCTGATAACTTCACTTTCCCTATATTTCATTAGTCTTGTTTGTTTATTGATTGATAAAATTTCCATAGAGCATTTTGCCATTCTTCAATAGTTTTAGGTAAACCACCAGTATTGATAATAAAATCTAAAGCCATTTCTTTAATATCATCTTCATCAAGTTCTTTAGCCATATCTTCTTGGCATTGGTTGTAACCCATTACATAATCAAAAGCAGATGTTCCATCTTCATTACCAATAGATTCTGCATAGGCTTTTGCTTGTATTACTATTTCTTCTTGTGTTTTCATTATTCTTGTTTGTTTAGTTAAACTATTACTTTAAGTAATCCTTATAGTGTATTGATACCCAACAAGTTAGTAAGATTACTAACAAGTTGGTATCAATTAATCTCTGTATTCAGTTATAGACCAAATGAACATTTAACCCTAAATCAAAACATTTTAGTCTATAACTGCCAAACCTGGGAGCTTGGAATGATACAGTAGGAATATCAATAAATATCTGCAAACATATCAGCTTCTTCATCATACTCATCACCAGGAAAAGATTCATTAAATTCTTGAGCCATGTCACCATTAAGTTTGACAGTTTTCCAAGGATCCTGAGCTTTAATCTTACTTTTGTGAGTATTTTTAATAATTAATTTAAGTACATTACGTAAATGATTAATGTCCATATCATCTACAGATATCATTGTACCATCTTTTGTTTTCCAATAAACTATGTTATCTATCATAATAATAATAATAAGTTGTTATTTTCTGCAATAGGATTTAAGTATTCATCAGGAACATACCAAGAATATTTACGTTTTCCTTTACCATGACATCCATTGTCATGTGAAGATACTTTATTCTCAGGCCTGGTAAATACTATATCATCAAACTCAACTGCAGCTTTTCCTGTTTCAGAATACCCTAATATAGTACCAGATTTACCTTCATACATATTAGTATAGAATTGTCTGGCTTGTATATAGGATATTGATAGAGCTCTCTTATCAAGAGAAACTCTATCACCTATACCATATTTCTTCATTAGAATAACTCTGATTGTAGTTCTTGTAACTGTTTTTGCTCTCTTAATAACAATTCATACTCATTATTTGCTGCTACTATAGCACCAAAATTTAAGTTTTTACATTGTTTTAATCTAGCAATAAGAGTAACTTTTTCAACTAAATTTCTCTTAATATTAAATAATGTTGATTGCAAGTTAATACTTGCTTCTTCAGCTATTAATTCATTGTTTATTTTAGCAGTTTCTTCTGCTGTTTGGTTTAAAAGTTCTATATATTTCATTTTGTTACAAATTATTTTTTAAATATGTTATTGTTGCTAATAAACTTATTAGCACTAATACAAAGACCTTAGCCCCTGTTTCTGTTGATACTTTCTTCATTTTATGATGCATATAATTCTTCTAAATTTGGGTTTAAATTGTTAATAATATTAATATTGTATAAATTATTAATGGTACTATAAGACAAAATATAACTGATGACATAACATAGTTAATTTTGAATTTACTAAAAAAATCTAAAAATTGTACTGCTTTAAGAAATAAAAAAGCAGAATAAGGACCTATTATCCAATAAATTATTAAGGATATTGTAAAATAAATACTAAATATGTATATTAAAATATATTCTTTTAATATTATATCACCCATTATGGCCCAGGTTAATGGTATTATGTAGAACCAAATAATAACATTGATTCCTACATATGATATACCTATTTTTTTTGCTAAGAAACTTAGTATATCCATTGTAAGTTTAAAAATTTTTTTCATTGCCAGTTAGATTAAATTGTTGAGTCAAATTACCTTGGCCCTGGTTACTTTCTATAAAAGGGGAAATTACTCCCCTATTGACATTTCAAAATCCCAAATAGCTTTAATCTCTTTTTCTAATTCAGATATACGAGCTACTTGTTCTTCTACATACCAACCAATTTCCAATTGTTCTTGATATTCATCTTCATTATCAATATAGAATTGTGGTTTTTGGCTAGATATTAAAGCTAAATCTTCTTTAGCAGTAATCAATTCATACTCTAATTCCTGTAATCTTTTAAATATTTCAGACATAATTTTATTAGTGGTAAGTCACAACCTATTAGTGATGGGTTAGTAATCCCTCTGCACTCAGTTGTAATACCAAACCTTTATCTGTTATATGGTATTAGGAAGGGTAAGCTATATATAAGTTTACTTATAAAAGCAATCCTTTCAAGAGTGCTGTACAACACTATTACAACTGCTAACCCTAAAGTTAGTGCGTTAGGTTTTCATCAAATCTATCATCATCTTCATCAAATGAATAAGATTCGTGAAATTCTTGAGCCATATCTCCATTAAGAAACACTTTTTCATTTTGTTTCTTCCAATAGGCTTCTTTTTCAATCTTGTCCTTATGCTTGTTACTATTGTTCACAATCATCTTAAGGACATTACGTAGGTGGTTAACATCCATATCATCAATAGATATGGACTCACCATTACGCATTTTCCAGTAAACAGGATTATTGCTCATTAGATTGATTTTCTAAACCATTAAGTTCCGATTCGTTTTGTAAATCTATTAATTTAGAAATAAAATCTGAATCAGCTTTACTTATTTTTTCAATCCATTCAGCTATTTCATTAGTAGAACAATATCCTTTTACTGTATCTGAACCAAAATCAAACCAGTTATTATCTTTATCCCATATTGCTATTTCAGCATTTTCAGATTCAATAACATCTTGCCCATTAGACATTTCAGATTTATAGGGACTAAAATTGTTCTTTCTTTCACAATAATTCATTGTTCCAAATTGAACAGAAATTGTAAGGCCATTCTCAAAAGTTAATGAAAATCCTTTGTTTTGTGTTGCTTTTAACATTTTGTTTTGCATATTATTACAACTTGCCAGTTGCTTGTTATTTTATTCTAACACTTAGTAGTTAGATTCACTTTAAAAATTCCCTCTGCACTCAGTTGTAATACTTAGAATACTGTCCTATCTTGTATTTCTACTAAGGATACTGTTCTTTTGATTACAACTGCTCACTCTTGGGAGCTGATTATTAAGGTATGCTAATCAGGTTAGACCTGACATAACACCAAATTTCCTCCTTATTAATCAGGTAGTTTCACATCTTAATCCGTGTTCTCTCTAGAATGACTAGGTTTAATTGGTTTTAAGAAGTCTTTATATCTACGTGAGTTGTGGTGCATTAATAAATTGTAATACATTAATATCTATGTAGCTTTATACTTCCCTGTAAAACAACCGCTATAGTCTATTACTTGAAGAGTCTCACAAAATAATATTATGTAGTTCAGCAGCCTTGTGATAGCTCACAAACTTACCTATTACAATTTCAGTAGTATAAAGAGATTGAGTAATTGATTGACCCTCTGCACTCAGTTGTAATACTACATCAATGGCTTAAGTTTATAGTAGTATTTTTATCCTGATTTTTCAGGCTTCTTGAGGTCTGTACAAACCTATTACAACTGCTCACCCTTATGGGAGGTTAGGTGAGTTGTGGGCATTATAGGCTGTATTAATTGCTAATACTATTAAGCTGTTATCCGAAGCCGTTACATTTAAAACGGACAAGCTCACCTATTGGAGCAAATTAGGGATTTGAACCCTGTAGTTCCATAGTGTACATATGATACACCATTAACATTTGCTTATTAAATCATAATACTGATAGAGTACCTTTCCTTATTTACAAGGCTTCAGAACTAGTCCAATTATAGGCTAAAAGTATTAAGAGCTTACCCATGCCCATTATGATTCAAATATTATTGAGGCCCTGGTTACTATAAGGCTATTTCCTATTAAAGTAATTATATAATAAGTAATAGACAATACCTCCTATACTTTAATTAAATCTTTAATAAAATAATCACCATCATACTTACTTAATCTAATATCATTCTTATAAGCAAGAACAGTAACTTTATCTCCAGTAGAAGAATATCTAATAATCTTAAGTTCTATATTAAGTCCTTTAAGTTTGTTTGTAGTATAATATGAGTTTAATTCTAATGTTAGCATAATTTTATATTGTATAAGAGATTAATGACCAAATAATATATTGTAGCTATATGGTTGCACCATTTTTTATTTATAGGTGGTAATTTTGAGTGTAGAGAATTGTGAAGGATATATAGATAGTGTTCTAGTCACCATTAATCACACACTCAACTCTTTAATTTTCAGCAAGTTACCCTATCTCAGTTAAAGTTTTCCATTAACTAGCAGGTAATGTTTGGGCCCTTCGGGCCCTAGATCATTCTAAAATTAATACTATGTATTTAAAACACAGTATAAGTAGTGGGATGATATTAGAAAATTGTTGTCTCCACACGGTGGACAATGTTGACTAAACCCAATGGTAGCAAGGCTTTCATTTTTACACAGTTTAAGAAGAATATATGGTAAGGAACTACCCTTACCATATATCTTTAACTACTATCCTTCTTCTCCTAAGCTAAAATTAGCTGTTGCATCTGCTGAACTAATTGTACTAACAGAGTTCATCATAGCTCTACGTTTAGCAGTTCTTAAAGCAACAGCTTGTGCATAAGCAGCATCAGCAGCAGCAGTACTATCAGCAATTATCTTATTAGATAATTCCAAAGCAACAGCTTGTTGCATAAATTCAGGCATCTTTTGAATGTCTGCATACTTGCTACGTTCACGTTTAACTTCTTCTGCATTGTCAAGATTCCAATAGTATTTATTGGTTTCTTTGTTCAAGCCACGTTTAAAGAAGACGTCATCTCCTGTTTGTTTAGAAGAGTCAGTAGCAATAAATTTTCCGTGATAAGGATTAGTCTTATCATCAACTTGTTTTGGTGGATTACCATTTGCAATTCTATCTGCAACATATTGTTCTTCTGCATTAGCAGTTCCACCAATGATTGCATAAGCATATGCTAATCCGTCTTTTGTAAGAAAACTATCTAAGAATCTTACTTCTAAAAATTGTTCATTCATTTGTTTTAATTATTAATTGTTAATTGTTAAATGTTATCTTCATAATAACACAATAGTAAAAAAAGTTATAAGATAGATTTTTGTTATAGGTTCTACCTAAAAAAGAACAAGGTGTTAACCTTGTTCCTAATGTTATTGCCATTCATGTAATGGACAATTAGTGTTCTGAATAAAGTCTTGAGGTTCACCATAGCATGTTACTTTATGATACAGATTCTCATCTTCAAGTTTAATACCTGTATCAACATTTGACTTGTTGACAAAGTCCTTAAAGTAATATTCTGTCTGTGCCTTGGTTATGTCTTCAAACAATGGCATATCCATTGTTCTTAACTTCCAAATGGTAGCACTCTTTTTCCTGTAATAGGAATAGTGTACACTGTTAGACCATTTATCATATAACATAAACTGTATGTCGTGTAGATAAGTCTTTGGGCCAAAAGACTCTTTGCATTCTTTACTTACAACAGGTTCTTCATATAATCCTGCAAGGATTTCTGTTGCTAACTCAGGATTAGGAGTTGCAGATACAACGTCCATTAACAATTCTACATTTGATGTTGGATATTTAGCTTCCAACAAAGCTTTCATAATCTTATTCATTTTTATATAATTTAGGGTTAGTACTTATAATAAAAAAAGTTATAGGCTTTGGATATTAAAATAAAGGACAGCCATTACAGCTGTCCCTTTATTAGTCTTCCATTTGACTCAATACATGTTCTATGTATTGGTCATATTCTTGGAGTTGATACTCTGTGTCATAATCTTGTAGACTATAAAACACAACAAATTCTTCAAATGCCATAGTAATTAATTTAGGGTTAATAATCAATAATAAAAAAAGTTATAAGATAGAATGAGAAAGGGATATTACTCCCTTTCTTTTAATGATACATCATTCTATAAAATTCAAGACTCAAAGTCTTGAATACCATTTCCAATTGTTCTATTGACATATCATATAGATTGTCAAATGCTGTTGGGCTTAATGGTCTGATACCCATTAGTTTATATAACTTACTTATATCAGTAATTATACATACTTTTTCTACTGACTTGTCAGTCAGTTCTTTACACATTGTTTCCATCTTATTTAATTACATATGTTAATTTATCCGTGTCTGTGTAATCCACATAACCAACTAATTTGTTACCATCATATATAAGGTAACCTGTATTACTGACAATTATCTTGTAGTCAGTTTCTACTACCAATGGTACTTGTACTGGTGGTAATGGTTTCATTACCAATGTTTTAACTGCTAATGTTAATATTACTACTGTAGCAATTAGCAAAAATACTTTTGTTTTCATTTCTTATAGGTTTAGGTTAGTAATAAAGTACAGAGGATTATTCCCCTGTACTATTCTCAAGTGCACTGACTTGAGATTCAATGAATGATTGAAGATGGTCTTTGAACATTTCAAGAGTCATTTTCTGTAATTGCCAAGCTTTACTTTCTGCTTTGGTAAGTAGTCTGTTATAATCATTAATCTCGTTATCAAGCATCTTAATGATTTCTAATACTGTGGTTGTATCCATAGTTTTAAGTTTAGGGTTTATACTAATAGTAAAAAAAGTTATTAGGTGCTACTAAAAAAAGGAGATTACTCTCCTTTTTCTTTATTTCTTTTTATCTCATACAATAGACAAGATTCTGCAACCACAATAACTTTATGGTCAAGATACAGTCCTATTGTAATCCAATTGTTAATATGTGCTTGGATTTGATCCAAGGACATTAACTCTTTATGACCACCAACTTCAGCAGTGGTCATCTTTGTGTGTACTTTATAGTACACAAATTTAAATTCCTTCTTCATTTTATATAATTTAGGGATTAATACTAATAATAAATAAAGTTATTAGGTTTAGCTTATAAATAGATAAAGAGCTATTGCTCTTTATCTATTCTGAAGTTGTAGATATTGCATCCAAAATCTCCATTTTGGAATGAATATCTGTAATCTTTTGCTTGCTCATAAGTTAAGCCTGTATGAGCAATTAATTCTGATGTCTCCCCATCTATATCCATTAGATAGGTAAGAATGTAGGTTGTTTCAGCCATTTTCTTTAAGGATTTAGTTTACTGTAGGAAAAGTTATTAATATAGTACAAGAAAATAAAGAAGAACCCATTACAGGTTCTTCTTATTAACACTACCCATATTTTTCTTTCATCTTTCTATAAAAGAAATATCCTACCCACGCTTGGGTAGCATTATCATTCACATAAGGTCTGTAATAACTACCAGACCAATGGCAATAACTCAACTCTAACTCTTCATTTTCTTGAGGAGTTAGTTGGTCACATACGTACCACGACCCATGAACTTTTGATTTAGTACATGTGAATGTTGGCACAAAAGGTAGTTGAGCAACTTCAATATATCTACCCCCTTCAAAGGTGATATATTTATATTTGTACAGTTTACCATCTAAATGGTAATCTGCATCTTTATTTATCATGTGGAAGTGTGCTCCACAATACGTTGGTTTTACACCAACAGATTCTAATAATATATTCATTTTAAAGGGTGGGAGTTTATCTATACTACTTCCCAAAGATTGTTTATATCCAATATAAAAAAAGCTATTAAGTTTGGGCCTATATATATGAGCAGGCTATGTATACAACCACTAAGGTTTATTACTTGCAGTGTGGCTTGGTCTTGGATGTACAGATCTCTCTTTCCTACCAGAGAAGAACAAAGACTATCTAAGATTATACTAACATAGAACACTTCTCCCCAGAGAAAGCATTCTTTTTATAAACTATGAATTAATTTGTCTTCCTCCTGTAGGAATTGGTGGGGTACCCCCAGTTTAGTTTTGGTGGGTGGGGGTTGGGGTAGAGGATCAACTACACACCCACCCTTATTCCAAATTCAAAAATACCATGGGCAAAAAATTTTTATATAATTTTTTTATATATAATTAATTTGTATATTTGACTAAAGTTTAGTATATTAATATATAATCCTTAAAAGATATTCCCATGAATGAGTTTAATTTGAAAAAAGTGTTTAATTGGCAAGTTGCTAGTAAACCTCTTGTTAAAAAATATGTAGCTGATCTGTATCAGTCAGGTGCAACTGCCCCGGTAGCAACTGAATTGTTTAATGATACTGAAGTAGCTTTTAGTTATGTATATATAGTAACAGGTTACTATGTAGTAATTAGTAATAAACCTATCTTTACAGGTTGTACTATGGGATGTCCTAATGGACAAAAGGTACAAGTGACTGTTAGTAATTCTACTTATATAGATAATGTAGGCGGACCATCAGGTTATAGTATATCTGCTTTTCCTGTAGCTGAAGATGTTATAGTTATACTAACTTCAAACTTAAGTACTCTAGATGATGATATACTTGGACGTTTTTTACAAAATACATTAGAAATAACTGTTTATCCATAACCTTAAAAAATATAAATCATGGCACTAGAAATAGAAATAAAAAGACAACCAGATCCAAAAGAAGCATTAACTAAATTATTTGGTCCTAAGAAAGCAGACCAAATTCAAAAAAAAGTTGATCAGGTAAGAAAAGGAGCAAAGTAAATGGAAGATAAGGACAGATTATTATTGGAAGCACTAATCTTAAAATTTGGTGAGAAACTAGGTCAAGAAACTTTTGATAAGATCTTGGCAATAAGAGAACATAAATAATTAATACTATAAGACATGAATGAATTTAAACTACCCCTAAAATTTAATTGGCAATTGGCTAGTCAACCTATTGCTGAAACACCTTGTACAGAACAGCCTATTAGAACAGGTATATATGATAACTATCCTTGGCCTATTACACCAGTAATGTTACCTACTTGTACTAGAGTAAAAGATTATCCAGTATTTCCAACATCTCTTGCTGTAAACTTAGTAGGATATAAAGTACAAGGAACATATGATTTACAGGTAAATGATACTGTTGTAGTAGAATATATTGGTACAGTTGAAAATGTAAATGGTAATAATATATTTGGCTTACCGTGGAAAACTGTAGGAAGTGTTGGTGCATTTGTTAATGTTCCTTTTCCAAGTCCTTTTGTGGGTGCTTTTGCAAATGGAGCCATTATAGAAGATGATAATGGAAATGCCGTACCTGCAGAACTTATGACTATTGCAGTTGATTTTTATGCACCTGGGGCTGCAGATTTATATTTAGTAATTGCAAGTAATACAGCAGTAGATGCTATGTATGCTACAATATCATTTGAAAATGAGTTCTTAGATATTGAAGGAGAAACACTTAAGTTTACTATTTATTAATTTTTAAAAATATTAATCATGGAAAGAAAATCATTTGGTAAAAAACCAGAAAATTGGGGTACTAAACCAGAAGCTAAATTAATGTCTGCAGAAGTAGAACCTAACAGAGCTAGAATTGAAGCTAAAATAGCAGAGATGAAAACAGCATTAGAAGCTAAATATAAAAAATAAATAAATTATGGATGTAGTAAATTTTGATGCTCTTAAAGCACAAGGTAGAATATTAAATGTATCAGATGTTGATCCTAATGAAGACTACTTCATCATAGGTAAAAGAAATGTACATTATAATACTAATAGTTTTAGGGCTACAGAGTATCCTATATTTGCTATTAAGGCAGGGGATGTTATAAGTAGTGAAACAAAATCTGTTACTAATATAACTCCAACTGCTAATATAACTATTACAACAACAGCTAATAAAAACTATTTTGTACTAGGTTATATAGATGGAGTTATCTTATCTTCTATACAAATTACATTAGGTAACCCTGGTGAACAAGTTATAGGTGATCAGATAATTATTATTAGTCAACCTGATACCACAAGTAAAGATATAGATATTTGCTATGACCCATCAAACTTTTATTTAACTCATTGTGGTGACCCCGAATCTCCTCCTTGTAGTAACTTTAGTGATGGAAGTCCTGAAAGAGATGTAACAATTTTTACATATGATGGATCTGTATTTTGTGCAACTTTGGATAATTGTTAATAACTAAAATAAAAATATAAACCATGGAAATTGTAAATATACAATCACTTATTAAACAAGGTAGGTTAGTTAAATTAACTGACATAGATCCTAATACGTCTTATTTACAAATAGGTGTATTCCAAACTGGTAACCGTCAAAGTGGGGCTGCTAATGCAGATGCTTATACTCCTTATGTTATTCCTATATCAGAAGTTGGTGGAGGTGGAGTAACGCTTACTACCACAGGCACTGGTGGAGCAGCAACATTAATATCAGGTGTATTAAACATACCAGTATACCAAACTCAAATTCCATTTTTAGAATGGAATGATACAGATAAAACTGTATGGAA
>Ga0114969_10002706_pt1 | contig 14494 bp, 12 predicted proteins | sample M_130807_MF_Meta_FD_87316 | JGI IMG/M metagenome (GOLD analysis project Ga0114969, IMG submission 87316) | Freshwater microbial communities from Lake Montjoie, Canada to study carbon cycling - M_130807_MF_MetaG | ecosystem: Environmental > Aquatic > Freshwater > Lake | place: Lake Montjoie...
ACTTTCAATGGGATCTATCATAAAATCAATGCCAAGTATTTGCAAAATTATTTAGATGAGTTCTGTTACAAATTAAATCGAAGATATTTTGGCAAAAGACTTTTTGATAGACTCGTTGTAGCAATGGCTCAGAATCTTGTGGCAAACTAAGACAGAATCAAATAAAAAAATGAACTATTTTTATTTGAATGACAAAAAATAAAGTCCTAATTTTCTATATGTTATTTTACGGATATCCAAAAAACTTTTCTCACCCATTTATTATTTGTAGTATTGACGTATGAATCAAATGACATGTCGGGTTGCTTGTGCTAATGTGATGTCTGAACCCAACCATTATAGTGAATTACAAACGCAATTATTGTATAATGATGTAGTAGATTGTTTAAGTGAATCCGCAATTTGGGCGCATGTCCAACATCGCTGGGAAGGCCATACTGGTTATGTTTTACGCAGCCAAATTGCACCAGAAAATATTGGAGTAAACAATGCTTTTATTGTAGAAAATATCAAGACTTATTTATCCCAAAAATTTATTCCTATACAAATTCCAATGGGGGCATTTATTACAAATGCATCCGAAATCGAAGGGGAATTAGGTAATCTTGTTACTACTGTTTTTGACGAACCAACCATCCGTAAAATTGTTTATTCTTATTTACATACACCGTATATGTGGGGAGGCATGACGCATCAAGGAATTGATTGTTCTGGATTTTCACAAATACTATATCGTTTTTTTAATATTCCTTTATCACATATCGCATCGGATCAAATCCTTGCCGGAACGGTTTTGGATTTTTTAGCTAATGCCAATATTGGAGATCTTGCCTTTTTTGAAAATGAACAAAAAGAAATTAATCATGTTGGGATTCTATTATCACCAACGGAAATAATTCATGCCTCAGAAACGAATGGCAAAGTTGCTATTGATTCCATCGACATGCATGGCATTATAAATCGAATGTCTGGGAAGAGGACACATACTTTGCGACTCATCAAAAGACTGATTACAATCACAAAGTAAAAAGTAGAAAGTAGAAAGTTGAATTTAGCATTTAATTTTTATCTGGGTTTGCCAGATTAGCTTGTCCTCAATGTAATCAATTGCAAAATTTCTTCTTCTAACTCAAACTCGCCCAATTGTTTGTATTTGTGCTTGAGGGCTTCCAAATTAGAAGCAATGATATCTTGATTAGAAAGTGGTGTATAGGTATTTGCGTCTGCAACGAATTTATATTTGTTCAAATAAACATCAACATCATTTTGTGTGTAAATATTACCAGTTACTGGATCTATATAAAATTGGATGGTAGGTACAGGTTCATTTTTTCTATAAAAATCGTGTTGGGTATCAAAATAAGCCAACATGTATTGCTGTGGTAATTGTATCGCAAAGACAGGAATATCAAGCATCTCACATAGGGTTTGGTAAAGAATAGCCAATGAAAAATTGTTGCCATGCCTTGTATCAATCACTTCATGCAAATAATAAAAATTGATTTTACTTTCTTCCTGGTTAAAGCCTTTAAATTTATACATACTATAAAAAATGCTATTGATAATAGTCACTTGTTCTAGCGGGGTTAAGTAATTATTTAATTCAAGCCAGCAACTTTGATAAATACTTTTTATTGTTTTCCGAATAGTATCTTCATCCACATCTGGGAATCTAAACTTTGAAATCAAAATAGCACCATCCAATAAAGAAGGTTTTTCAGCCGAAAACCAAAGGGCAAACCCTTCTACCACATCTTGAAAGTTCAGTTTATGAATAATACTTAGTACTCGTTCTTGCACTCTTTCATCTTCTGTTGTTTCCCATAAGTTTTCTAAGTTGGGAATAATATTTTTTCCATAATGAATGAGTTCTGTAGACACAGTTTTGAATATATCTGCATCTGGATCATCCAGCAAATGAAACAATGCTTTTATCTCTTTCGTATCCTTCATATGTTGTAAAAAACTTATAGTTCCTAAGAAGCCGAAAGTAAAACTATTTTTATTTTTCATCCTATGGAAGTTGAAATAGTTTTTCACAAAGTTAGTAGTAAGTAGTAAGTCGTAAGTAAAAAGTCGTTACAATTTCATCTTTGGAATTTGGGATTTAACAGTTTGGAATTTTGAATTAAGATTTGAATTTGCATTCGCAGTTTAGAACATATATTTGCGCCTTAAAAAATTAAATATGAACAAGGGACCTATTTCACAATTTATAGAACATAACTATAGACACTTCAATGCAGCAGCTTTAATGGATGCAGCTAAAGGCTATGAAGAACATTTGCTGGAAGATGGCAAAATGATGATAACCATTGCAGGCGCTATGAGTACTGCTGAATTAGGTATCTCCTTGGCAGAAATGATACGCCAAAATAAAGTACATATTATTTCCTGTACCGGCGCCAATTTAGAAGAAGACATCATGAATTTGGTTGCGCATAGTCATTATAAACGTGTTCCTAATTACCGTGATTTAAGCCCACAAGACGAATGGGATTTATTAGAAAATCATTACAACCGCGTTACGGATACTTGCATTCCTGAAGAAGAAGCCTTTAGACGTTTACAAAAGCATATTCATCAATTGTGGAAAGACGCTGATGACAAAGGCGAACGTTTTTTTCCGCATGAATATATGTATAAAATGCTACTCAGTGGCGTACTTGAACAATACTATGAAATAGATCCAAAGAATAGCTGGATGCTTGCAGCGGCGCAACATAATATTCCAATTGTTTGTCCAGGTTGGGAAGATAGTACGATGGGAAATATTTTTTCATCGTATATCATAAAAAATGAAATGAAAGCGAGTACCATGAAAAGTGGTATTGAATATATGGTTTGGTTGGCAGATTGGTATAGAAATAATAGCGCTGGAAAAGGGGTTGGATTTTTTCAAATTGGTGGTGGTATCGCTGGTGATTTCCCAATTTGCGTCGTGCCAATGATGTATCAAGATTTGGAATGGCATGATGTTCCGTTCTGGAGCTACTTTTGCCAAATATCAGATTCTACTACATCCTACGGTTCTTATAGCGGTGCTGTTCCAAACGAAAAAATAACTTGGGGCAAACTCGATATTCATACGCCAAAGTTCATTGTAGAAAGCGATGCAACCATAGTGGTTCCGCTTATTTTTGCATGGATACTAGGACAATAATTGTTCTTATTCGTAAAATGAAATGCAATTGAAATACCAATCTTGCAATTTTCATCCGTACCTTTTATTCCTTTAAGTTGCTACACGCCATTGGTCAGAAAAATAAATGTATAGACTATGCTTATTCGGAGTAAGAATATCTTGTATAAAATGGTGGCTGGGTCTTTATTATTTTTCATCTTGCTAATCGCATGTCATGATGATAAGGATTTGATACCGGTACAATCTGAAAACTTCTGTCTCAACATTCACCGTGATGATTCGGTTACTTTAGAACAACAACTTCGTCCGTATGATTCACTCATGCAAAATAAAACTGGTGCTTATGTGCTGGAAGATGGTGGAGGATCATTAGTAACTAGAGCTTGGCTTTGCGAACATGCCGAGAAAACAATTGATGTACAATACTTTATTTTTTCCACCGACAATGTGGGGCTCATTGCTTGCGATTACCTTGTACGTGCTGCTGATCGCGGCGTGAAGGTTAGAATTCTTGTGGATGACATGATGGTAGAATCTAGTATTCATGAAATATTGATGCTGAATTCGCACAAAAATATTGATATAAAAATATATAATCCTGGCGTCAATTTGGGAAAAAATATTTTTCATAAAATCAAAACATTCGCTACTTCTTTTCGTACTGCCAATCAACGCATGCACAATAAAACATTTGTTGTGGATGAAAAAGTAGCTATTACAGGTGGTCGAAATATTGCAGATGAATATTTTGATTACGATCATGAATATAATTTCCGGGATCGGGATGTATTGTTAATTGGTAAAACGGTTGGAAATATTAAACAGTCATTTGAACAATTTTGGAATGGTCATTTGAGTATCCCAGTTACCGATTTAGTATCCGAAAAGGAGAATCATTTTGAGGATACAAACCGCTTTGAACGATTACATGAATATGCTTGCAACCCCGATAATTTCTGGCCACAAGTGCAAGATCAAATCAAACACCTGCATACCACATTCGATTCGATTCAACATTCAAACGGATTGATTTGGAGTGATAGCATTTATTTTGTGTCTGATACCATGGGTAAAAATAATGGAACCCATGGTTTAAGTGGCGGCGGCGTTACAACAGACGCATTAATTAATTTAGTGCAACATGCCACACATTCAATTGACATTCAAAGTCCGTATTTAATTACAACCGAAAAAAGTCTCAACTTATTTAAGGCTGCAGTACAGCGTGGTGTGCACATTAGAATCCTCACCAACAGTCTGGCTTCAACCGATAACCTCGAAGCCTTTGGTGCTTATCAACGCGTGCGAAAAAAACTACTAGAGGCAGGCGTTGCTATTTATGAATTTAAACCCAACGCAGCAGAACGAACTAAAATTGCTACAGGAGCACTGCAGAAAAAATTAAACTATGTGCCCATCTTTGGCTTGCATGCTAAATCCATGGTTGTTGACAGACATATCACGGTAATAGGCACCTTTAATCTTGATCCTAGAAGCGCCAATTTAAATACAGAATGTTTTGCACTAATCTATTCAAACACCATGGCAGAAAGAGTTTTACAAGGGATGGAAGAAGAATACAAATCGGAAAATGCATGGCATACTACCCTTCAATTTAACCCAGACACGGAAGTAGGTAAATGGAAACGTTTTAAAACATTCACCAGAAAAGCATTACCAAAAAGTATTTTGTAAGCTAGGCATTCTGCGAAAGCTAAAAGAGTTATTCTCCATCATTCAATTATCTATTATACTCTTTTGGGCGGCAATCACGCTTTCCATTTCAATCTTTTTGCTCCAGAGCCAGCAAAAAGGATTTCCATTACAATCGTTGCCGCAATGCATCCTCCAAACAAAATCATTTTTACATTTATTGTTTAGTTCGCCAAGTTATTTTAAAGGCGTATTGAATAGCCTTTTTTTTCTATAATCTATAACTGAAATAAATATAAAAAGCGGTTGAACAAACTAAAAAAAACAAGAATATTTATATTTATAATAAAAACTCTAAGTTGATATTTTGTAAATTCAAAAATACCTCTATATTTGCACTCCCGAAGTTCTTAAAAACTAATGCGAAAGTAGCTCATTTGGTAGAGCACGACCTTGCCAAGGTCGGGGTGGCCGGTTCGAGCCCGGTCTTTCGCTCATCAAAAAATCCATTCTAAGAGAATGGATTTTTTAATTTTCTTTACCAAAATACCTTGGTGGTGAAATTGGTAGACACGCAGGACTTAAAATCCTGTGGGCAGCAATGTCCGTGCGGGTTCAAGTCCCGCCTGAGGTACAAAAAATCAGAGTGAGAAACAGTGCGAAAGCAAGGTTTTAAGCTCTGATTTTTTTTGTTTATTCCTACTCTCTTTCTATCTCATCTTTTGCTGTTGAAACATTTAGAGGTTCTTCGTATCCATGTAATTGATTTGAATTAGAATTTCTTATTCGAAGCATACTTCTCAAAAAATATGTTGCGAGAATACATTTGATTTGATACTGCCATGTACACAACAAAAATATAAATACAGAAATCCTTTTTCACCCTATCCATTTATTTCAGTTAGCGTACTTCTGTCATAAAGGCTTGTTCAATTATGTTAGTATGTTTCCATATAAAATCTAAAAAAAGTGAATTCAATCAGCATAATTTTTGCTATTTTTAAAAATTGAATACATAGAAATCCAAATTAAAAATACCAAATGCACGTCCTATTCAAAATAATTCTTCCATATTAAAAACAAATAAATTAAACCATGAAAAAAAATCTATTCCTCCTTTGCACGTTGGCATGTATGCTTATCAGCACTTGTGTATTTGCACAAGTTCCGCAAAAATTTAATTACCAAGGCATTGCACGCGACGCGAAGGGAACTCCGCTTGTAAAGCAAAAAATGACTTTGAAACTATCTGTATTGGCAACATCCGATGCAACATTTGCAGAATACGAAGAAATACAAACGGTTAATACCAATGAGTTTGGTTTATATACTTTGCAAATTGGGAATGGAACGGCAGTATCAGGTGAAATGAAATCCGTAAAATGGGAGACTGGCAATAAATATATTAAAGTGGCTATCGATCCAAATGGCGCAAACAACTTTGTGGATGCTGGCACCTCCCAATTGCTATCTGTTCCTTATGCAATTTATGCTGATAAAGCTGGTTCATCCACGAATACATCGCATGGTGAAACACGAACTGGTGCAGTAAGTTCAAATGCAGCACATGTTGCAGGTGATGCAAATTATATCACAAAATTTACCGCTTTCAATACGATTGGCAAATCCATTCTGTACGACAATGGAAGCGCTATTGGCCTAGGAACAACAAGCCCAGTTGCAGGTACTAAAATCCATATTTATGATACGAATGCGGGGATTACTGAAATGAGAATTCAACATACGAAACCAACTCTTGGCGGTGCTTCACGCCTTTCTTTTTTCAATGACGCGAATACTGCATTCACAGCTACTGCTAATTATGCGGTGATGAATAAACAAGCAACTAATAATACGGGAATAGTTGGTCCAGGTTTTGCCAATTCAAAATTATTCGGATTTAACAATAGCCAAGGTAGTTTGCTTTTTTCAACAGGTGGGAATATTGGATTCGGTTATTTCAATCAATCGAATTCTACAGTTACTACTAGATTATTTATTGATAGCACCTCTGGTAATGTGGGACTTGGTAATACAAGCCCAGGTGCAAAACTAGAGGTAACAGGACAAGTTAAAATTACTGGTGGCACGCCTGGAGCTGGAAAGGTATTAACTAGTGATGCCACAGGTTTAGCTTCTTGGACTACATTAGCAAGTGGACCTACTGGTCCTGCTGGCGCAACGGGTACAACAGGTGCGCAAGGGCCTATTGGATTAACAGGTCCTGCGGGAGCTACAGGTGCTACTGGACCGCAAGGCATTCAAGGTGCTGCTGGCGCAAATGGAGCACAAGGAATACAAGGCCCAGCGGGTGCAACTGGTGCACAAGGAGTACAAGGTCCTGCGGGAGCTAATGGTGCGCAAGGATTACAAGGTCCCGCTGGAACACCTGGTGTGCCTGGTTCTAATGGAGCCGCAGGTGCTACAGGGGCTACTGGCCCTACAGGCGCTGCTGGCATTTCTTCTTACACTGCAGGAGCCGGTATTAGTATTGCTGGTTCTGTTATCTCTGCAACTGGCGGTGGTGGCGGAGTTAGCGGTAGTGGTACAACAAATTATTTAAGTAAATTCACAAGTGCAAGCGCAATTGGTAATAGCAGTATACAAGACAATGGAACTAATCTTGGTATTGGTGGTGCGCCAAATGCCATAGAAAAATTAAATATTCCAATGTCTACTGGCACTGGTGCATTAAGCATTGATAAAACAAATACAACTGCTGGCTCTTACGCAACTCGCTTTACGCAAACAGGCACTAATGGACAAAAAGTGTATATGAATTACAATGGTACGTTTACAGCAGGTGCCTTCTCTGCACCAAGTCCAGCTATTGCTGTTTATACTACAGGAGCAAATCTTGGCATTTATTCCATTACATCTGGAAATGGTGCTGGAACTGCAATGAATGGCGAAAGCACTATATGGACAGGAGGTCGTTTTCGTACAAAAGATTCAACGAATCTAGGTGCTTCTGGGCTTGTTGGTATTACTGAATCGAAAAGGAATAATGTAGGCGCCATCATAGGACTTAATACCGCTACAAATACAGACTCAACCCATGTTGGTGTTTATGGTACTTATGATGAAACTACATTCGGTATTGGTGTCATGGGTCTTGGTGCTGGTGCATCAACTTTAACTTCTACTACAAATGATATTGGCGTGTATGGTAGTGCAGATACCTATGGAATGTTTGGGTTAAGTGATGCTGGTGTAGGCGTGTATGGATATGTGAATAATACGACAACAGGATATGGTGTAATTTCGGATGGTGATACGTATACATTTGGTGATACGTATGCAACAGGTACTAAATCAGCAGTTGTACCAACTAGCCAAGGAAATAAATTAGTGTACTGTAGTGAAAGCCCTGAAATTTGGTTTGAAGATTTTGGAAATGGCACATTAGCACAAGGAGAAACAGACATTCAACTTGACCCATTATTTTTAGAAATGGTAAAAATAAATGAAGACCATCCAATGGTTGTAACCGTTACTCCACTTGGCAATTGCAATGGTTTATATGTAGAGCCTGGTACAACTGGATTCAAAGTTAAAGAATTAAATAACGGAACAAGCAATGTAAAATTTAGTTATAGAATAAGTGCAAAAAGAATCAATTTCGAAGACAAACGCTTCGGTGAAGATCCAATGATAGCTTTTAATAAAGCCAAAGAATTGAATGCTAAAAAAACTGGCAGCCAAGCGCAAACTTTACCTGCAAATTCCAATAAAACACGCGTGAATTTTAAAGCGCTTGCTAAACAAGCAGCAGCTAATAGTAAGGAGTAGTGAGTAATGAGTAGTTAGTAGTGAGTAGTTAGTAGTGAGTAGTGAGTAGTTAGTAGTGAGTAGTTAGTAGTGAGTAATGAGTATTTAGTAGTTAGTAGAAAGTACCTTCATGGAGATACTTTCTACTTTTTACTTTCTACTTTCTACTTAGTTGAGATGCTTCAATCAAATAATGTGGAATAACAATTACTACTTTTAGTTTTTGAAAATTATCTTTACCCAATGACAAATTTTATTCCTATTTTCCCTTTGAATATTGTGGTGTTTCCATTTGAGAAATTAAACCTTCATATTTTTGAACCTCGCTATAAACAACTAATAAAAGAGTGCTTTACCGAAAAAAAACTTTTTGGCATTCCAACGGTATTAAATGGAAAAGTTTCGGAATTTGGCACTACAGTTGAAATTATATCCATAGAAAAAGAACATGCAAATGGGGATATGGACATCCGAACGGAAGGAAAACAAATATTTAAAATTTTAGAATTCATCAAAGAATTACCCAATAAGCAATACAGCGGTGCTATTGTCCATTACCCTGAAAACAACATGTACGGTGTACATCGAAAAATGGAAAAAATAATATTGGAAGTTCGCCATTTTCATGAACTATTAGAAGTCACAAAACAATACCGCAAAGCAGACGACGAATTATGTACATACGACCTTGCACATCATGTGGGCATGTCATTGGATCAAGAATATGAATTTCTAAATCTACTTCGTGAAGACCAACGACAAGAATACTTACAGCAACATCTTAAGAATATTATTCCAACCATTATTGAGTTACAAAACTTAAAAGATAGAATTCAATTGAATGGTCACTTTAGAAAACTTTCTGTAGAAGAATAGAATAATGCGGCTCCTAATAATTTCCTCTTTTACTTGACCTACCTTCCTTATTTTCGAGAATAGGATTAATTATTATACCTCTTCAGATTTGTGTGAGTGAGGCACCCCACCCTACTAAACAAATCCCCCAAACGCTGCAAAAGCAACACGACATATCTTGAAGTTTTAGTCCTAAATTACAAACTAATAATCTCCATTCAAACCAACCTCAAACAAACCAACACTATCAATAACAACAGAACCTGTATTGCCTTTCAAGTACATGGTATAAAAATATCCAGGTTGAAATGTAGTCGGTGGAGACGCATAAATTAAATTGGAAGTACCAGCTTGGTTTACGATAAATTTATAAGTCCCTGAATTGAAACTTGTATATGGTGAATATTCTCCATTTTTCATGGAATGAAAAAATAAAGTATTGGCCGTATCTAACACATCTACTCTATTCACATTATTGGATAAATGCAAAAAGCGAACATTACAAGTTGAACCAATCGGTGTAATAAAATTTTCTTCAATGACTTTATGCAGGATATAACCAGCTGAATCATAAACAAACAAAGTATAGTCTTTATTTTCAACAATGGTGATGGCAGTATCTATAAATATTGCACCGGTAATATTTCTGATTTGCAGTTTATGTTTCGTAGCGATATAGTCACGGAACAGGCTATAGTTTAAATACTCCACATAGGTATTATAAACCGTTCCATAGTCCATATCAATATTAATGCCGCCTGATAGATACGAAGCATTGATGACACGCATTCTACCAACATTTTCTTTGACCTTATTGCCTTTGAAACAAAGCAAAAAAGCCAAAGAAATAAACAATAATAAAAGAGGAAGATATTTTTTCATGAAATAAAATTTAAGGATTGAATCTTGGATGTTGTAATTGTTGTATAAAAAAAGGAATGATGGAAGGCTTAAAAATAAGTGGAAAAAGGATACCGAATACAGCACCCCAAAGATGTGCGTCATGACCAATATTATCATTTGCTTTTTTACTCATATAGGAAGAGTAAGCTACATAGCCAATCGCAAATAGAATGGCTGGAATTGGAATAAAAAAATTGAATCTTAATGTTTGCCAAGGATCAAACATAATTGCTGCAAACATGACCGCAGAAACTGCACCGCTTGCGCCTAGTGCACAATAATGATAATTGTCTTTATGTTTGAAATAGGTTGGAATACTAGAAAAAACTAATGCCGCGAAATAAAAGAGAACGTATACCATTGGGTTGCCAAAAATTTGTCCAAATAAATATTCCAAATTTCGACCAAAGAAAAAAAGCGTGATCATATTAAATGCCAAGTGCGTATAATCTGCATGAATAAAACCATGCGTGATAAATCGCCACCACTCCTTTGGATTTCGCCGAATAGCAGTTGGATAAAACATCAATTTATTTAATTGCGAAACATTTTGCAAAGCAGAATAAGATACCAAAACGGTAATGCCTAGAATAATTAGCGTGATGATAGGTAACTCCATTTTTTATTGATTAGGATATTGTGCTAATGCGATTTCTAAACAATCCATAGCCGCATTAATATCATCTGTATTCAAGACATAAGCGAAACGAACTTCATTCAAACCCAAACCTGGCGTGGAATAGAACCCAGCTGCAGGAGCCATCATCACCGTTTGATTATTGTGTGAAAAATGTTCGAGCAACCATCTACAAAAATCTTCTGCAGAAGTAACTGGCAATTTTGCAATCGCGTAAAATGCACCACCCGGATTAGGACAAAGTACACCAGGCATTTTATTTAATCGATTCACCAATACATCACGTCTTTTTAAATATTCTGCTTTTACTTCATCGAAATAATCAGCAGGTAAATCCACCGCCGCTTCACCAGCAATTTGCGCAAAACTTGGCGGACTCAAACGAGCTTGTGCAAATTTCATGGCTGCTTGATAAACAGCTTTATTCTTGGTTACAAATGCACCAATACGTCCACCGCAAGCGCTATATCTTTTTGAAATCGTATCCAATAAAACAACATGTTGTTCCATGCCTTCTAAGTTCATGGCAGAAATATGTGTATGGCCATCGTAACAGAATTCGCGATAGGCTTCGTCAGAAAACAGAAACAAATTATGTTGCAAACAAATATCCTTCAACACATTCATTTCCTCTGCAGAGTATAAATATCCTGTTGGATTATTTGGATTACAAATCATGATTGCCTTGGTCTTCGATGTAATGTTTTTTTCAAACTCTTCAATCGGCGGCAATTTAAATCCATCTTCAATACTCGAAAAAATTGGTTTAATTGCAATTTGGCTGGCTACTGCGAATCCATTATAATTTGCATAAAATGGTTCTGGAATAATGATCTCATCTCCTGGATCTAGACATGCCATCAAAGCAAATTGTATGGCTTCACTTCCACCTGTTGTCACGATTATTTCTTCGGGCGTAAGTTCAATATTAAAACGACGATAATACGCACATAATTTTTTTCTATAACTCTCAAAACCTGCGCTATGACTGTATGCTAGCACAGTCATAGTTGTATGTCGAACGGCATCCATTACTGCTTGTGGTGTTACAATATCTGGCTGTCCAATATTTAAATGATACACTTTGGTTCCTCGCTTTTTAGCTGCTTCGGCAAAAGGAACTAATTTACGTATAGGCGATGAAGGCATTTGCTCGCCTCGATGTGAGATAGATGGCATAATTAAATTTAAGGTTCACAAAGTTAATTTTTTTTAGGAGACGAGGAAAACAATGCTGAAATATGTTTTTCAAGGAAGGCTTCGCTTTGAGCGAAGCCTTCCTTCTCAAGTTCTTCGAAACGTCTTTCGTTTCGTAGTTTCATTCTGTTGCTTTCAGCTACCTTTAGGAAATGAATATTTAAAAATATAGATTTCTTTTTACTAGTTCAAGTATCAAAACTGTTAGAAATTTACGAACTTGAATTGCTTTAAAAGGTTTTGCGAACTTCTTGTACAAATCTATATTTTATTTTTCACCTGAATAGACGACTAACATTGACTTTTATGAACGAATGACTAAAACATTCACTGCACAAGGATTATAAATTCTTCGATAGCAGTTCGGGATTTCAAATCCTAACAGAAGATGTATAAAAATTAGTTAGTGAATTCTACTTTTTATATAAAGCGTTTCAGGGCTAAAATCTTGTCCATTTTTCCAGGTAATACTATCAAATTGTGTAGTTACTTGTTTAAAATAGTTTTCATCCTTTAGCTCTTTAAAAATACCTTTATCTAAGTATGGTTTCACATCAAATTGTCTTACTTCATTATTGCTAAAACTTAGTTCTAACAAGTAGTTGTCTAATGGCTTTACTGCTATTACCTTTATCATTTTATTGTAGGGGTTTAATGTTAAATAGAGTACTACCGTTAATTGCTAATTGCCAGTTTGCCATTAGCTCATCTCTGTGTATTTCCATCCAAGCAATCACTAGTTTTAATTTATTTTTTGGTAAATCGCCACCTAGTATTTCGCCATCTTCAATACTTATAATGCAAGTAAATTCAGCATATTTAATATGAATATGAGGCAAGTGATGTTTATCGGTTTCGTAATAATACATCAAAACTATTATACCATAAAACATGGAAATTACTGGCATATTAATTTACGTTTTGGTTTAAAATAATTTCGTCTAATTGAGCTTCGGTAAAAGATATTATGTTTGTTTTGTTATTCATATCTTCCAAGCATTTTTCTAATCGTGCAATGCTAGCTTGTGGTGTTTCGGTTTGTAGCAGATTAAAATCCTCTGGCACTGAAACAGATATTTGTAATTGGCGACGGTGTTTAAATAATTTTTTTAGTGATGCCAAAAAATTACTATTTAATTCATCTGTTGTGACTACAAAAGTTGTTTCCATATTAAATGTATTTGAATGCGAATATAGTTATTGATTGTTTGACAGCCGTATTCTTCACTATTATTATTTATTGTGCAACTATTTGACATTTGCAATTTCAATTCACTTTCAGAGGTTTTACAAATCATGTTCTACGAAACGTCTTTCGTTTCGTAGTTTTATTCTGTTGCTTTCAGCAAGCTTTTCGCAATGATTATTAAAAAAAATAGAATTTTATTTGGTCGTTCTAATTTCGAAACTGATAGACAATTGTAATCTCAAATGACTAATAAATCAGTGTTTAATTTACTAAATCGCCGTATCACTTTTAGTATGATTTCATGTTACAAGGTCCTTACAAGGATTACAAAACATTTTATTTGTCGATGTATTGCGGCAACGATTGTAGCGAAAATCCTTTTTGCTGGCTCTGCAGCAAAAAGATTGTAGCGAAAAGCGTGTGCGCCGCCCAAAATATTTTTATTCAAAATGTAGAATTACCGTTCCTATTACAACTTCGCAAACGGCGTTTTCACATCATGGTAAAACAAAAAAGTCCAGTGGTTTTCTTTTCCTTCTTTCGCAAATTGTTGCCTTAGTTCCATACATTTTTTACCATCAAAATCATACTTGGCAATGTAGCGAGTAATGAGTTGTTTGTATTGCGGCACCACATCTCCTCCAAAGAAAACATATTCTCCATCTGCATGAAACAACATACTAATATGAAATGGACAATGCCCGCCAACAGTTTGGTATTGTAGCATGTTGTGCAAATTTCCTTCGTCATCTAACCACTCTACTTGTGGCGAATTTTGCAACAATTCAATATCTGAAATGACATAAGATGGAGCACCATTTTGCATCGCATAATCAAACTCTTTTTTGCTGACATAATACGTTGCATTTGGAAATGACAAGGTTTCAATTCCCATTGCATTGACAAATGAAATGCCCCCTGCATGGTCTTTGTGTAGATGCGAAAGGATTACACTGTGTACCTGCTCGGGCTCAATACCTATGCGGCGTAGGTTATGGTGCAACTGTAATTCACCAGTCGGTAAAGTAAAACCTAAGCCAGTATCTAAGAGAATATTTTTTCCATTTATCTGTATTAAAAAGGGTTGGATTTCTACCAATAATGAACCAATCGATCTTTCTTCCAATACATGATTGTCGACATC
>Ga0114969_10002711_pt1 | contig 14477 bp, 14 predicted proteins | sample M_130807_MF_Meta_FD_87316 | JGI IMG/M metagenome (GOLD analysis project Ga0114969, IMG submission 87316) | Freshwater microbial communities from Lake Montjoie, Canada to study carbon cycling - M_130807_MF_MetaG | ecosystem: Environmental > Aquatic > Freshwater > Lake | place: Lake Montjoie...
GGGCCGTCGCACAGTTCGTGCGACCCGCGGCTACGTCGTCGTAAGGCCCGCGTCGGCAATCAGCCGTTGCCAGTGCCCGAGCGCACGCTGGTACGAGATCTCTTCCAGTTCGATCACCCGGGCCGGATCGCGTTCGACCTCGGCCGTCACGTCGGGCAGGAAGAACGCCGGGTCGTTTGGATCCTCGTGCACCCGAAAGAGTGGGCTCTCCGCCGTCTCCTCTGGCAGGCCATCCTCGCGCGGATGAAATGGGCACGTGTAGGACCAGACGTTCTCGAAGGCAATGCGGGTGATGCCCGCCTCGAGCAGACGTTTGGTGATCGGGATGATCGGCACGACGCCCTCCCCGACCGGTGCGCCGCAGATCATGCCGTGCATCACGACATGATCTTTGAGATGCGCCTTGCGCGTCCACGGCAGCATCGCCTCGAGCGCCTCGATCGGATCCTCGCGCAGCATCATCGAGTTGCCGTAGTCGTAGAGCGCGCCCACGAAGGGGTGGTCGACGCGCTCGAGAATGCGACCGACCTCGACACCGGTGAACTCCTCATGATTCTCGAGGAGAATTGGCACGCCACGATCCTCCGCGATCGGTCCCGCTTCGATCAAATCCCGCGTCGTCGCATCCAGCACCTGAGCACGCGGGCCCTCGTGGCGCGTGTAGGTGCGGAGGTGTTTTGCACCGAGCGCGACGGCTAGATCGAGCAGCGTCGTCAGGTGCTTCGGATCCGTCGAGCTGGTCTCCACATCGACGTCGAGGCCACGCTCGCGGATCGCCTCCGCGACGAGCTTGACGTGCGCAGGACTGTCGCCGCCAAGAAAGCGGTAGTGCGGACCATTGACGTTGAGTCCAATCCCGACGTTGCCATCCGCGACCGCGCGATCAAGCAGATCGATGATCCCAAAGTTCGGATCGTGCATCAACCGGAAGCGAAACGAATACGTGTGAATAAAGAGGTCGATCGCGGGAAGTGTCATCAGGATCCTTCGGTCAGCTCGGCGATGGAGAGCTCTAGGGCACGAGCGTAGCGCGCAGCAGACGGAGGATCGGATTCGGCGAGCTCGAGACGCCGCATCGCACAATAGGCACCCATCCGAAAGGTCAGCGCAGGCGCGAGCGCAGCCAGCCGCGCAAGCACCGTCGGCTCCTCGTAGGCGTCGAGAAATTCGGCACGCTCGAGCGCCGTCAACGGCTCGTGGCCGTAGAGGACCTGGAAGGCGGGCGAGAGAAACGCAAAGAGATCCTCGGCTGCATCGCCGAGCGCCGGGCACTGCCAGTCGATCAAGCGAACACCCTGCGGACCGACGATGAAGTTGCCCGTCCCGGCGTCGGTGTGGATCAGCGCACGGCGTGGCGTCGGCTGGACGCGCGCGGTTGGACAGACCTTGCGGAGCATTGCGGCCTCGTGCGAATCGGCTGATTGCAGCAGACGCTCGCCCTGCTCGACGATGCCAATCGACCCCGTTGGCACCTCACGGAAGCCGTCCACGGACACCGCATGCTGACGACGAAACAGCCGCGCAACCTCCGCCGTGCCAGCCGTCCACATCGTGCCCTCAACCCACTGGTACACCAACACCGCCGGCAACTCGCCGACGCGCGGGTGGTACTCAACGTACTCCGGCGCGACATCGTGCCCCTTCAAAAGCAGCAACGCACGCGCCTCGTCATCGGGCAAGATCGGAAACAGGCGCCAGCCATCCTGCGACGCAAACACCTTGACGACCCAGTCGAGCCCATCGCCCTGCAGACGACTAACGGTGTTCCAATAGCCGCCCTGCAGCAGGGTCAGGCGCACGTCCGCCTGCGCATCCAAAATGCCGCGTTGTTGAAGGAGGGCGAGCACATCCATAGCGACATCATGCCGTTTTCCGAGCCCGCGCCAGCGGTGCGGACAGAGAACCTAGTCTCCTGCCGCCCACGCCACGATCTGCTCGGCCGAGATCGGCAGCGACGTGATGCGAACGCCGTAGGGCGACAGCGCATCCTCGACCGCGGCACTCATGATCGCCGGTGTCAGCATGCGCCCACCCTCGCCCGCACCCTTGATGCCATAGGCGGTGTATGGCGATGGCGTCTCCTGGTGGCCGATCGTCATCGTCGGGACATCCATCGACGACGGGAGGTGGTAGTGCTCAAAGTTCTCGTTGAGCACCCGCCCCTGATCGTCGTAGAGGTATTCCTCGAGCATCGCAGTGCCCAATCCCTGCACGGTGCCGCCAATGATCTGCCCGTTGAGGGTCTTCGGGTTGACAACCGTTCCTGCATCGTGGACCGCCGAGTAGCGGAGAAACTCGACGCGACCCGTGCCCGGGTCAACCTCGACCACGGCCATGTGCCAGGCATGCCCAACGAACGGATAGAACATTCCGAGATCGGATCGATCGGCATTCGGTAGCGTCGTCAGCGGATGATCGTACGTCCATTGCGTCGCCAAGCCGCTCTCCATGTCGGGCGGAAGATCGAGCTTAAACATGTACGCCATCATCGCGATGTCACTGAGACTCAACTGCTTGTCCGGCGCGCCCTTGACGCCAACACCACCGTCTCGGAACTCGAGGTCACCCTCGGCGGCCTCGAGCTTGTTGGCCGCGATCCGCTTGATCTTGTCCTTCATTTGCGACGCGGCACCAGCCACAGCACCCGACACCATCACCGTGTAGCGCGAGCCGCCCGGCCCGGTCCCTGGGAGAGCGTGTTGCGAGTCGGCGTACGTGATCACAACGGAGGTGGGATCGACGTCGAACTCCTCCGCGATGACCTGCGAAACCACCGTCTCGGGCGAGTTGCCCCACATCGCCTGCGAATGCAGCGTCACAACGATTTGCCCCGTCGGTTCGATCTGAATGCTGGCGCTCTCCGGCGAACTCGTCGGCGAAAAGGCCGGCTCGTCGAACCAGAACCAGAACTCTGTCGAACTGAAGACGCTGCGCTCCTGCGAGGCGACAACGCCGATGCCGACGTGCCGCCCTTCCTTGCGAGCATCGTCGCGGTACTTGACCCAGTAGTCGTAATCAAAATCGGCGAGGACCTTGTCGAGCACGCCGGGGTAGTTACCGCTGTCGTAGATATTGCCGGTCGGTGTGCGGTACGGAAACGCGTCAGCCTGAATCAGATTTTTTCGTCGAATCTCGACACGATCCATCCCAAGGTCGTGAGCGGCATGATCGACGAGTCGTTCCAGAATCCAGTTCGAAACCTCGGCACCAAAGCCGCGATAGGCACCCTGCTGATTCTTATTCGTCAAGACCGCAGCGAGCGAGTACTCGACGTGATCGATCGTATAGGGACCACAGATTTGCGACAGCGCGTTGCCGTGTGTGCCGACCCCAAATTGCAGATAGGCACCGTAATCGTCGACGCAATCGATGCGCAACGCCTGGAACGTACCGTCGTCTTCGAAGGCCAACTCTGCCTTGTAGCGTCGATCAGAACCGGCGTGGTCGTTGTTGACGATATGTGTCACTCGATCCTCGATGTACTTGACGGGCTTGCCCACCATCAGCGAGAGCCAGCCAGCAAAGGTCGGAACCTTGTGCATGAAAAATTTCGAGCCGAACGAGCCACCGGCCACGACCGGAACGATCTTCAACTTTGCCGAGGGGATCTTGAGCGTGCCGGCGATCAGCCACAAGAAGTACGTGAAGTTCATCGAGTTGGCATGGATCGTCAAGACGCCGGTACCTGCGTCGTAGTCACCGATCGCACCATTCGTATCCATTGGCATGCCTGTCGAGCGTGGCCAGTAGAGATCAACCGTGACGCTTCTGGCTGCCTCGTCAAACGCCTTGTCGACTTCTCCGAAACTAAACGTTCGGGAGTAGGCCTCGTTCTTACCGAGCGCCTCATGCACGAGGGGCGAACCCTCCTCACGCGCCTTGAGCGGATCGAGCACCGCCGGCAAGACCTCGTACTCGATCTCAATCAGATCGCAGGCGTCTTCGGCGATGTAGCGATTCTCGGCTACGACAACGGCGACGCACTCGCCGTAATGGCGCACCTTCTCGATCGCGATCATGTCGTGCTGAATACCCGGGTTCATCGAGAACGATGGCAGCGGATTTGCGTGCTCCTTGACATCTTGACCTGTCAAGACGCGCACGACGCCGGGGAGTGCCTCAGCCTTGGAGGTGTCGATGCTCTTGATCCGAGCATGCGCATGCGGGCTGCGCTTGATCGCTGCATGCAGCATGTTCGGCAACGTGATGTCATCGATATAGCGGCCCTCGCCACGCAAGAAGCGCGGGTCCTCAACACGATTGATGCTCTTACCGATCCAGCGCAGACCAGCGTCGCCCGGTGCGGTATCGCCCGCAATCCGCGAGGCATTTGGATCCTGTTCGATCTCCATGATCAGGCCCCCTTCCCAGCGGACGCAGCCGCACGAATCGACTCGACAATCTGCTGATAGCCCGTACAGCGACACAGCACGCCACTGATCGCCTCACGAATCTGATCGTCGGTACCACCATCTGGGTTGGCGTCCAAGTACTCCTTGGCCGTCATCAGCATCCCCGGCGTGCAGTACCCGCACTGCAACCCCGCGTTATCGTTGAACGCCTGTTGCAGCGCGTTGAGTGTCCCATCGGGGGCCGCGAGCGATTCCACGGTCTCGATTGAGGCTCCATCCACCTGCACTGCAAAGAGCAGACACGAGCGGACGGTCTGCCCGTCCAACAAGATGTTGCAGACGCCGCAAAAACCGTGCTCGCAGGCGACATGTGTGCCAGTCAATTCCAAGTCCTCGCGAAGAAAATCGGACAGGGCCTTGCGCGGCTCGACCGCTCGCTCGTAGGTTCGACCGTTGACCGTCACCGTGACAAGCTGGTTCTCGATGGTGCTCATGCGACTGCCTCCTGGGCATTGACCCACGCATCGGCAAGAGCGCGCCGCGTGAGCGTCACAGCGAGACGGCGGCGATGGGCACCACTCGCCTCGATATCGGTCGGAGGATCAAGGCCAGCCAAGGACTGCACAACATCCTCAATCGCCGCATCGTCGACCACTCGACCAACGAGCATGCTCGCGACGTCGATGCTCAGCGGTGCGGGCGCTGCGCGCAGCAACACCAACGCTGCGCTGCTACAGACGCCGTCGGCGATTGTGATTGATGCCGCCGCCGCTGCGGTTGCATAATCTCGGTAGCGAGGACTCGCCTCGTGAAAGCCAAAACCAGTGCCGGCAGGCGCGGGCGGAAACTGCACCTCGGTGACCAACTCGTCGGCAGCGAGTGCCGTCTGATTCGGCCCGAGGAAAAAGTCACTGGCAGCAAACGTGCGCTGCGCCTTGGTCGAGCGCACAGTGATCGTTGCACCGAGCAACGTTGTCGTTGCGGCAAGCTCGGCCCAGGGCGCTGCAAAGGCGATCGAGCCACCGACGGTACCCCGATGACGCGTCGTGTGAAAGCCCGCGTACGAGCCTGCCTCACGGAGCAGCGGGTGGACAGCAGCGACGCCGTCATGCGTGACGAGTGTCTGCTGGCGAACGAGCGCACCGACAGTTACCGCACCCGCATCGACAGAGATCCCGTCGAGACCAACGACACGATTGATGTCGATGATCGTTGCGGGCTTCTCAACGCGCAGGCGCATGCGCGGCACAAGGCTCTGACCGCCTGCCAAGACACGGGCGTCGGGCTCACTCGCGAGCAGCCCCAACGCCTGCTCAATGGTCGTCGGTGCGTGATAGGTAAAGGGCGCAGGCTTCATCGTTAGTCCAGTGCCAGTGGGTCGTTGGCGCTGGCGAGGTACTCAACGGTGATGAACGTCAGGTCCTCGTTGCCGATGTTCTCTAGGTCGTGCATCAGCGATCCACCCTCGTCAAACCACAGTGCCGCGTATTGGCCGACACCGTATTCAGGAAAGCGCGTCGAGCCGTCTTCGAAATGGCTGCGAGCGAGGCCGCCCGAGGTGCAGATCCAGAAGTAGTCGAGTACGTGGCGATGCGCAGAACACCGCCCGCCCGGTGGAATGCAAATTGTCCAGACGCGAGCGTGTTTGTTCTCGTCCAGCAGTTCCATACCGACGGCGCCGTTGCGCGTGTTGGCGTCGAACTCTGCGAGCAGCTCGGACGACCAGCCCGCAAATGGCTCAGTGGATTCGTGTGTGCTCATGGTGCGACTTTAGGGCGTGGTGACGATCAGGGCAATATCGGATGTTTGATCAACTTCCTAATGGGGTCAGACCCTTTTAGGAAGTTGATTGCGATACTTACGACATGGCGATTGCGACCAAGCCCCCCACGCGCTCTGCGGCGGACCAGCGCTACCGGCAGGTGTCCGGCTGGCTGGCTGGCCTGCCCGAGCCGCTCGATCCGCGCGATCCATTGCCGGGTGACCAGCAGGCCGATGTGGCAATCGCTGGCGGTGGGCTGACTGGCCTCTGGACCGCGTACTGCCTCGCCAAAGGCGACCCGCGTCTGCGCATCGTCGTCTGCGAGCGCGAGATCGTGGGCTATGGCGCCTCGGGACGCAACGGTGGCTTCCAATCGGCCGGCATGGCGGGCGAGATGCGCGTCTTTAAGCAGTACGGCGGCATGGACAACGTGCGCCGAGCTGAGCGTGCGTTTATCGACGGCATCGATTGGGTGGGCGACGTCGTCGCGCACGAGCAGATTGACTGCGGCTGGCACAAGGGTGGCGCGCTGCGGATCGCGACATCGCCGACGCAGGCCGCCCGCGTCGAGGCCGGGGTGGCGGGCCGTCGAGCACGCGGCTTTACCGAGCAGGACGTCTGGGAGATCTCGCTCGACGAGCTCGAGCAGCGCGTGCGTTTCCAAGGCGCTGTCTCTGCGACCTACACCCCACACTGCGCACGGATCGATCCGGCCCGCCTGACACGCGGCCTCGCCCGTGCCTGTGAAAACCTCGGCGTGACGATCTACGAGCAGACGCCAGTGACTGCGATCGAACCCGGACGACTCGTCTGCCAGCAAGGCACGGTCCAGGCCGACGTCGTGATCCGCGCGACCGAGGCCTTCACCCGCGACCTGCCCGGTGGCAAGCGCCGCTACCTGCGGATCTACTCCCACATGCTGCAGACGGAGGTGCTGCCCGACAGCGTCTGGGACGAGCTCGGTTGGGACAACTGCGAGCCAATCGCCGATCAGCGCTACCACTTCTTCTACGCGCAACGCACGATGGACAACCGCATCGCCCTCGGCGGACGCGGCACGTCGTATTACACCGGCGATCGCATCGCAGACACGAACGATCACAACGAGGCGATTTTCGCGCGCATCGATGAGGCGCTGCGTCTCCACTTCCCCGCCGCACGCGAGGCGAAGATCGAGCACCGCTGGGGCGGCTCGTTCGCCGCACCACGCGATTGGAGCATGCAGGTCGAATTCGACCCAACGACTGGGCTCGGCGCGGCGGGCGGTTTTGCCGGCCATGGGTTGACGGGCACCAGCATCGCCGGCCGCACGCTCGCGGATCTGATTCTGCGACGCGAATCCGATTTGCTGACTCTCCCCTGGGTGGGCCACACGTGCCGCAAATGGGAGCCAGAGCCATTGCGGGCGATCGCGGCCAAGTCGATTTCGGGCATTTTGCTGAGCGCCGATGAGGTTGAGGAACGCACGGGACGACCAGCGAAACGTGTGCGGATCGTCCGCCGCTTCATGCCCGGCCGCTAGGCTAGACGGATGGCCTCCACCTTTCGCACTGTCTCAACTCCGCTCGGCGACATCATCGTCGTGGCCAGCGAGGACGGGTTGACGCATCTGATCCTGCCCGGCGACGACGTGTCGATTCCCACTGATGCCAGCGAGGGCGGGCCCTTCGTTGATACAGCAGCGACCCAGTTGACGGAGTGGTTTGCAGGCAACCGGATGTCGTTCGACGTTCCACTCGCACCGGCGGGCACCGAGTTTCAACAGTCGGTCTGGACGGCGCTGTGCGACATCCCCTTCGGCGCGACGGCCTCCTATGGCGACATCGCGAAGTCGATCGGACAGCCCATGGCAACGCGCGCCGTTGGTGCCGCCAACGGTCGCAACCCGCTCCCGATCATCGTTCCCTGCCACCGCGTCATCGGTGCCAGTGGAGCATTGACCGGCTACTCCGGTGGCGAGGGTCTCGATACGAAGCAGCGACTGCTCGACCACGAGAGCGGCGATCAGACCCTCAGCGTGTAGCGACCATGCGTTGAGCGACAGCGGCGAGATGCGTCTCGTCCGTGCCGCAGCAACCACCGAGGATCGAGAGGCCGTGACGCTGGCCGACGTCCACCAGTGCGGCCGCGTATGGGTTCGGAGTAGACGCGATCAGATCCTCGCGCCCATCAAGCTCCTCCGGCGAGAGCGCCGACGTGTTGGCAAAGAGTCCGATTGCGCGCGCACCGATCGGTTCGGCTGTTAGCGCCGCATCCGCGATCGATGGGTGCACGCAGGTGAGCGCGTAGCCGAGTGGTGGCCGCGCCGTTCGCGTATCAACGGTCTCCACAAATTGGCGTAGCGGCGACCCGTCGAGCAGCGTTCCATCCGGGCGCACGACGACGCCAATGATGTACGGGAGCACGGAGGCCGAGAGTGCCCGAGCAATCCCGAGGGCCTCCTCGGCATTCGGCAAGGTGGCGGCGATCAGCAGATCCACTCCACCATCTTCGAGCGCCTCGGCCTGCGGACGTATCATCGTCTCGGCGACATCTGCACTCGGCGCAATGCCGGCGCCATATCCGTCTCCCAGCGGGCCAACCAGACCACCGATGATGATTACGTCGCCGGGTTGAGCCTCGGCTTGGCGAAGGTCTCGCAGCATCCTCGCGTTCTCTGTGTTGAGATCGCGGTGCGCGTAATTCGAGCGCGCGATGCGCTCTGGATGCGCCCGCCACGTGTCGGTCTGGAGCAAGACGGGTAGCCCGGCCTCACGCCCGATCGCGAGGTATTCGCGATGAATCTCCCAGAGCGCAGCGTGGCCTTGATTGTCGGTCACGAGCGCGCCGATCCCCACCTCGGCATCGAACTCGATGCCAGGACTGCGCCGCAGGCGCTCGAAGATTGATGCCTCACTCAAGACAGGACCCGCTCGCAACAGCTCGGCAACGTTGACCACGCGAGCATCGTAGGCGGTGCGGCCAATGGCCAGAAGGGGGTAGGCCCGACCACGTACGATGCCGGTATGGCGGAGAACGTTCTTGGCAGCGAGTTACAGGCATGCTCGTACGATCCGATCACGGGCTTCTATCGCAACGGCTGCTGTGACACGGGCGGGCAAGACCAAGGCGTGCATGCCGTCTGTGTGGTGTTGACCGACGAGTTTCTCGCCTTCTCCAAAGCGAGTGGCAACGACCTCTCGACGCCGCTGCCGCTCTACGAGTTTCCGGGCCTCAAGGCCGGTGATCGCTGGTGCCTCTGCGCAGCGCGCTGGCGCGAGGCGTTTGACGCTGGCTGTGCCCCGGCGGTCCTGCTCGAGGCGACGCATGCGCGCATGCTCGAGTGGGCGACGCTCGACGAGTTGCGCAGCGCCTAGGCCTGAAACCGCTCGCCCCAGCGGGCGAGGTTGGCTGGCAGCGCAACGCCGTCCGCAAGATCGGGAGCCGGGATCGGAGCGCCAACGGTCTGCGTGAGCGGCAGCACGCCCGTCCACGTCGCCGCGTAGTCCTCGGCATCCTCCACGGCATTGCCTGGCGGGCCCGTGCGGATCTTGGCGGAGGCCTCATCGAGCGTCATTGCCAAAACCGAAGTCGCCTTGATTTCCTTGGCAGTCGGCGGTCGCGTATCTGCCCACCGACCCGGTACAAGCTGATTCGACAGCGCCTCTAAGGCAACCAGTTTCTCGGCCGGATCGTCGACGCGTTTGGCCGTACCAAGCACGACGACCGAGCGATAGTTGACCGATTGATCGAAGACGGCACGCGCCAACACCAGACCATCCACCAGGGTGACCGTCACACAGCACGGAGCACCACCCGCGAGTGTTCGCAGCGTGCGGCTCGCACTCGACCCGTGCAAATAGAGGGTGTCCCCCACGCGGGCGTGCAGCGAGGGAATCACGTAGGGCTGGCCGTCGACCTCGATGCCGATATGGCAGACGATCGCCTCGTCGAGAATTGCGTCAATCGTCGAGCGATCGTACTGGCCACGCTTTGGGAGGCGCTTGACGCGGGTACGGGGAGTCGACATGAGTCCACTCTAGGCAAACAGCAGGGCGGTCACAACACTCCCGGCGGCAAACCCCTCGCCGGGCGGCACGGTCACATAGCCATCGGCGCCGGCGAGCGAACGTAACGCACCCGCCCGGCGGGCACACGGCGTCGCTGTTGGCATGTCGCCGTAGACGGAGTCGAGCTCGACCGCAACCATGCAGGTCGAGTCGTCGCGCCCACCCACAGCCTCAGCAAGCCGTACCTCGAGTGCTGGCCGGGGAGGCAAAGCGCCCAATAGTTCGCCCAGCAACGGGCGCGCAAACAGCTCGTAGGTAAACGCGGCCGAGACGGGATAGCCCGGTACCCCAATCACGGGTGTGGTGCCGACAACGGCAAGTAGAACCGGATGGCCGGGCCGCACCGCGACGCCATCGACCGCGACCTCACCCAGCTCTTCGAGTACCTCGCGCGCATAGTCTCGGTGACCACGCGAAGAGCCCGCCACAAGCAGCACGAGATCGTTCGAGAGCACCGCGCGCATCACCTCTTCGCCCAGCAACTTTGGGTCGTCCGGCACGCGTGGGTGCAGCGTGGCCCGCGCACCGTCCGCTCGCGCCTGCGCAATCAGCATCGGCCCATTCGAGTCGATCACATGGTGTGCGTCGAGTCGCTCGCCCGATGAGCGCAACTCGTCCCCGGTGGGAATTACCGCCACGCCAGGCTGACACACCACGTCAACCACTGGCTGCCCTGCCGCCGCGACGAGCGCGACGTCGAAGGCACCGAGCCGTTGGCCGGCCTGGATCAGCACCTTATCGAGTGGAATGTCCTCACCGACTGGCCGCACATGCCGACCAGGCACGACCGTCTCCTGCACGAGCGCACCCGCCTCGTCGATCGTCACCTGCTCACGCACGACAACAGCATCGAAGCCGTCGGGCACAGGTGCCCCCGTGTCGACCAGCGCGAAATCGGTAGGAGCAATGTTCGTGGGCGCACCCTCCGTGTCGCGCGCACGCACTGCGATTCCATCCATCGCAGCAACCCGCAGTGGTGGCGATGGACGGACTGCGCTGACGGGCTTCGCGGCGATGCGCCCAACCGCCTCGCCGACCGGCACGCGCTCGGAGCCAAGCGGCACCACGAAGGCTGCCTCGGCCAGCGCAGCATGCCAGCGCTTCCAGGCCTCGGTTGGGTCTGGATCGTGGCTCACGAATCGACCGCGATGCGTTGCGTATGTGAGTAGACGTTGGCACGGTCGTCGCGCAAGAAGCCCACGAGCGTGACGCCGAGACGCTTGGCGGCTTGCACGGCGATGCTCGACGGGGCACCAACGGCGGCCACGATCGGAATGCCTGCCACGGCTGCCTTCTGGACGAGTTCGAACCCGGCGCGCCCCGAAACGAGTGCAACGGTGTCGTGCAGCGGCGACTGGCCCGCCATCAGTCGCGCACCAATCGCCTTGTCCATCGCGTTGTGCCGACCAATGTCCTCGCGCAGCTCGACGAGCGTGCCGGTGGGCGTAAACAGACCGGTGGCATGGATTCCACCAGTGCGGTCGAACTGGCGCTGCTTGGCGCGCAGCAACTCGGGCAATTCGAGCAGCGTTTCGAACGCCACCACAGGCCCCTCGGGCAGCGGTCGGCAGGCGACCTCGATCATGTCGATCGACGCTTTGCCACAGACCCCGCAGCTCGACGAGGCGAACATGTTGCGCTGAAGCGAAGTCGCGTCGAACGGTTTCGTCAGGCGCACGGAGAGCACGTTGTACTGCTGTTCGGCGTTGTCCACGTCGGCGCAGTAGCGGATATCAGCGATTTCGCTCCCGTCGACCACGAACCCCTCCGTCAAGAGAAAGCCGGCGGCGAGTTCGAAGTCGGCGCCGGGGGTGCGCATCGTCACGGCCACCTGGCTCAGTTCTTGACCGGGGCCACCAACGCGAATCTCGAGTGGTTCCTCGCCGGCCACGCGATCGCGCTTTTCGACCGGACGTTCGCCGCGGGCAAGGCGCAGCACACCGACGTCGGCGGTAGGTCCTGCAAGCGGTGGGCGGTCGGAGATGTCGATGATTGAGTCCAGGGAAAGCGTCCGGTTCAAGCATCCTCCCGCTGCGGGCGGCGGGCAAGGTGCATTCGTCAACCGGTTGATAGGCAGGGGCTATCATTGTCGCATGCAGCTGCGTCAACTGGAGTACGTCACCGCGCTGGCCCGCGAACGCCACTTTGGCCATGCCGCTGCCGCCTGCCATGTCTCACAGCCCTCACTGAGTGCTGGTATCCGCAGCCTTGAAGCCGAGTTGGGTGTCCCGATCGTGATTCGTGGACGCCGCTATGCAGGTCTAACACCCGAGGGTGAACGCGTCGTAGCCTGGGCCCACCGCATCCTCGCCGACGCCGATGGCCTGCGCGAGGACCTCGCCTCGATGCGGGGCGCGGTTACTGGCCGCCTACGCCTCGGCGCTATCCCCACTGCACTGCCGATCGCCAGTGCGCTCTCGGCCGCCGTCACCGCACAGCACCCCGACGTCTCCGTGACGGTGCTCTCGCTCGCCAGCCGCGAGATCGAACGGCGCCTGCTCGAGTTCGAAATCGATGCGGGCATCACCTACCTCGATAACGAGCCACTCCGTGGCGTCCGGGCAATTCCCGTCGCCCAGGAACGCTACGTCCTCTATGCCCACAAAGACGATGCGATTGCCGCGCGCACCTCGCTGACCTGGCGCGAGGCCGCCGACCTACCGCTCTGCCTGTTGACCGCGAACATGCAGAACCGCCGCATCATCGACGCGGCCTTCACGACGGCTGGCACGGCGCCCTCGCCGCGCGTCGAATCGGACGACATTGTGCCGCTCTGGGAGCACGTCGCCCACGGCCGTTGGTGCACGATCGGACCGACCTCGTGGATCGACGGGGGAGCGCTACCCGACTCGATCGTCGCGATCCCACTGACCGACCCAACCGTCGAGCAACGCATTGGCGTCGTCGTCCCCGACCGCGACCCGCTGCCAACCCTGACGCGTGCACTGCTCGACGCAGCACGCACCACGACCTAGATCTCGACGCGAGCACCCATCGTGACCGTGTGGTCTGGCGGCACGCGGAAGAAATCGGTCGAGACCTGGGCGTGACGGTGAAGGAGCGCGAAGATGCGACGCGGAATCGCATGAGCGCCTCGCGTCGCCACCGTGACCGTGTCGCGCCCAACAAAGTACGAGGTCGTCGCTGGATCGATGCGATTTGCCAGCGCGCTGTTTCCGAGCGCCTCGGGTACGTTCGGGGATTCGGCAAAGCCGAAACGCAACAGCACGCGCCACATGCCAGGCACGATCTCCTCCACCGAGGAGCGCTCCTCAGCCGTGGCATGCGGCGTATCGAGCGTCAGCACCGTCAGGAGAATCGTGGTCTCGTGCATCCGACCAAAGTTGCGGATCGCCGATAGCAGTGTTCGCGGAGCATGCGCGGGAGACGCCACGAGAAAGACGCCCGTACCCTCCGTGGTTTTGTACTCGCCCGCCCTGACCTTGTCGGCAAACGCATCGGCCTCAACGGCCTCGCCCGACAGAGCGCGCAACATCGCCTGCCGACCAGACGACCATGACCAGAAGATCGTGTACAGAACCGCGGCAACGGCCAGCGAGAACCATGCGCCGTGAGGAATTTTGGTGATGTTGGCGGAGAAAAAGGCGACATCGACAATGCCGAGAGGCAAGAAGACCGCCACGACTTTCCACAGTGGCCAGCCCCAGATTCGGTGTGCCACGATCACGGCCAACGCCGTCGTGCAGCAGAGCGTGCCCGTGACCGCCAGCCCATAGGCGGCGGCAAGATGCGCCGACGAGCCAAACCCAATCACGGTTGTGACGACGGCGATGTACAAGATCAGCGTCACTACCGGAACGAAGATCTGGCCACGCATCGTCGCTGATGTCTGCAATACGCGCATCCGCGGAAGCAAGCCCAACTGCATCGCCTGGCGAGAAACCGAGTAGGCGCCGGTGATGACAGCCTGCGACGCAATCACCGTCGCCATAGTTGCGAGGATCACGAGCGGTAGCTCAACGCCCGACGGTACGAGATGGAAGAACGGGTTGTCGACCAATTTGGGTTGCTGCAAGATCAGTGCGCCTTGACCAAGGTAGTTGAGGACGAGTGCCGGAAAGACGACAACCAGCCACGACAAGGCAATCGGACCACGCCCAAAGTGCCCCATGTCCGCGTACAGCGCCTCGGCACCCGTGATGCAGAGGGTGACCGCACTGAGCGCGACGAAGGTCATGACGGGATGGTCGATAGCGAACATCAGCGCATAGCTCGGCGAGATGGCGCGAATCACGTCGGGGTTCTTGGCAATTCCAATCACACCCATCACCGCAAGCGCTCCGAACCAGAGCA
>Ga0114969_10002712_pt1 | contig 14472 bp, 15 predicted proteins | sample M_130807_MF_Meta_FD_87316 | JGI IMG/M metagenome (GOLD analysis project Ga0114969, IMG submission 87316) | Freshwater microbial communities from Lake Montjoie, Canada to study carbon cycling - M_130807_MF_MetaG | ecosystem: Environmental > Aquatic > Freshwater > Lake | place: Lake Montjoie...
AGAATACCTGATGTTGAAACTTTAAACTGTGTAACAGGGCTTCCATTAAAACTAAATGTAAAAGGAAGAGTTTGTGCGGCAGACCAAACTGGTGTGGCACTCATTCCTTGTATAGTGGTCCAACCAGCAGCGATTCCGCCACCCACTGGGTATTCAGGATCAGCATTAAGTCCACCAGGATTTGCATTGGCATTTGGGTTAGGCATTTGCCAATATTGTGCGTGTAAATTTGTTGTAGTTGCAATGGCAACTAAGATAAGAAGTAATAATTTTTTCATGTTTTGAATATTTGCCTAAAAGTAATATTTGTTTTTATTATACACAAGAAAAAATGGGGACTTCGTCTTATTTGATTTTTAAATCTGTGATTACATAAAGGTCTAAAAACAATAAAGGTAGCCATTAGCTACCTTTATTTATTAAGATTCATCATAAGGATGAACTCTTCTCTAATTTAGATTAATCCCATTTTTTGATAGAACCTAACTTACATTCTTGAACATTCTCAATATAATCTTGAGTAGCTCCAGTCCCTTTTTTAACAATCATTGCAATAACTGTTAAATTATTTTGATTGAATTCTGGGTTAATGTACACATTCAATAAAGCATTAAATTCACCTTTAGTAGTTATTTTTTCTGTAGGAATCAAAGTTCCCCAAATGCCTTTTTTGTATAAAACTTGACGAAGTAAGTGATTGTGAATATACTTAGCAGAAGACATTGGATCACCAGCTTTATAGTAAGGAGATGTTGGATCTGGAGAAGAACTATTGATATCTGCATAATTATGTTGATCATAAGCAGATCCTTTATGTACTGCATCCTCCAATAAGTAAGCAACCATATAATATTGATCAGTTGATACTAAAGAAGTAGAGAACCCACAATGAACATCAATTGCAAAAGTTTGCGGATCAATTCGTTGCGTAATGATGCCTAAACCTGAAACAGCTGGCTTAGATAATTCAGTAGCACATATACTTTTCCAAGAATTGTAATTGTTTGATGTACTCATTCTATTGACTAATCCACCTGGTATACCACTGATTGCGTATCTAGTTTCAAAATCCAAAGTAGAAGATGAAGTATAAGAATCATACATGTCTGACATTACATCTCCATCATGAAAAGCAACGCCATAAACTTTATCTGGATAAGAGTCAATAGCATCCTTCATATTGATTGCACCGTAAGGACAATATCCACACCAAGCAGCTGTAGCTTCTTCTATTACCGCTTTTTTAGTAAAAGTAGCTGGCATCTCACCTAATGCTAATTTTACTTCAGCTGGAGAAGTTAAATCAATTGGTTTAGTATACACTGAACTACTTCCTGTAGGTGTAGTTGTAGTCTTTTTACAAGAAGTGTAACTTAGAAATAAGGCAGAAACTAAAGTAAAAGTTAGGATTTTTTTCATGTTATTTTTAATTTATAGGGTAAATGTAAATTATTATTTTAATTAAAAGTATTTTTTTAACAAAAAATATTATGAACAGATTGATGTGCATATCGAAGATAAAACAGGTTTGCAAACTAAAAAGAATTATTGATTAGTGAATCCAACTCTGTTAATCTCAGTTCCTCTATGTGATTTGGTTCAGTTTGTTTTATTTGTTCAATTTTTCGCTTCTGCAAATTTGCCAGTTTTAGCATTTTATTGAGATTGTCTTCTGATAGTAAAAATGACTTTTCTAACCAAACGTCTACCACATCCAATAGTTCCTTTTTTGGTACCTTATTGCAAATATTTAAGAATGGATTTGAAAGAATTTTCTCCACTTCACCTCTTTTTATCAACATAGACATAGTTGCAATGCCTAATCCATCTTCACATACTTTATTGATAATTCCCAAGTCATGTATATCTTGAGCACTAAAGGTTTTGTTTGAATTAATAATTTAATTGGCTTTTTGAAATCCAACCTTTTTTGTTAAAAAGCTATATGCACCCATGCCTGGAAAAGTACCAAATATAACTTCTGGGAAACTAAATTTTGCCGATTCCTCCGCTATAATATAATTACCTGATAAAGCGCTTTCAAAACCACCGCCAAATGCATTACCTTGAATTACACAAGCAGAAAAAATATCCAATTCATAATTGCTATTGTAATTGTAGACCAATTCTATACATTTATACGCATAATCTTTGAGATTTGTTTTATTATTATTTTTAATACAATCTACGAAGTACTCCAAATCACCACCCAAATTCCAAACGCCTTTATTCAATGAATACGCAACGGTATACTTGATATTTTCTTTCTTAATTAAATAAATAATCAGTTCCTTAACATGAATTAAATTTTCTAAAAAGTTAAAGGTATAACAAAGCTTATCTTGTAAATCAATACCAACCCATAGTATTTTGTATTCTTCGTCAATTTTTACGCGTAAATTGTTATTTATGAACATACAGATTTTAATTTATGGCATTGAAATATATTTATTCATGTTGTGAAATAAAGAAAATTAAGATGCTTGTACAAAATTAATTATTCACTATTTATGCCGAAGAATGAGAATAAACAGGATTAGTAATATTTGTACAATGAATATCGTGAAATATAAAGAATTATATATATGTAATTAATGATATGTAAGAACTAATAATGTGTTATGCTTATGTATACTGTTTATTACTATGTAAATAGGGACATATTTCTTTTTTTGAATATTTATTATTTATTAAGTCCATATTTGAATTACATTTGCAATTCTTTAAAAATACCATAAATAGATAGTTCTTTTCATATGATTAGTCGACGAAATATAAGAATAAAAGTTTTTCAAACCATTTACGAACAAGCTTTACAAGAAGAAAATATCGATATTGCGAAAGCTGAAAAGCAATTAGAATTTAAATTTCAGGAAACTAAAGCGCTCGTTACCGCTATATTACATTTAGTATATTTAATTTCAGAGTATGTTCTAGTGTATGCCAATCAAAAGGCATCAAAACATAGGCCTACTGAAGAGGATTTGAAAATTAATGTCAAATTAGCTGGAAATATCATCATGAAACAATTAAAGCAAAATGTTCATTTTGAAGAGAGTGTCAAAAAAAATAAAATTGCACATTTATTTAATGATGATTTGGTTAAACAAATTTTTTTGAAATTAATTGAAACCACTGAATATAAGACCTACATTCATACTGCAGAGCGAAATGCAATAGATGAAAAAAAAATGATTCTGTTCATTATTGATTTTTGTATTTTTAATGCAGAAGATACCACAACTTTCTTAAGTGAGAAGTATATGAATTGGTTTACCGATGCAGAAATGATTAAACCATGGATAGATAAAATTTTCATGAAGGCAAGTACTTTCCCATTTAATCAAATGGTTTCCTACGAAAAAAGAACCTATGCGGATGATTTACTAAGATGTTATTATGAAAAAAAGGAAATCATATTTCAGTTGATTGATCCTAAATTGGTCAATTGGGATGCGGATCGAGTCGCAATAATTGATTTGATTTTACTTCATCTCGGTATTTGTGAAATGCTTTATTTTCCGACTATACCTATTAAAGTTACAATTAACGAATATATTGATTTGGCTAAAGAATATAGCACTTTACAAAGTGGTCAATTCGTCAATGGATTACTTGATAACGTGCATAAAGAATTGCTACAAGAAAATAAAATTCAGAAAACGGATTATGCTAAAAAAAATTAAGACTAGTTTACATGCATGTCTAAATTATTGCAGTAGAATGAAACACACATTTGTTATTTTAATACTTGCTATCGTCTTTTGGGGTTGTCACAATGATGTTCCTGAAGAAATAGATCAACAGTTGAAGTCTAGGCTCCCATCCACATTAGTAAATAATCCACGAAGCCTTGAAAGTGAAGATTCTATAGCAATTAAATCAATGGGTAAACTAGTTTTTGAGGATACATTGCATGATTTCGGGACGCTCATAGAAGGTGAAAAAGTAGAATGTGAATTCGCTTTTCTGAATAAAGGGAAAAAAGAAATTATTATAAACGAAGCACGTGCCTCCTGCGGTTGTACAATCGCAGAATATCCTAAATTGCCAATTAAACCAGGCGAAAAGGGCATCATTAAAGTTACTTTTAATAGTCAGGGAAAAGAAGGATTTAATAAAAAAGTAGTTGCCGTAACAACAAATGGGAATCCTTCCATTTATGAAATAAGTATACAAGCGGATGTGAAATCAAAATAAATAGTCTTGTAAATACTAGTTTCATTCCTTTGAAACAACTACTTTTGGGCACTTTAAAAAATAGAAAATAACATATGAGCACAGTAGACTTTTTATTAATGGCTAGCGAAGGTGGAAAACCGAATCCTATGATGAATATTATATTTATGGCGGGAATGATAGCGGTTATGTACTTTTTTATGATTCGTCCACAAATGAAGAAAGCGAAGGAACAAAAAGAATTTTCAAATTCGACTAATGCAGGTGAATCCATAGTCACTAGCGCTGGTATTTATGGCAAAATTGTTCGTATGAATGATGATGGCACTTTGGCAGTTGAAATAGATAGAAATACAATTATTAAAATGGATAAAAGTGCAGTTTCTATGGAAATGACAATGGCACTGCGCAAAAAAATGAGTGCAGAAGTGAAAGCCTAATTACATTCACTATTTTCTTTACCAGAAATGTTTCTACTCAGAATTCTTAAAAATAAATATTTTATTGTCACCGTAGTTTTTGCAGTATGGGTAGCATTTTTTGCACAATATGATATCGTTTCTCAGTATAAATTGAGAGAAGAATTGCATGAGATGAATACCAAAATTGAATATTTAGATAAGGAAGTGAGCCGTTTACAAGCCGAAAAAAAAGCTTTGCAAACTGATTCTGCTACTTTAGAAAAATATGCTCGAGAAAAGTATTATATGAAAACCCAACATGAAGATGTTTTTGTTTTTGATACAGTAAAAAACACACCTTAAACTCAGTTTTACATTCATTTTCATTTATTTGTAGATTACAACAATTCTGGTCTTCTTTCTTGGGTTCGTTTTAATGCTTCCATTTCGCGCCATTCATCTATTAATTTAAAGTTGCCATTGAGTAATACTTCGGGCACTTTTAATCCTTGAAATTCAGCGGGACGAGTATATATCGGAGGTGCCAATAACCCATCTTGATGTGAATCCGTTAACGCGGAGGTTTCGTCATTTAATACACCAGGAATTAGACGACCAATACCGTCAACCAATACAGCTGCAGCCAATTCTCCACCACTTAACACATAATCACCAATGGAAATTTCTAACGTTACATATAGATCTCTTATGCGCTGGTCTATACCTTTATAATGTCCACAAATCAACATTAGATTTTCTTTTAAAGATAGTGTATTGGCAATTTTTTGATGCAAGGTTATACCATCTGGTGTCAAATAAATGATGTCATCATAATCACGTTCTCCTTTTAATTTTTCAATCACTTTTGCAAGCGGTTCGCACATCATGACCATACCCGCACCGCCGCCATATTGCATGTCATCTACTTGGCCGTGCTTGTTAATAGCATAATCACGCAATTGATGCAAATGGATATGGAGTAAACCACGTTCTTTTGCACGTTTTAGGATGGAATGATTAAAAGGACTTTCTAACAATTCGGGCATTACAGTTATAATATCAATACGCATGTTGAGTTTTTTATAGATCCAATATACCTTCTGCTAATCGAAGCTGAACCGTTTTGTTTGTTCTATCTACATGAATTAATAATTCATCTGAAATAGGTAATAATACTAACTTGTTTTGATAGAGAACCTCTAATAAAGTTTGTTTGCCATTGATATAGACATCCTTTATTTCACCGATTAATTGCTGCTCCTCATCTAGAACCTGATATGTCATTAGAGATAGCCAATTATTTTCAAGATTTATGGAAGTGGCCACATTAGGGGCGTACACTTTTTTATTTAATAATTGCATGGCGATATTTCTATCCTGAATACCTTCTATGGTAAGTATCATTTCCGTATCACTAATCGCATTTATTTCTTCTATAAAATAGGGGATAAAACTATTTTCCCAAATTTCTATCAATACCGCATCTAATTGTTCTTCATCAAAAGGATGCTGTAAATGATGTACAAAAAGCACTTGCCCTTTTATTCCATGTAGTGATTTTATTTTTCCAATCGAAATCATATTGCCGCAAAAATAGGGAACTATTGTTGTAGATGTTTCAATTCGTATGCAGCGAAATAAATCTATTTTTACTACTACTTCTTTTAGTGTAGAATTAAATTGGATTTTCACAATTCTATATTTTTATTCACATCATCCATTTTATGCTTGTTGCATATTAGATTTGCGCTTCATGAACGTACAAACTACCACCTATTTACTTCTTTCTGACGGTACTTTATTTACAGGTAAATCTATGGGAGCCATAGGAACTACAACTGGAGAAATTTGTTTTAATACCGGAATGACTGGATATCAAGAAGTCTTCACAGATCCTTCTTATTACGGACAAATAATTATAATGAATACTGCCCATATTGGGAATTATGGTGCCAAGGAAGTGGATGTAGAAAGTGATTCAGTAAAAATTTCAGGATTGATTTGTAAAAATTTCTCTGAAAAATATTCAAGATCGCTTGCTGATTCTTCCTTAGAAGATTATTTAAAGAAAAATAATGTTGTTGGTATTCATGAGATTGATACCAGAGCTTTGGTTGCTCACGTTCGCGATAAGGGAGCTATGAATTGTATTATTTCTTCAGAAATTAAAGATTTGGATCAATTGCGTAATCTACTTTCTGAAGTGCCATCCATGGAAGGTTTGGTATTGTCTTCCAAAGTGAGTACGAAAGAGGCCTATACTTTAGGCGATGAAAGTTCTGCAAAAAGGATAGCTGTACTTGATTTTGGGGTAAAGAAAAATATCTTGCAATGTATGGTAGATCGTGGTGCGTATTTGAAAATATTCCCTGAACGAACTTCATTTGCTGAGTTAGAAGCTTTTGTACCGAATGCTTATTTTTTGAGCAATGGACCTGGAGATCCTTCTGCCATGCAGTTTGCAGTAGACACCATTAAAGAAATTTTGGCCACCAATAAACCCATGTTTGGTATTTGTCTTGGGCACCAATTACTTGCTTTAGCCAATGGCGCAACCACATTCAAAATGCACCATGGACATCGTGGATTAAATCATCCTGTATTGCATTTGGCAACCATGAAAAGCGAAATATCAACTCAAAATCATGGATTTGCAGTTGACTATGATTCTGTAGCCAATCATGCAGAATTGGAGATAACGCATATCAATTTAAACGACCAATCACTGGAAGGAATCAAAATGAAATCGAAGCCAGTTTTTTCGGTACAATATCATCCTGAGGCTACTCCTGGACCACATGATTCTCGATATTTATTTGATGATTTTATGGCTTTGATACCATAGGCATTTTAAGTATCCAGCCTACTTATTTTTCTCGATGTAAAAGCATATCCGTTACTTCCAACAAATTCTTTTTTCTCGATGAAATAACCGGTGTTTTTTCTAGAAAGAAATATGCTTTTTTAGAATAGTTTTCGATTTCTTCTTCAATATAATTTTTTAACTGGATAGAATTGAAGAAGGCAATAATATCTTGAATTTTTTCTTGGTCATTTCTCTTCAATAATTCTTGTAATACTATTTTTTGATTCACATCTACAATTTCAAATGCTTTAGCCAATAGGAATGTTTTTTTATTTGCTAAAATGTCTCCACCAATTTGTTTTCCAGTTTTATTGGTATCGCCGAATGTGTCTAAATAATCATCTCGCAATTGAAAAGCCATACCCAAGGAATTGCCAAATTGACTAAGTATCTCTGAACAACCTTCTGTGGCGCCTCCTAACATTGCGCCAAGTTTGATGGAAGTACCCAATAATACGGATGTTTTTAAGCGAATCATTTCCAAATATTCTTCCAGACTTACTATATCTCTTTTCTCAAAATCCATGTCGAGTTGCTGTCCTTCGCAGATTTGTATGGCTGTTTGATTAAATAATGCCATCACTGCATGGATATAAGATGTGTCCACTTTATTCAAGTGTTGGTAGGCGTAAATACTCATGACATCGCCTGAAAGTATTCCAGTAGCAAGATTATACTTTTCATGCACAGTAGTAACACCTCGACGTAATGGTGCGTTGTCCATGATGTCGTCATGCATTAAGGTGAAATTGTGAAATAGTTCTACTGCAGTGGCAGTATTCCAAGAGTTATCATTTAAAGGCGTAAATAATTCATGACCCATCAAACATAAAACAGGTCGCACCCGTTTGCCACCCATGTGCAATAAATAACTGCAAGGTTCATACAGCGTTGCAGGACTGTCTGGAAATTTGTGCTTTGAAAAAAATAATTCAAATTGCTCTAATAATTCGTGGAATGAATGCATGGGGGTAAAAATAATGCAAGAGGCTTAATATCAAAAAGAAATTTGCTTCGACTAAAATAAAATGTGGGAACTAATCATGAATAGGATTCGTGTATTGCGGCAACGATTGAAGTGGAAATCCTTTTTGCGGCGAAGCAAGCAAAAAGATTGGAACGGAAAGCGTGTCTGCCGCCCAAATATTTCTCAATAAAATGGTTTTAAATCAATGACTTTAATGAAAAAATAAATACGCAATAAAAATCGCTGCGATGACACCGAGAAAATCAGCGAGTAATCCTGCCCAGACAGCATAGCGAATATTTTTTATACCAACCGATCCAAAGTAAAGTGCTATTATATAAAAAGTAGTATCCGCACTTCCTTGTAAAATGCTTGCCGTATTACCAACAAAGCTATCTGGACCATACAATGGATTTTTGTAAATATCGAGAAGCAATCCTCTAGCACCGCTGCCACTAAAGGGTTTCATGAGTGCGACTGGAAGTGCAGGAACAAAATCTGTATTCATTCCTGTTAAAGTGAGCAGATAAGAAATGCCATCATTCACATATTGCAATGCGCCACTATCACGAAATACACGAACAGCAACAAGCAAACCAACTAAGTAAGGAATGATTTTTAGCACGACTTCAAAACCTTCTTTTGCACCCTCTATAAATGCATCAAAAACGTGTACCTTCTTGATGAGGCCTGCAACGATAAATCCAACAACAATAAGAAGTAATAAAACATTTCCAAATAAGTTGGAGAATATATCTTTTTGTCGGGCATCCATATGATCGACCATACCAATTAAAAAAACGACGAAACAAAGAATGCCTAGTATCCAAGAACAAACCACATAATCAAATTTTATTTTTTGAACGGCGCCTACAATAAAAATGCTCATTAATGTAGCAATGACTGTCGCCAACACACAAGGAATAAAAATGCTGGTTACATTGTGTGAGCCATTACTGGCGCGGTATGCCATGATGGTAAGCGGTATCAAGGTTAGCCCAGATGTATGCAAAACCAAAAACATAATTTGTGCATTGCTGGCTTTTTCTTTTTCAGGATTAAGCTCTTGTAGGCTTTGCATGGCTTTTAATCCGAAAGGTGTTGCTGCATTATCAAGTCCTAATAGATTGGCAGAAAAATTCATGACCATCTGTCCAATGGCAGGATGATTTTTTGGAACCTCAGGAAATAGACGAGTTAGAAAAGGACCGATAAGTCGAGAAAGAAAATTAATTGCGCCAGCTTTTTCGCCAATTTTCAATAAGCCCATGAAGAAAGTAAGCACGCCGGTTAAGGGCAATGCGACTTTCATTACACTACTTTCTGCTGCATCGAAAAGCCCATCTACTAAGGTTTTGAATATTACATGATCGGCATCCACTTGTGGAAAAATGGTCTTAATAATAGCAACTACAAATGAGGCTACAAAAAAGAATATCCAAACATAATTCAATACCATATACTTTTAATTTATGGCGATACTAAAAATGTAACTAGAGGTTCTATTGTAGCGTATTTTTTGAAAAAAAAATAAATGCTACAGTATATTTTGGGCGGCAATCACGCTTTCCGTTTCAATCTTTTTGCTTGCTTCGCAGCAAAAAGGATTTCCACTGCAATCGTTGCCGCAATACATCCACTCTACAAACCTATTCTTTATTACTTATTTAGTATAACCTGATTTACATTGTAATGATAAAAAAAATAAATGATTTCAAGGTCATTTTTGGAAATTGGAATTTGGATTTTTTTGATTTTGGATTTTCCTCATTAGGATTCTATTTTCAAAATTGTAAAAGTTCAAACAGCATTTCCAATTATATTTGTCCAGTTAAAAAATATAAACCATATGAACGGCAGTAAAATACTTAATTTTTTTCTTGGATTAATACGATTGATAGTAGGCGTATTATTTATTTTTTCTGGTTTGGTAAAAGCCAATGATCCTTCCGGACTTGCCTATAAAATGGGTGAATTTTTTGAAGCCTTCGCGAGCAAAGATCATTTTATGCCTAAGTTGATGGAATGGTTGCATGGTTATGCATTGCCATTTTCTATTTTGATGATCACTTTTGAAATAGTGGCTGGAATAGCGATTCTCATTGGTTATCGCTACAAATTATTTTCCTATCTCATCTTTTTATTGACTTTGTTCTTTACCTTCTTAACCGCTTATGCATTGTTTAGTGGCAATGTAAAAGAATGTGGTTGCTTTGGGGATTGCATCAAATTGACTGCCATGGAAACATTCGTCAAGGACTTGATTTTATTAGCGCTCATCTTAGTCTTATTATTGTTTAGAAATAGGATTGCGCAATTATTTTCCAATAAAATTGCTGGTTCTATAATGGTACTCACATTAGTATTTTGTTTTGGTGTACAATGGTATGTATTACAACATTTACCATTTAAGGATTGTTTGGCGTACAAAGTAGGTAATAATATATTACATGAGATGACACCGGATTCGACGTATAGACCTGCAGTTTATGAAACTAAATTTGTCTATGAAAAAGGTGGTGTTAATAAAAACTTCACTGAAAAGGATTATCCATGGCAAGACTCAACTTGGCATTTTGTTAGTCAAATTAGTGACCTTGTTAAAGAAGCAGAAAACGAACCTAAAATACATGATTTTGGTATTACGGATTATGATGGCAATGTGCAGACAGAGACTATTTTAAACTACAGTGGAAATGTGTTTTTATTATTTAGTGAAAATATTACCAAGGCAAATACAAGTAATATAGAGAAACTTGTGGAACTGGTAAATACATGTAAGAAAAATAATATTCTAGTATTGGGCTTGAGTGGATCCGATGATATTGCCACCAAAGAATTTACTACAAAGTATCATTTAGATATACCATTTTATAGTACGGATGGAACGGTAATTAAGACTGCTATGCGCACAAATCCTGGATTGATGTTAATGCATGCTGGTGATGTGAAAGGTAAATGGAGTTATTTGGATTATCCTAAGTATTCTACTTTGAATTTAGATACTAAGGATAATGCAATTCCTTTGTTTGCAACGGCTCCAGCGGTAGAAGAGACTACGCAGTCGCATTAAGTTATTTCTTTCAAGATTAATAAAATAAACAGGTGTTACCATTCCTACTTCGTAAAGTTCTAAATAGTTTTTTGGTATTACTTGGCGTAGTTGGAATTGTATTTGTGCTGTTTTTTGTTTTGCTTCCAGCCGATCCTGCGAGGTTAACGATGGGGCAAAGAAGTGATGCAAAATCATTGGAAAATATTCGTAAGGAATTGTATTTAGACAAACCTGTATACTTACAATTTCTTTTTTATGTAAATGATTTATCGCCTCTTGCCATTCATGGAAATACGAAAGAAGACATGGAGAAATATGATTATACAAAAATATTCTCCATTAGTAATCAAAATAATGTAGTACTAAAAGCGCCATATTTGCGTCGTTCCTACCAGAGCAAAAAAGAAGTAAGCAGTATGTTGCTGGATGCCTTTCCTGGTACATTTATTTTAGCAGGATTGGCGATATTTTTCGCTACAATTTTTGGTATTTTATTTGGCATTATTGCGGCATTGAAAAAAGGAACTTGGGTAGATACTTCTGTAATTTTTACAAGTGTATTGGGTATTTCAGCGCCTTCTTTTTTTGCTGGTATTTTGATTGCTTATGTGTTTGGGTTTTTATTACGCAATTATACTGGATTAAGTATTGTATCTCCCATGTGGGATTATGACCCTTATCAAGGCAGACATTTAATTCTGAAATCATTGATACTGCCAGTGTTCACATTATCTATTCGTCCATTGGCGATTATTGTTCAAATCACACGCAGTGCGATGTTGGATGTACTCAGTCAAGATTATATACGGACAGCGTATGCAAAAGGGCTCAGTAAAAAAGCAGTAGTTTGGAAACATGCGTTACGCAACGCATTAAATCCTGTCATCACATCCGTTTCTGGTTGGTTTGCGGAATTATTAGCAGGCTCCTTTTTTATTGAATACATTTTCGGATGGAAAGGCATAGGCAAAATCACTGTAGATGCTTTAAATAAATTTGACTTTCCAGTTGTGATGGGCTCTGTTTTATTTACTGCCTTTATTTTTATTGTGATGAATGTTTTGGTAGATGTCTTGTATGGGATTGTGGATCCGAGGATAAAAAAGTAGTTAGTAGTGAGAAGTAAAAAGTAAAAAGTAAAAAGTAAGAAGTAAAAAGTAGAAAGTAGAAAGTAAAAAGTAGTTACGCTAATAATTAAACATTAATACTTACGACTAATTCCGACAATAAAATAGTATAGATACTTACGACTTAGGCCTTACGACTTACTCCTTCAATAAAAAAATTACAAATTCCCTCTATTCGCTTGCTCTAATTCCAACGCTTCGAACAATGCTTTGAAATTGCCTTTGCCAAAGCTCTTTGCACCTTTACGTTGTATAATTTCGAAGAACATGGTTGGTCTATCTTCTACAGGTTTTGTGAAAATTTGCAATAGATAACCTTCATCATCTCTGTCAATTAATATCCCTAATTCACTGAGTGGTTTTAAATCTTCATCAATTTCGCCTACACGCTCTAAAACTGTTTCGTAATAAGAAGCAGGAATTTTTAAAAATTCAACACCTCTACTTTTTAAATCGGTTACAGTTTCAATGATATTATTGGTTGCAATGGCAACATGTTGTACGCCTTCACCTTCATAAAAATCAAGATATTCTTCTACTTGACTTCGTTTTTTTCCTTCAGCAGGTTCATTGATAGGGAATTTGACATAGCCATTTCCATTACTCATTACCTTGCTCATTAATGCGCTGTATTCTGTTGAAATATCTTTATCATCAAAGCTTAAAATATTTCGGAAGCCCATCACATCTTCATAAAACTTTACCCACGGATTCATTTGATTCCAGCCTACGTTGCCTACACAATGATCGACATATCGAAGGCCTGTTGGGGAAGGATTATAATCACTTTTCATTTCAACAAAACCTGGCATAAACACGCCTGTATAATTTTTCCTTTCTACAAAAATATGTACAACTTCTCCATAAGTATGAATACCGCTTAAACGAATTTCGCCTTGTTCATCAGTTAAGGTCATGGGCTCCAAATACGATTTGCCACCACGTGAAGTGGTTTGTTCGTAAGCATCATAGGCATCATCTACCCATAGTGCCAATACCTTTACGCCATCACCATGTTTGCGATGATGCTCTGATATTTCACCGGTAGAATTTAAGTTGGTGGTAAGCACTAATCTAATTTTGTCTTGTACTAAAACATACGATACTTTATCACGCACGCCTGTCTCAGGACCTGCGTATGCCAATGACTGAAAGCCAAAAGCCGTTTTATAATAATGCGCTGCTTGTTTGGCGTTGCCAACATACAGTTCTACATAATCGGTTCCTAATAAAGGTAAAAAATCTTGTGTGGCATTCAGGATAGGATCGATAGCAGTTTGTGTTTCCATGTTTTAAAATCTTAGGCGGTAAAATTAATAGAAATTATGAAAAGTAATTCAGGAAGTTGCGGATTTAAATGTTTACTTTTTTTGAACGATATGATTGTCGTATAATCTTTCTGTATCTTCTTTATTGGCAAAAAAAGTATGATATTGTATAGGACTAAATTGAAATTCATCGGCGGCATAGCAACTTATTCGTTTGTCGTTGCGAAGAACAATGCGCATATACTTCATAGAAGAATCCGTTTTTATTTCACTCGACATTCTAAACCAAAATCCAATATTGTCGGTTGATGTAGTTGCACCAACGTAATCAGATCTAATAAATTGATGGTTTGCATCATAAAAATAAAAATCACAACCAGGCATTCGATAATCCTTTTGATTAACAGAAACCCAAGTTGAAAATTCATGTATGCCAGCAGGACTTTTTAATGCACCTTCATACAAAATGGCACTGTCTTTTGTAGACATATTTAATGCTCCTTTTCCCCAAAGCGGACGTACGTTTTCTCCCTCGTTAAAATGATTGATTAAAATGCTACTGTCCATTGTTAAGGACGTCATTGCTTGCTTATTTAAGGAATCCACATA
>Ga0114969_10002713_pt1 | contig 14469 bp, 13 predicted proteins | sample M_130807_MF_Meta_FD_87316 | JGI IMG/M metagenome (GOLD analysis project Ga0114969, IMG submission 87316) | Freshwater microbial communities from Lake Montjoie, Canada to study carbon cycling - M_130807_MF_MetaG | ecosystem: Environmental > Aquatic > Freshwater > Lake | place: Lake Montjoie...
AATTTTTACGGACCAGTCGGAGAAAATCAGACAAGTCTAGAATTACCATATCCGATGAGGTTAGCTTGGGATACTAATGTTATTGTTAAGAAAATTACTTGCCATGAAAAAGTAGCTAGTTCTCTTTATAAAGTACTAGAGAATGTTAAAAAAATATATGGTAATGATATTAGTAAATTAAATTTAGATTTATTCGGCGGATGCATAAATGTCAGACGTATGCGTGGTGGAACTGCATTTTCAACACATTCATGGGGGGCGGCAATTGATATTGATCCAGATCATAATCAATTAAAGTGGGGCCGTGATCAAGCAGCTTTTGGTAAAGCAATTTATAAAGATTATTTAGACTGTTTTGAAACGGAGGGATGGGTTAGCCTATTACGCGCAAGGAACTTTGATCCTATGCATTGCCAAGCAGCAAGATTATGAAAATTTCAGGTATTTATATAATTCAAAATATTTTAAATGAAAAATTATATGTAGGTAGTTCGGTAAATGTTAATGAAAGATTATCTAAACATAAATATCAGCTCAAAAAAAATAAACACCCTAATCAAAAATTACAAAACGCTGTAAACAAATATGGTTTAAATAATTTTAATTTTTCAATTTTAGAGAAAGTAAAAGAAATTGATTTATTAAGAGATAAAGAAAGGTTTTGGATAGATAATCTGAATAGTCGAAATGATGGTTATAATATAACTATTGATACTTATTGCCCAATGAGAGAACTTTCATGTTTACCAGAATATAAACAAAAGGTTAGTAAAGTGCATAAAGGAAAAGTAATTTCCGAACAACAAAAATTAAGCGCGCATATAAAAAATAAAGAAAAATTCGCGCCTATTTATTTAGTAAACCCTCTTGGGGAAAAAATAAAAATACATGGGATTAGAAAGTTTTGTAAAGATATTAATTTATCTTATAGGTTAATTAAAGATTTAAGGCGTAAAAAAATACATCATCATAAAGGCTGGAGAATACCTAGCTCTGAAACAATTGGAACTGTTTTTAATTTTGATCATCCAATGTCAAATTTTCAAAGAAAATTAATATCCGAAAGAGCTAAAAAAAATATTGGAGATAAAAATCCTAATTTTAAACATGGCAAATATATTAATAATAAATTATAAAAATGAGTGTAAGTATTTATAATAGTTAGATATGCCCACATACGAAGACGTTTCTATTGAGAGTAAGTCAGAATTTGACACCTCAGATTTATTTTTTTCGTTCACTCGCCCAATACAACTTTGTGCAATAGAGCTTAATCGCCTAGATAATAATAAAATTATTATAGGATCTAAATTGAAAAATATTGCGCTATTAGAAGAACAAAGTGTAAATTTATCAATGGATACAATGAAAGATTTTAAATATTCAATTCGTTTTGATGGTATTATAGTCCAAGCGATGGTTTCATCCGAGGAAGACAAGTATTTAGCAGTAGCTTCGGTTGACCAATTAAGAGAGTATCTTCCAAAGAATATTGATCTTGACGTTAATCGTGATTTAATGGGCGTTGCTTTTGATGCTTTTGTTGTTAATCGTGGAAATAAGAATGGTCATATAATTAGTACTGACGTTGCCTTAGCCATGGTCGAAAATTTTATTAATAAGCCTTTTAATATAGAACATAATCGAAAAGTTGTTGTTGGCGTTTGTACTGGGTACGGTTTTAGTGAGTTCGGAACCAGCAAGCCATTAACCCTTGAAGAGATCAAGGCAAAGAAGGAGCCATTTAATGTTGTTCTGTCTGGTTACGTATGGAAAATTGTAAATCCAGAGTTTGCCGCTGATCTCGTAGATAGCAGCGATCCATCTTCTGAACAATATCTTTCGGTTAGTGCAAGTTGGGAGCTTGGATTTAATGAATTTAATATAGCTAAAGGTAGCAAAAATTTAGCAGATGCTTCTATCATAGATGACCAAGATAAAATCGTTGAATTAAAAGATCGCCTTAAAGTATTCGGTGGAAATGGCGCTACTGAAGACGGTGATATAATTTTATTAAATTTACAAGGCAGTGTTCTTCCATTAGGAATTGGCTTTACAAATACCCCAGCCGCTGAAGTAAGCGGCGTTGCTATTTCGTATGATAAGCCAGCTGAAACAAGTACCGAAGTTACAGATATGAAATATACATGCGCAAAATGCGGATACAATGGGGTAAAAGCTGATGCTTGTCCCGAATGTGGATGCGAAGATTATACAGAAATGGAAACAGAAAATGAAAATGAACTTCCAGCTTCTGAAAATAATATAAATAAAAAAAGTGTCCTAGAAGCAAATAATAATGTAAAAAATATTATGCACATTAAAAATGTTGATGATATTACAGATAGCTCCATGAAGGAAGTTGCTGCAAGTCATGTTCGTGAATTTATTTCCAACAAGATCGCAGAATTATCCGTTGAATGGAAATCCAAAGTCGAAGAAAAAGAAACCGCTCTCAAAGCTGCTGAAGACCAGATCGCCACATTGAAAAATGATTTAGACGCAATCAAGGCTGATAGCGACAAAGTAAAAGAAGAGTTTGTTGCAATCCAAGAATCCTTAAAGGCCAAAGAAGTTGAAGCAACCTTCCAACATCGTATGGCAATTCTCGATGAAGAGTTCGACTTGACGGATGAAGATCGTACAATCATCGCTGAAGATTTAAACACTCTCGATAGCCAAGAGGCTTTTGAAAAGTGGTATAAGAAGTTTTCTACATTCGCAGCGGCTAAGAAAAAGTCCGCCAAAGTTGTAAAACAAGAAGCCATGAAAGAAGGCGAGCCAGCCCCTAAAGAAATGAAACAGGGAAAGGCTGCTGAAGTCGTAGCTAGCGAAAAAACTGTAGAAGAAGTAATTTCGAGTGTCGAGGTAAAGGAAGAAGTTCTTCCAAACGCTTCCTCGCCTCAAGAGTCTACATTGGTCGAAAAGATCAATGCGGCCTTTAATAAAAATAGCGTAAAAATCAATAAATAAAAGAAAGAAACAAAATATATGCCATCTAATTTAAAACCATTCAGAGATTATGATGATCATGATGTTATCAACCTCTTTGCTGTAAGTGGAGCTAGTGTCGATAAAGGCGCTGTCCTCACCGCACAAGGAAGTGGAATTAACCTCAAAGATCAAACATCTTTAGATAACTTATCGTTTGCTGCGAATACTCTCTCAGCTCAATTCAATGCTCCTTGGACCACAACCGTTGCCGCTAGTGGCGCGACGCAAGGTCAAATCGTTGGAATTCTGCTTAAAGACGTTCGTACGTTTGACGAAAACGGAGAAAAATTAATTTTCAACCCACGTAAGGCAGCCGAGATGGATGTAATCATCAGCGGTCAAGCGGCACCTCTTTTAACAAAGGGTACTGTCCTTATTAGCGGTATTAACGGAACACCAAGTTTTGGTAGCGGCGCTGCTGTTGCTGACGCTGGTGATGGTTCACTCAAAGTAGTAACTTATGCAACTAAAACTGTTGGCAAATTCCTCGGACCTAAAAATGACGAAGGGTATGCTTTACTCAAGATTGAGCTCTAATCCTAAATAGAAAGAAAAAATATAAATAATATGAAAATTCAATTCGAAAAAAATCCCGAGCAAATCGAGCTTATCAAAGCCCTTGCTTCGGATAACAAAACTGTAGCCGTAGAAGCCCAAGAAGCTTTCGCAGCTTTCATCAGTACTGTTGTTCAGCAGGTTCTCGAACAAGCTGGAACAGCCAGTATGATCTATCGTGACGTAGAATTTGACGATGAGGACGCTCCTTCGATCCCTCTCGACTTATACTATGGTCAAAATGAGGGAAGTGTTAGCGTTTGGTCGCAAACTGTCGGTGGTGGACTCCCAACAAACTTTGTTCAAGGCATGCAAGAGATGAAGATTAATACCTATCGTCTTGATAGTGCTATCGCCATGGACAAGCGTTATGTTCGTAGGGCACGCCTCGACGTTGTTGCTGCTGGTTTAGAGCGTATGGCCAATGAACTACTTGTTAAACAAGAACGTAATGCATGGGCTGTTATTCTTAAACTCTTGGCCGAAGCAAGTACACAAGGTACTCGCCACATTCTCAAGAGTACTGCTAGTGATGTGTTCCAACTTGATGACATGAATAGACTCTGGACTCTTGTTCGCAGACTTAACTCTGCTTACACGGGTGGCACGCCACAAGCTTTCCAAAGCCGTGGTTTGACAGACTTATTCGTAAGTCCAGAAGTTAAAGCTCAGATTCGCGCATTTGCTTATCAGCCAATGAACACGCGTGCTGGTAATATTGGAACTGGTAGCGCAACAAGTACATCTGTTGCTCTTCCTGATAGTGTTCGTGAGCAGATCTATCGTAGCGCTGGTGCAACCGAAATCTTCGGCGTAACCATCAACGAAATGCTTGAGTTAGGAATTAGTCGTAAATATAACGATTTATTCTCTACCTTCGCTGGAAGTACGGCATATGATGGCGGCAGTGCCTTCGTAAGCTCTTCGAGCGAGCTTATCGTTGGTGTAGACGCAAGTCGCAATGCCTTCTTACGTCCAGTAGCAGTTCAGAGCGAAAGTCGTGGTCAAGTCAAGGTTCTTCCTGACGATCAGTTCTTATCGCGCAGTCAAAAGGTCGGCTTCTACAGTTTCGTAGAAGAGGGTCGCGTGGCTGTTGATGCTCGTGCCGCTGTTGGTTTGATTGTTACATAATAAATAAATCAATAGATAAAAAATTAGAGCCGTCCTTCGGGGCGGCTCTTTTTTTGTAAAATATTTATTAAATAAATTATTAGATAAACGTGATATATTTATTAATAATAATTAATATGAATGCTAAAAAAAGGGGTCGCCCATCCAAACAAATGTTACAAATTCATGGTAAAGATGAATCTGGTACGGTAAAACGCGCGCCAATGACGCTTGATGAAATCCTTGGTGAGTCGTTATCAGTTTATACCGCGCAAAGTTCTGATCAATATCGTGGACAATTAACTGAAATGAATATGACTGATTTACAAGCACATGCTTATAAAGTAGGGCTAGTGCCCACAGAAGATCGTAAAGTATTGATGGATCGCCTGGTACAGGAATTTTCTAAATGGAATTCACGTTATAATGCCACAGCAGTTCAAGCTGAAGGAGTCAAATCTATAGAAGATTTAGATGCACATGCAAAAAAGATCTTGAGAGAAGGTGCTTAGTTTTTTGTGTAAAATAGTATGTGGACGAATACTTTACAAAATTCATTTATAGTGTATATAACGATTTAGGTCAACCAGAAAATTATTCTATTTCCAGGTTGGCGGCATGGTTTTTAGATGACGCAAATATAGGAAAACTAAATAATTTAATTGGTACAGTTTTTACTAATAAAAAAGCCGATGCAGATTGTGGCGCATTTGGTTATATATTAGATCCTGTGCCGTCTAATGATCAACTAGCAATATATAAAATGCTATTTGATTATGAGTATTATAAAAATGAAGCACGTTTTGCTGCACAAAGTTCTATATCTAATGGTAATGACTGGACTAATCTACGAGAAGGGGATAGTTCTATTAGTAGAATCAATAGGAATGAAGTTTCCAAGAATTTTAGAGCATTATCTAGAGACGCTAAGGAAGATTTAGATAAAGCTGTTAAACTTTATCTTAAATATAATGCAGTTCCAGACCAAGTGGCTGGTGATGACACCCAAGGAGTGAGTAATTATATTATTCAAGAATACGCAAGAGTAACTTACTAATATGGCAGATCTAATTTCAAGTGATCAAAAATTAGCATATCGTAGTGTTTTTTATGATATTCATGACACATTTGCGCGCGATATAATTATTTTTAAAATACCTAAACGAACAGTCATTTCTTCTGATTTAACTTATAATTTTGCATATGGTGGGCAACAAGATGGAACTGAAGTCACTTACGCGCCAGTAAGTGGGGTTTTTCAAGCTAGAGTTATGTGGTTAAATCCATCTACTCTTAATGGTTTTAAAGATATCAAAGAAGAAATACACGGAAATATTGTAAAATTAAAAGTTAAAAAAGATGTATTTGATTTCTTGGATAATGCACAGCATGTCGAAATTGATGGAAGAAGTGTTCAATTTTTCGGATCAAGTCAACCGCATGGATTATTTGGTATAGATTTTTACAATATATTTTACGAGGAAACTAATTAATATGGCTGGAAAAGTAAATAAAAAATTGTTGAATCAGCAAATTTTAAATAGCCCCGCTGTAAAAAAAATGGTGGCGGAAATTTTAAATAAAGAGGTAGAGCAATATAAAGCCGATTTAATAAATGAATTTTCTAATCATCCAGTTACACAAGAATTAGATGGCGGAGAAAATGCATCAAATATTTCTGGTACACTAGGTGGATATGGTAATTTATTTTCTTTTATAGGCTTTAATCGTGGCTCTAATCCAACTGAACCAATATTGAGTTTATTAAAAAAAATAAGATTAAATAAGCGCGGAAAATTTGTTAATGGATCCTACCAATTTCAAATTAATATACCCTCTGAATCAGAACTAAGTAATTCTAGTAGATTACCTTGGGAAGGTGGAAGAAGTTGGCTTTTTGATATAGAAAAAACAATTTCTGGAATAGGCTCCTATCTATTTGCACGAACTCAATCTTCTAGATCTGGAACGGGCATTCAAATTAAAAATACTGGTTTTTCTAGATCATTTCGTAGTGTAAAATATTTTGGAACAATGTATAAAAACTTTTTAAAAAAAATAAATAATATTTAATGAAATCTTCTTATTTAAATAATCTTACAAGCAGTTTTTATCTTTGGTTGGATCATGAAATCTTATCAAAAGGCCAGGCTTTTATTAATTATACTGGAAAATTATATTCCACATATGATCCAGTTTATGAATCGGTGTCTTCTACTTATAGTTCACCATTTAAACAGTGGGTTTATGATTCGAGTGTTAATGGCGCAATAGTTCCAAGTGGAATTTATAGCAATACAACTTTTATTCCAAGAAATACTAGTGGATTATCTTTAGACTATAATAATGGCAGAGTTATTTTTAATAATAATATCATTACTAATAATAATCTTACTGCTGCATATAGTTTAAAAGAGTTTAATCTTTATTTTACGGATGAGCGTGAAGATAAGTTATTATTTGAAAATGCGTATACCGTTAGACCAAAATTTACTCAAATTACTGGCGGATTAAGTTATCAAGAAATTCCATACCCATGTATTTTTATTAAAAACCGATCTAATGAAAATATTCCATTTGCGTTTGGGGGTCAAGATAAAACTGAATCTATGATCAGATGTATTGTTCTTGCAAAAGATGCTTTTTCGCTAGATAGCGTAATTTCAATATTAAATGATAGCGCTAGAAAAGTGTTCCCACTTTTAAATCCAGCTGATCTTCCATTTAATTATTTAGGAGATTTTAAAACTGGTACAAATTTTAATTATGTAAATTTATGTAATGTACAGCCTGCTTCTAATTATACGTATATTGATCGCGTTACCGTTTCAAAATTAGACGAAAATACAAACATGTACGTAAATAAAAAAGTAATGATAGCTATTGTTGATTTTGAACTTTATAATGTAAGATATCCTAGGATAAATTAAAAATTAAAGTGTCTCGGAATAGAATCAAATGTAATTATTTATATGGCAAGAAATAGAACAATTTATAACGTTTTAGCGGTATATGCTAGTCAAGTAGCTCCAACTGGACAGCAAACTGGACTTAATACAGTCAGACAACTATCACGCGTACAAACTTTTAATGAAGATTTTACGCGTAATTTTACCGATGTTAACCAATATGGTAATTTAGCTGCCCTTGATCGTATTGAAGTTGAAGCGCCAACAGTAAAAGCTAGCCTTTCTTATTATGTAACCGATGGCAGTAATGAAAATTATTTGGGATTTACGGTTGCAAATAGCGGGGCAGCTCCAACCTCTTGTATCTCTTGCCTTCTAAATAAAACAAGTGATGAAAAAAACTATTACTTATTAATTGCTGATGAAGGTAATGATGCTGCCGCTTATAATGCTGCAAATACTGGTGTTATTGGTGTAGGAAATGGTTTTATGACTTCTTATAGTGTTAATGCTGCTGTTGGTGAAATTCCTACTGCTAGTGTTGATCTTGAAGCTCTTAATATTCGTGTGTATAGTAATGTAGGCGGAAGCCCTTCTGGAACGCAAGGCCCAGGAATTAATGCAGTAGACGGTCAAACTCTAACTGGGGTTAATTTTAAATTACCACAAGCGGTATCTGGTGCAGCTGGTCAAGTAGCTGCTTTACAGCCTGGAGATATTACGTTCTCTATGACTGGAGCTCTCGGGTTTAGTAATACGGACTTAAAAGTTCAAGACTTTACACTCTCATTTGATTTAGCTCGTACACCTTTACAAAAACTTGGTAATCGTTTCGCGTTTTCTCGTGAAATTAACTTCCCTGTAACTGCTAGTTTAGAAGTTAATGCAAACATTGGTGACTTAGAAAGCGGCAACTTAGCAGACTTACTTTGCAGTAACCCTAGCTATAATTTTGATATTATTCTTAAGAAGCCAAATTGTCAAGGTACTGGCGCTGTAGGTTTGATGTATCAATTCAAAGGCGCTAAACTTGTATCGCAAAGTTTTTCGAGTACAATCGGTGACAATGCTAATATGAAAGCCAGTTATGAGGTACAGTTGGGCGGACCTCAAGATCTTGCAAGAGGTATCTTCATGTCTGGAAATTATTAATAGTAAAAAATAGTAATTAAAAATTTGGGCACTTTCGGGTGCCCATTTTTTTTATATGGTGTAAGTAGTATTAGGTAAAAGGTTAGTAAAGGAATATTTAATGGATATTGATTTAAATAATTTTATTAAAGGTGTTATAAATAGAGATGTAAAAAAATTATATCTTGGATTTTTATATATGCTAGAAGATCTTCAAGGTAATAATAAGATAGACGGCGAAGAATTTCAACGTCTTAGAAAACGCGTTCTTGATTATGGTAATAATTGCACAAGAAATATAGAAGAACAGTTGGATAGTTTTGATTTTAAGCTAAATAAAAAATAATATAAATAATATGGATAAAAATAATAAAAATTGGTTATATGAATTTGAAGCGACTAATTCTGTCAAAAAAGATGACGGAAGTAATGAAAAAATTATAAAGAAATTTTCTATACTCAGACCAAATCGCAGATTAAGAGAAGACGGCGAACTTTTCTATGCAGCTGAAACGTCTAGATTTGCAAAGGCTGGAGTATTGCCAAAAGCCGCATGGAATACTATTTTATCAGATGGTGGTGGAAGTATCAGTGAAAAAGAACGCGAACTTTATGGTAATTTATTATTAAAATTTAGAGACGCTTCTTTTGAGCTACAATCAATTTTAATTAAAAGTGATTCAGACCGTACCGATGCAGAAAAAAAACGTTCTGATTTACTGATTCAAGAATTAGAAGAAATCCGCAGGGAGATTCAGAGTTTTGAATCTTCTCAAATATCTATTTTTGAAAATACTGCGGAAGCTAAGGCTAGAAATCGCGCTATTCTTTGGTGGTTATTAAGTCTAGCAAATCAAAAAGACGATTCTGGAGAATATAAGCCGTTATTTTCGGGAGCGACATTTGAAGAAAAGTTAGATGCTTATGATTTTATTGAAGAATCTGAAAAAGAAGATGGGTTTATGCTATCAGTCATTAGACGCATAACATATTTAATAACACTTTGGTTTTTAGGTCGCGCTGAGTCTATAGAAGATTTCAAACAATTTGATGATAATTTTATGGTAGAGAACTCTACAACGCAAGAGCCAGAAATTAAAGAAACTGTGGTCGTAGAAGAAACTGTTATTACTGAAGATAAAAAAGAGGAAGTTAAAACAGAAGAAGTCAAAAAAGAAGAAGCTATTATAATCGATTCGGTGGTAGAAGAAAATAAATAAAATAATGTGGATAAAAATTTTGCATATGGCAGACTTTACTCTGAAATAGCAAATGGCTTTTCAAAAGAAAGCGTCGGAACAGAAACCTTTTATTTTAAACATCCTAGTTTAGCAGAGCATTTTAATATACATAGCAATTACGAATTAATTTTAAAAGAAGCTCAGCAACGCGGATTGTATACTGAAAAATATCAGATTGAGACTGCAATCAGCGGTGGATGGTGGAGCGCAGCTAAAGAATCTGAGATGAATATGCTCAGAAAAACTATTTCTAATTTAATAAAAACTAAAAATAAATTAGTACTACCATCTCAAAAAGACTCAATAGATTCTCAAATTAGAAGAAATGAGGCGATTTTATTAACTTTTATAAAAGAAAGAAAAGATGTAGTTAATTATACTGCTGAAGATTTTGCGCACGAAAGATTTCTTGATGAAACTGTGATATTATTAACTTATAAAAATGCAGCATTAACGCGTCGCGCTTTTACTACAGAAGAGTATTATGATTTATCTGACGCTAGCGTAGAAAAAATTAGGGGTACTCACACAAATAATTTAATCCTTTTTTCACATCTTAACATTAAGCATGTTGCTGCCACTGGATTTTTTCAAAACTTAGTTTATCTTGAGGAGGGGTCTATGGGATTTTGGGGTAAATCAGCTTCTGAATGTACAAAATATCAAATAGATCTTCTGGTTTATGGTAAGATGTATAAAAATTTAATAAAAAATTATGCTGAAAATGGGAAACCAGTAGAAGATGAGATAACCAGTGATCCAGAAAAATTTATACAATGGGTTGATAATAAGTCTAATGGGGAAGATAATAAATCTTCTATAATAGCTAAAAGAGCATCAAAAGTTGATGGAGCTAATATGGTATCAAGTCATGTAGGCGCAACAAGTGAAGATTTGAATAAAATGGGAGTTAAGATTGAAAAATTAGGCGGAAAAAGTTTATTAGAGATAGCTAGAGAAAAGGGCGGTACTATAGAAAAATTTGATTATTTAAATGCGCGCGATAATTTGTAGAATGTGTAATTAACTATATACCACGGATTAAGGAAACACTATGGCCGCAATTAATATTGACATTGGAGGAAATACAAGCAGACTTGACAGAGATATTCAAAAAACTGTCAATAAGGTTTATAACATTAATTTAAAAACCAAAGGCGAGCAGCCTCTTGGTCGTATTACTGGTAAAGTAAACGAATTTAATAAATCCCTCGATGCTTCTAATGCTCGCGTTATAGCCTTCGGTGCTAGTGCTGGTGTTATATATGGATTACAAAAAGCTTTTACTTCGTTAGTGTCTTCTACGATTGAAGTGCAAAAATCTCTTCAAGATATTAATGTAATTTTAAATGTATCCACATCTCAATTAAATAAATTTGGTTCTGATTTATTTTCTATTGCTAGAAATACTGGGCAATCATTTGATGAGGTTGCAAAAGCGGCTACCGAATTTTCTCGCCAAGGTTTGGGCGTAGCTGAGACGTTAAAACGTACAAGTGATGCTTTGATTCTTTCAAGATTAAGTGGGCTAGATACTGTAAAAAGTGTTGAGGCTCTTACGGCTGCAGTTAACTCGTTTGCTTCACAGGCTGTTACGGCGACAGAAATTGTAAATAAATTTGCGAATGTTGATGCAGCTTTTGCTGTAAGTTCATCGGATCTTGCGGAAGCTATTAGTCGTGTCGGTAGTAGCGCAGCCCAATCTGGTGTTAGTTTAAACGAACTTATTGCACTCGTAACCTCCGCGCAACAAACCACTGCGCGTGGTGGTGCTGTTATTGGTAACTCGTTTAAAACTATTTTTACAAGATTACAACGTGGAAAAGTTGTAGATTTATTAGGTAGTCTTGGAATAAGTGACACAACTAGTGGGGGGCAAGTAAAATCAACTATCCAACTTTTACAAGATTTGGCTAAAGTTTATGATACTCTTGGTGCTAGACAACAAGCTGCTGTAGCAGAACAGGTCGGTGGTGTTTTTCAAATTAACATTTTAAAAGCCACGCTATCAGATTTAAGCAAGGAATATTCTACTTATAATAACGCGTTGAATACTGCGGCATCAAGCACTGATGAAGCTATACGCAGAAATGAAGAGCTGAATAAAACTTATGCAGCTCAAATAAATGCTTTACAACAAAACGCAAAACAGGCTGGTTCAAGCATAGGCGGAAGACTTATCGGTCCAACTATGGATAGAGTTCTTGGAAGTGCTAATGACCTTCTTGGTGGCGTAAACGAAAGCGACGGAAAAGGATACGGTGCTACATTAGGTAAGGGTATTCTAGATGGTCTTGGGCAAATATTAGCTGGCCCAGGATTAATTTTAATCGGTGGGGTGCTGATGAAATTAGTTAAAGACTTTTCAAAATTTGCTGTAGATAGTGGTAAGGGCTTACTGGGATTAAATACTGCGGCAAGTCAGCAGAAGGCTTTGCAGGAAAGTATTACCGCTATTTTACAAAAAAATCCTAAATTATTTGATCTTGCTGCAAAGGGTGAACAAGGGGTAGCGACTGCGGCTGAAAGACTATTAATTAATTTAAAATCACAAACTGAACAGTTAATACTTCAAGAAAAAATTTCTGCGCAATTAGCTAAACAATTTTATGGCGCTGGTGTACGAGTTGTTGGTGGCACCCCAGTAACACCAACTCCGAAGTCAAAAGGTAAAGCGGCTGGATATATTCCTAATTTTGTTTCAGACGCAATCGTAGAAAAATATACAGCGATTTCTTTAGGGGCTACTTCTACCGTTCGTCCACATCTGTCTGAAGGTACAATCGGTGGGCGTAAGTTCGTAATGAATAGCCAAGAAACCGAATATCCAAATGTCGGAAAAAATGGTGATTCGATGGTTATTCCGCATTATGGAGATGGTGTACAAATGGCTGCAAGAGGATTTGTTCCTAATTTTGCAGCACCAGTAACAGTTGCTGCTATTGCTGCTTCAAATTCAAGAGTACGCCAGAAGCTTGATAAATCAACAAAAGAGAATGGAAATTTAGAAAGCAATGACCAAATCCAAGTTACAGGTATAGACTCTAAATATTTTAATCCTAATACGAATAAAAATACGCGGACAGCGGGAATAAGTGGAAAAAAATACGAAACAGCAGTTTTAGATGACGTCTTAAAAGGTGGCGGTTGGAAAGATAATAAAGGATTATCTTGGGGCGGTAGTTCTGCTATTGATGCTTATAGAATAAACGGTCAAACAATTGAATTAGCAGAAATGAAAGGTGGTAGATTTTTAAATCAATTAGTTTTAAATAAATTTTTACGGGCAATACCTGAGAATTATAATTCTAATAATGAGTTAGGTAATCTTTTTAAAGAAAATAATCCAAATAAAAGTATAATTGACCCTATTAATGTAAAAGGAATTTTAGTTCAAGCAAGTAAGCCAAATCAAACAAGTATTACTTCTGAATTTTCGGAAAAAAAAGTGTCAAAAGCAAAAGCTGCCGAACGTAACGCAAACGCAAAGTTTTTTAAAGATAGATTCACAAAAAATGCGGCTACTGGCTTTATTCCTAATTTTGCAAAAGATGAATCTATTAATCTTGGAGACTTGAGTAATAATCCTTTATATCAAAAACAATTAGTTTCTGCAATAATTCCACAACCAACACAGCAGGTTGTTAAAATACCAGCAGAGGCCTCTTATCTGAATAATAAATATAAAGGTTTAATACCAGTTTCTGGCCCAAATCGAGATGTTGTTAAGAAATTATCTGGTCAAAGCGTTCCGAATTTAAATCAGGCGTTGGCTAGAGAAATTGTTAATCAAACAAATATTTTTGGAAGAGCTTTAGGTGCCAGCCAATTTATTACCAGCGCTTCAGAATTGCCAAATTTAGGCGGTGTAAATAGCGCGGCGGGTGTTGCTTTCGAGGGAGGCGTGCAAAATGCAATTGGCGGCATCGTTCAAGGGCCAAAGAATCGCAGTATTGATTTTACAAAATTAACTCCAAACATTAAAAAGATATTCAATAATGCACCTGGTGTTTATGAAGCAAAGTCAAGACCTTCGGGCGATTTAATTAATGATGTATTTAGAAAATTTTTAAATCTTGTAAAGCCAGGAGGTGTTAAAAAAGTAACCAGTGGACCTGGATTTAAAGATTATCAAGCTAAACGTCAAGCGGCTATAGACGAATATAAAAAGGCAGTGGCTATAGACAAAGATAAAACGGGTGGTCTAAAAAAAGTCGTTAGTCTTAAGACATTTTTAAAAGAAAAAGGTTTCGCGCGCGGATTTATTCCAAATTTTTCCGCCTTACAAGATGCGGTATCTCGTGAGCATGGCGCTGGAATTCCTAAGAGTCAAATTTATATTGCACAACATCCACGCCTTGCAGCAACAGGTTATAATCCATTAGGTCTTGGAGTATTTAATAAAATTGATGAGCCAACAAGTGCGGCAAGAAATAGCGCGGTTATAAACCGTGGCTATGCTAGTGGATTTGTTCCAAATTTTGCGCTTGGTGAGGAAGACGTCCAATCTGCAGATTTAGGCTCAAGTA
>Ga0114969_10002714_pt1 | contig 14465 bp, 10 predicted proteins | sample M_130807_MF_Meta_FD_87316 | JGI IMG/M metagenome (GOLD analysis project Ga0114969, IMG submission 87316) | Freshwater microbial communities from Lake Montjoie, Canada to study carbon cycling - M_130807_MF_MetaG | ecosystem: Environmental > Aquatic > Freshwater > Lake | place: Lake Montjoie...
AATACTGGTCGATTTATGGAACCGCCTCTTACAACAAGAGTCGCATCCAAAACGACATTCAGTACAGCAGTACGGTGTTTGTCCCGACTGCCGGCAAGGAGCTGGTGGAGACGCCTCGCTGGACCTACGGCACGCGCGTTGAACTGAATCTCGGCAGTGCGGTGTTCGGTCTGCAGGCCAAGTATGTCGGTCGGCGCTGGTCGACGGATGTCAACGATGAATCGGCCCCAGCCTACAAGGTCGTCGACGCGGACGCCCGGTTCAATCTGAGCGAGACCCTGTACCTGCAGGCGAACGTGATCAACATGTTCGGCGAGCGATACCTGGGCAGCGTCACCACGAGCAAGTTCTCGGCGGATACCACCAAGACCTATGGTGGGTTGCCAGGTTATGCAGTCGCTGCGCCGCGTACCTTCCAGGTCTCGCTGCGCAAGTCCTTCTGACCCCCGGGAAGCGCCGGTGTGGAGTCGCAGACACGTTCTGAATTTGTGCGGTCTGGCTGCGGCCTCCATCGGCGCTCCTGGCATCCTGCGCGCGACAAGTGCGCAGCGACGCTGGGAACACTTCCCGTTTACGCTGGGCGTAGCCTCTGGGGCGCCAGCGACCAATGGCTTTGTCATCTGGACGCGGCTGGCACCGAACCCCTTAAGTTCGGATCCACAGTGCCCTGGTGGCATTCAAGGCGCTGATATCGCCCTTTATTTTGAGGTGGCCTCGGATCCGGCGATGCGCACTATCGTTGCGGCTGGTAGGGCAACAGCCCAGGCCCGCTACGGCTTCTCGGTCCATCAGCAAGTCGAGGGTCTGCAACCCGGTCGTGAATACTGGTACCGCTTCTCCAGTGGCAATGCCACCAGCCGTACCGGTCGTGCGCTGACATTGCCGGTTCAGGGTAGCCCGGTTAAGTCCCTGCATCTTGGATTTGTGTCCTGTTCGAATTATGAGCAGGGATACTTTTCTGCCTACCGGCACCTTGCAGCGGAGCGGCCGGAATTCGTCGTTTATTTGGGAGACTACATCTACGAATACGTAGACCTGGCCTCAAAGAACCTTGTGCGTCGACATAGCGACGGGCGTGAGGCCAGTAATCTGCATGGCTACCGGAACCGCTACGCTCAGTATCATCTTGATCCGGATCTCATGGCGCTGCGCGCGACCAGCACCAGTCTGGTGATCTGGGATGATCATGAGGTGGCCAATGACTACGGGGATCTGCTTTCGCAGGATGGCAGTCCTACCGACGTTTTCCGCCAGCGGCGGGCCGCGGCCTATCAGGCATTCTATGAGCATATGCCGGTGACGCCTGCGCGCACTCCGGACGGTGCGGCGCTGCGCATCTACGACCGTTTCAGGTACGGGTCTCTTGCTGAAATCCACCTCACTGATGCCCGGCAATACCGTTCGTCGACACCCTGCTACGGGCCGCCGAGCCAGAGGCCCGGGCGCATGATCACGGACGCTGAATGTCCGGAGCGACTGTCGGAGCCACGCTCCATGCTCGGGATGGCCCAGGAGGGCTGGCTGAACGATGGCCTGTCGACGTCGCAGAGTCGCTGGAACATCATTGCCCAGAGCCTGCTGATGGCCCAGTTGCGGCGGCGAAACGCGCACCAGGAGGCTATTTACTGGACCGATGACTGGAACGGCTATCCGGCCAGCCGTCGCCGGCTACTGAATCATTTGCACAATGCTCGGGTTGCGAATCCATTGGTCATTGGCGGAGACATCCATTCGTACTGGGCCAATGACCTGAAGCTCGATTTCGACAACCCCGATTCGCCGACTGTCGCGACCGAGTTCGTAGGCACGTCTGTCAGTGCGCACGGACCCAGCTTCGACTTTGCAGCGGCACTGCCAGAGAATCCGCATGTGCGATTCTTTGATGCTTCGCAGCGCGGCTATGCCACCCTGCGCCTGTTGGCAAGTCACGCCGAAGTGCGTTTCCGTGCGATCTCTGATGCCTGTGATCCGCGCGCCACGGTTGGCACGCGCGCTTCCTTCCAGGTTCAGGCTGGAAAGCCTGGCGTGCAGCGCATGTCGTGATTGCCGGCTCGGCCCACATGGCGGCAGTCGTGGCCAACGCCCTGTCTAGGCCGTACGTGTCGTCCTTCTGCGCCGAGTCGCATTCTCATTGGCCCAATGGCGCTGGAAGGCATCTAGCGAATCGGGGCCCATGTATCGGCGCAGCGTCGCGGAAGGTATCTGTCGGACATCCACTGTAATCAGACAGTCAATGGCATGGCCGAAGGCGGCATCCACATTGAACGCCAGTGTGCGAGCGCCAAGTTTCAGGTACTGGCGTATCAGTACCGGTAGGCCTTTGCCGTCGGGTTCGCGATCCACTATCAACTCATCCAGAGTTTCCATGTCAGGCAGGCGGCGCGCCTGGCCGAAGAGCGAGCCAGAGGAGAGGTGTGGGGCGAACGGGTTGCGGGCCCTGACCAGTGCAGCCAGTACAGCATCGTGCCGATGGGCCTGAAGTCCCTTTACAACGAGGGCCCGCGACGCCAGGTCATAGTCATTGCTCAGGCTAACGGGTCCAATCAGGCGTGCATAGCGGGGATTCCGGGCTACGTATTCAAGTACACCGCGCCAGAGGAGCAGCAGGGGTGCGTAGCTGCGCTGGTAGTTGACTCCAACAAAAGACCGACCGAGTTCGAGAGCTGGTCCGAGCAGCCTGAAGAACGGCTCCCGGAATTCGAAAAGGCTGTTCAGATATAGGCCCCGATTGCCAAAGCGGCGTAGTATCTCGTCGATTCGGCCAATTCGGTATCCACCGGCAATGCTCTGGTCGGTGCTGTTCCAGACGAAGATATGCTCATAGTAGTCGTCATGCAGATCGAGGTCAGAGGTGCGTCCCGTTCCCTCACCGACAGCACGGAAGCTCTCCTCGCGACGACGCCCGATTTCCTGCAGCACGTGCGGGATGGCTCCTGAGCGAGCCAGATGCACCGAGAATCCGCCACAGCTGCCGAGATGGCTGGATGCGGGGAGGGCGGCGACCTCGGCGGAAAGCAGTTCGCCAGCGATCGGTGGGCATATGGGCTCCAGCGCGCGGGGTGCTGTACGGACTGCCGTCCGTTCATCGCCAAGCAGATACGTCGTTGCACGCAAATGGTTCAAAAGGGCGTGAGGCGTATCGAATTTAGCAAGCCGCTCGGCAGGCAGTAGTCTGCCGATCCGGACGTCGACGCGTCGGCCGTTCTTGTTGAGGATCTCTCGCGGCAGCATCAGCGTCCGTATCCTTGGATGCAGGAGCCCGCCCGCCTGAAAGAGCAGGCTGTTGCGGCCCTGGAAATGCATCGGTAGAACTGGCGCACCTGAAAGTGTGACGATGCGTGCGGCGCCCGGATTCCAGACGGGGTCGCTGATGGAGGCTCGGCGCGGGCTGAAGTGCGACACTTCGCCTGCGGGGAACATCAAAAGCAAGCCGCCGGCTTCCAGGTGTCGCAGCGCACGAAGTACGGAGGGTGCATTGCTGCGCGCGGCGGATCGGCCACCGAATGGATCGATGGGCAATATGATGTCCGACAGTGACGGGACAGTGGCCAACAGGCCATGTGCCAGTATCTTCAGGTCCCGACGGCGCTGTGCAAGTGATGCGATGGCGATGAGTCCGTCAATACCACCAAAAGGATGATTGGCGACGACGATGACTGGACCGCTGGGTGGCAGCTGCTGCAGTTGTTCATGCGGCAAAAAGTAGGAAACCCCGAATCGCTCCAATGCGGCCGCTGCAAATCCGGCAGGGTCTCCGGTTGCAGGCAACTCCATGATTGCCTGCTGCAGCGTTCTGAATATCCGTGAAGTTCCCGATGCTGGCATCAGCCAGCGTGGTGTTCGACTTCTCAGCGATGGCGGCGGCAATTGTCGGGTCTGGATTGACTCCTGTGTACGGACGGCCATTGCATTGTCCTGATCGCAGCAGGCGGATTGCCCGCCTCGAAGCCTACGTTGACACGGTGATGACTCCGTTTCAGTACTGAGTCAGAAGCGTGAAGTTCGCTACTTCCTTGAAGGGCTGGTCCGCAGTCCGGTGCAGCCATCATGGTCGCTCGCCCGGAGCGTGCGGAACTCTGCGTCGTCGGCGTAGCGTCGACCGTTGTAGGTTTGATAGTGCAGAAGTGTCCGACGCCCGTCTTCGGCGGGTGCAGAGATCGCTGTGCACCGCTGTATTGAGGTGACAGGTTCCGGTGATGCAGCCCGCAATGACTCGGTCAGGGCCCGCCCTGACAGGGGGCCACGTTCATTGAGGCGGAGATTCAGCAGTGCGGCAAGGGTTGGTGCGATATCAGCGTTACTGGCCGGAAACGAGTCTATGAAACCGGCGCGGAAGTCGGGTCCCACTGCGGCCATGAAATTGAAGGTGCTCTCACGTCCGAGTCCGCCGTGATTGCCCTGGCCCTGCTGCAAGGGTGAATCCGTGATTTGCACTACCCGACGCAGCGGGTCAGTGGTGCCGCCGGTCTGCTCGGCGGTCAATTCAAAACTGCGGAAGCTGACGATGATGTCCGGTGTGGGTAGCTTGCTGCTACCCAGCAGGTTGAGCGAGCTTAGTGGCAGTGTTCCAGGCAGGAGGCCAAATCGGTCATGTACGAACAACGCGCCCACGTAGTCGAGTGTGGCCAGGTAATTCACAACACCTTTCAGCAGCTGTGGGTTGTCATGGGGCAGATAAATCGAGTCTGAGCCGCCGTTCGCGGTGACCACGAGCTCCGCATCGGAACCATCTGCAGCGCGACCCTGGCCGCCAATGAGGCCGTTCCCTGACAGCGGGTGTTGACTCTCCAGGTCAACACGCTTGTAGACGGAGATGCCCTGTTCGTCGCGAGTCTGAGTGTCAGGGTCGAACAGCGGCTGCTTCAGATGCCGCGCCAGATCGATCGCCAGAAATCCTGATGGCAAGGTGCCAGGTGCGACATCTGCGTAGCTTGTCTGGGCTGCGCTGCTGCCTGTCTGTTGCTGCGTGTTGTTGATTGGCCGCTTGCTGATAGTGGCGAATCCGTGATCCGAGGTCACGATCACATCAGTGTCTGCTGCCAGCAACGGGTCCGACTCGATCCATTCCAGCAGAAGTTGCAGGTTGTGATCCGCATTGCGTACAGCAAGGGCGGAGGTCTCGCCGTTGATCCCCGGCCAAAGCGACTGGAAACTGTCTCCCTGGTTGTGTTGGGTGCCGTCTGGGTCACGTGACCAGTAGACGAGTATAAAAGGCTGGTCGCGATGTTTGAGCAAGGGGAGTACAGCCCGCGTTGCGGTCTCGACGAAATAGACCTGCTGCCCCCAATTCGCATTGCGCGTCCCCGGGCTTTCCCGGTCGCCCTGCGGCTGCAGTCGCGGAGTTGCCACGAGGGGCAGGTGCGCTTCGCGCAGCGCTGCCAGTGCCTCCTCGGGCAGCGGTACGCCGTCGCCAGCCGTGGCGTCGTCTATGAAAATGGCCTGCGGAATCGGAAACTGCCCGCCTACGGGCGCCAGCTGCGCTGCATCCTGGATAGCTACAGGACCCAGCTTGCCTATGGCAGCGGTGCTGTAGCCAGCACCGCGTGCCAATGACAGCAAGGTGCGCTCGCCGAGCAGACTGCCGGAAAAGTGGTCGCCGAGGTCGGCAAGCACCTGATCATTCTCGATGAATGGCGTCGGCGAGCCCGGTGCCCGTCCAAAGTTGCCGGTGCTGAAACTGGCGTAGCCCAGCCATGGGCTATTGCTGAAGATGCCGGTGTCGCCAGGCTGGTGTCCGGTCGCGATGCTGGCCGCGTTGGCCATCGTCACGGTTGGGAATACCGCATGGCTGTTGCTGAAGTAGACGCCGCGATCGCGCAGCGCAGTCATGGTTGGTGCGTCGACCGGGTTGACGGATGAAGGCCTGAGTCCGTCGGCAACGAAAAGTACGATGTTGCGTGCAATTGCCGCTGAGGGTAGCGCCAGCGTAGCAGCCAATACGACGCTAGGAGCCAGCGAAGCGGGGCGATAGGCAAAAGTCATTGTTCTGGAACCTCATTGCACTCATGGCGCGCAAGTCCACGCTCGAATTTAGCATCCGGGCATGTCATTGATCTTGCAGTTTCTTGCAGATCCGCCCAAGCCCGCTGGATCCAGCGCCAATAAACCGAAGGGATCCATGGAAATGTCTTCAGATTGTCATGTTGTCGGGTGATAGTTTCGAGGTAGTTGCATCCACGCACCAGACAGGAAACGCTATCGTGAAGCTGACGACATTTTCGACCGGGAATCGCCTTCGCGCCTTGGCTCTTTTGACGGGCTCGGCACTCGGAACTTTTGCTACCGCCGCCGAAACTGCCGCGCCGCAGCCGACGCTGCTCGAGGAAGTTGAGGTGACGGCGCAGCGAACCAACTCCGCGCTTACTCAGGCGCCGACAAGCAGTCGTCTGGACGTCCTGCAGCCACAGTCCGAGATCAGCCTTGAGCGCATTGCCAATACGATGGTTCCTACGGCTGACTACGCGACGATTGCCAATCTGGCCCCGGGTGTCTCCAACATCGAGACCAATGGTCCTGGCCTGAGTGAGGCCAAGCACACGACCCTGCGTGGCTTTGATGACAATTCTTATAACGTCACGTTTGATGGCATTCCTTTCGGTGACCAGAACGACTGGTCACACCATACGACCAGCTACTTCCCCGCGAAGCTGATTGGCAAGACGGTTGTGGATCGTGGTCCGGGAACCGCCAGCACCATCGGTCAAGCGACGTTTGGCGGAACTATCGCCATGTATTCGAAGGATCCGCGCGAGGACATGGCTTTCATACCGACGCTGAGTCGCGGCAGCTGGGACACGCAGCTGGCCCACTACGAGTTCAACACCGGCAAGATGGCCGGACTCAACAATGGGTCGGCTATTGCCAGTTTCCAGCACATGGTGACGGATGGCTACCGCACGGCTTCAGACATGAAGCGCGACACCTATTACGTTAAGTACCTGCAGCCACTGGGTGAGCGCACCCTTCTGACGGTGCTGAGCACCTACAACAGCATCCATTTCAGCAATCCTGGCACGGTGACTCAGGCCCAGATCGACACTCTGGGTCGCAACTACGGTCTGAGCAATGTGCCCTTCGCAACCGACAATCGCCTCTACAACTTTCAGGACAAGCAGGCTGATTTCTCGTACGTCGGTATCGACTCACGCCTGAGCGACAACTGGGAGTTGAGCAACAAGGCGTACACCTACTATTACAACAACGAAAGTCGCGAAGCTCCCAAGACCAAGGCTGTCAGTGGCGTGGTCAACAATATCGGCTCGTTCAAGGTCAACCGATACCGCACCTATGGTGATTACCTGGTGCTGACGCGCAAGGATGATCTCGGCACATTCAAGACCGGTCTCTGGGTCGACTACACGCGCAACCCGCGTTTCCTCTACGGCCTGAACTACACGAACTCGGGCGCCACGGACCGGGACGTCCTGACGACCACGGTGCAGTTTGCGCCCGTGGCTGCAAATCCGCTGACCGCAGTTGGCGCTCCTCTCTACAACTACAGCTACAAGATGCTCGAGTGGGCCCACACCCTGCAGGGCTTCGCGGAATACGAATTGCACGCTGGGGCGCTGACGGTCAATGGTGGCCTGAAGTACTTCCAATTCAAGCGTACCCTTGCTGCTGACATCAATCAGACCAAGTCGCGCCTGCCGCTGAACTACAGCCACACCGATTCCAAGACCCTGCCGTATTTGTCTGCCAATTATCTCTTCACCCCGACCTGGTCGGCCTACGCGCAGATTGCGCAGGGGCTGCTGTCGCCCAACCTGAACCAGTTCTACGTCGATACGCCGGCGAACAACACCATCGTGCCGGCGCAGACCATGAATTATCAGGCTGGTACCGTGTACAAGACGGATCGGTTCAATGCTGACGCCGATATTTACTACATTGACTTCAGGAACTATGCCTACAAGGGGCCGACGAACTCTGCTGGCGATCCCCTCTACATCGGCGTGGCCTCCGGCGCGAAGTACAGCGGCATCGAGCTCGAGGGTACCTACTATGTTGGCAGCGGCCTCAGCGTCTATGCCAACTACTCCCAGGCCCGTGCCAAGTTCAAGGGCTCGGATCTGGATGTGCCCACCGTGCCGAAGAGCACCATGGCCCTGGGTTTTGTCTACGAGCGCAACGGGTTCTTCAGTTCGCTGACCGACAAGTTCGTGGACAGCTGGGCCGTCTATGACACCATCACCAATCCGGACGTGGCCGGTGGTGGCGCCACCCGTCGACAGGACAGCGACAAGTACTGGCTCGCGGACCTGTCGCTTGGCTACGGTGCCAAGGTCAATAGCTCTTTCATGAAGAGCTACAAGCTGCGCATGCAGGTCAGCAACCTTCTGAACAAGAAGGTCCAGGTTCTGAACGGCATCGATGCGTTGCCAGCCAATGCATATGCCAAGGACGCCTTCAACGTGCTGCCTGAGCGTAACTACTTCCTGACGCTGTCGGGCGAATTCTGACATTGTTCCTGAGGCGCTGTCTGACGCTAGCCATCGCGGTACTGGCCTGTTCAAGGGCCAGTGCCGCGGTGTCTTATCTGGGCGTGGCAACACTGGATGGTGCTGACCTGTCCGGGTTGAGCGGCAAGCTGGAGGATGGCGCCACGCCTCACAACGGTTTAGGCGGTCTCTCTGCGATTGCGTGGGCCGGGCAGGGTAACAACTATCTAGTCATGCCGGATCGCGGTCCCAATGCCTATGCCTATCCAGGCGGGGAGTTGGTAGACAAGACCAAGTCCTATATCAATCGTGTGCATTCCGTCCAAGTGGATGTCACTCAGGACGTTAATCATGGATGGCTGGTTGCGGTTCATTTGACCGGCACAACCTTGCTCGGTAGCGCGACATCCTTGACGGGGTCTGAGTACGGAAACGCGGAGCGCCGCTATTTCACCGGACTCAGCAGTGGCATGGATGCCATGGAGCCGACCCGGAGCATGCGACTAGATCCCGAGGGGTTGCGCGTTGCAAGCGATGGTGAGAGCTTCTTTGTCTCAGATGAATATGGCCCGTTCTTGTACCAGTTTGCACGCCGCAGCGGTCTGCGTTTGCGCAGTATCCGGATGCCAGAGGCTTTCCTTGTGCGGCTTTCCGCCGCGACAGGGGCTGGTGAGTTGGCCGGGAATAGCAGCGGTCGGGTACCCAACAAGGGGATGGAGGGGCTGGCCATTGCACCGGATGGCAAGACTCTGTTTGGCTTGATGCAGTCGCCGCTCCTTCAGGATCATGCGGTCACCCTTGACGGCGGTAAGACGGCGGTTGGTATCAACACGCGGCTGATCGCTTTCGATCTAAGTCAGTGCTCGGGTGCGCAGGAGGAAAGCTGCCCATCGCGGCAATTTGTCTACCAGCAGTCGACTCCTGCCACGGGGAATAGCGAAATGCTGGCGATCAACGATCACCAGTTTCTGGTCATGGAGCGTGATGGCAAGGCTGGTGATGCATCGATCAAGTTGGTCACGATGATTGACCTCGATGGAGCCACGGATGTCTCCTCGGTGCAGGAGCTGCCAGCGAAGGATCTTCCTCCGCTGGTCAATCCAGTTGCGAAACGGGTGCTATTCGATCTGGCGGCAACGCTGAAGGCGGCGGGGCAGCCCATTGTCGAGAAATACGAGGGGCTGGCCTTTGGTCCAGATCTGCCGGATGGCAGGCACCTGCTGCTAATCACTGTCGACAATGACTTTGAGCACAATGTGCCCAGCAGGCTTTATGCCTTTGCAGTTGATCCTTCTGACATGCCTGGGTTCAAGCAGCAAGGGTTCGGGCCAGGCCGATAGCGAGTCTGAGGGCTTGTCGTCGATGTCATGCAAATGACATAGGTTGGTCTCGCTGCTGTCAACTCACTCAGGAGAATAGGGTTCATTCAGGCCAATGCTTGGGTGAAGTCCATGGGTGCTCAGTTGGATCTAAGAGCGGATGCAGAGGGTCGTGTCCGCTTTCGCAGCATCTTTATTTCCGATATCCACCTTGGAACATCCAGCTGCCAAGCTGGCCACCTGCTCAATTTCCTGCGCTGCACCGAGTCCGACAATCTGTTCCTCGTCGGGGACATCATTGATGGGTGGCAGCTCAAGCGTCGCTGGTTTTGGGACCAGGCTCACAACGATGTCATCCAGAAAGTCCTGCGCAAGGCGCGCAAGGGCACGCGAGTTGTCTACGTCGCGGGCAATCATGATGAAGTTGTCCGCCATTTTCTCGGTTTAGCATTCGGTGGCATCGAGATCTGCGAGGAGGTAGTGCATAGCACGGCCGATGGCCGCCGCCTGCTGATCATCCACGGTGACCTTTTCGACGCAGTGGTACAGCAGGCAAAGTGGCTGGCCCATGTCGGCGACGGGCTCTATACCTGTGCACTCAAGCTTAATCAGTGGCTAAACAGGCTTCGCGCCCATCTTGGGTTGCCCTATTGGTCGCTGTCGCAGTACCTGAAGATGCGCGTCAAAAATGCGGTCAGCTACATAACTGACTTCGAGCGTGCCGTCGCCGCAGAAGCGCGGCGCCGCAATCTGGACGGCGTGGTCTGCGGGCATATCCACAAGGCGGAAATGCGCGAGATCGATGGCGTGCTGTATTGCAATGACGGCGATTGGGTCGAAAGCCTGACAGCTCTGGTGGAGACCCACGACGGACAACTGCAGATACTGCACTGGAAGGAGATCGAGGAACTGACTGCGACTTTCGGAGCTGTGCTGACAGAGGAGGTGGTCTATGCGCATCATGTTGGTCACTGACGCCTGGGATCCACAGATCAATGGTGTGGTGGTGACCCTTCAAGCCACCATCAGGTGCCTGCGCGAAATGGGGCACGAGGTAGACGTGGTTTCCCCGCAGGGGTTCCGTACAGTTCCCATGCCTACTTACCCGGAGATCCGCTTGGCTTTGTTCCCTGGCCGTTCCGTGGCGAGGCGCATCGACCAATGGCGGCCAGATACGATCCATATCGCCACCGAGGGTCCGCTTGGTATTGCAGCACGTAATCACTGTGTACGTCGCGATCTGAAGTTCACGACGGCCTATCACACCTGCTTTCCCGAGTATGTCCGAGCGCGGTTTGGCCTGCCGCTATCGGTGACCTATGCTTTCATGCGCTGGCTGCACGGCCCTGCCGCCGGCGTCATGGTGGCCACCGACTCCATGCGTGGCTCACTGCGAGAGAATGGCTTCCGTAATCTGGTGGATTGGTCCCGTGGCGTCGATACCAGCCTGTTCCGGCCGGCGGCAGGTGGTTGGCAGTACGCTGCTCCGGTTTTTCTGTACGTAGGCCGCCTGGCCGTTGAAAAGGACGTCGCATCGTTCCTCGAACTGGATCTGCCCGGAACCAAGGTTGTGGTTGGGGAGGGCCCTCAACGTATCGAGCTGATACGCCGCTTCCCAAAGGCGGTGTTCCTCGGTGCGCTGCCCGTCCAGGAGCTGGTCAAGTGTTACCAGCGTGCTGACGTGTTTGTCTTCCCGAGCCGCACTGACACATTCGGGCTGGTCATGCTGGAAGCCATGGCTTGTGGCACGCCAGTTGCGGCCTATCCGGTACGCGGTCCCATTGACGTAATCACCGACCGCAATGCTGGGGTCCTGGACGGCGACCTCCGTCAGGCAGCCCTGGCTGCCCTGCACCTCGATCGCGGGGCGGTACGTCGTCATGCAGTGCAGTATTCATGGGAGCGCTGCACCCGGCAGTTTCTTGCTGCGCTTGTTCCGGTTCGTACTGCGGAGGTGGTCGTTGGGCAGGCGGGATGACCATGCTCCTGCAGTACCCGGGGACGCCGTTCCCGTCAGCCCTTTCAAGGGCAAGACCGGGCTGCGGCGCGTCGTTCAGGCGCTGGTCAATTCACTGGCAGGGCTGGCCGTGGCCTGGCGCGACGAGAGCGCCTTCCGCCAGGAGGTGCTTCTGGCCGCGGGGCTCATTCCGGTGGCCTGCTTCGTCCATGTCAGCCGGGCAGAGCGGGCCGTCCTTATTGCCAGTGTGCTTCTGGTACTCGTGGTGGAACTCCTCAATTCAAGCGTCGAAGCGGCCATCGACCGTATTTCGCTGGATCGGCACCAGCTCTCGCGGACGGCGAAGGATCAGGGTAGTGCCGCAGTTCTTGTTGCGATTCTGTTACTTGCCGTTGTCTGGGCCCTGGTGCTTCTTCCAGGGTGAAATAAATGTGTCATATATGACAGGTATAAGACTTGCGGACTCAATCGGTACACCGGAGGACGCAGAAGTGAAACAGACCCTTAGCAAACTTGTCATGGTGGGCTCGCTGTCGGCATTCCTTGCCGCACCCGCAATTGCCCAGACCGTCGATGCCGGCAGACTCAACGAAATTGCCCAGCAGCTCCAGCAGCTCAAGGAGCAGAACGAGCGACTGCAGGCAGAGGTGGAATACCTGAAGTCCAATGCCAAGGAAGAGCGCAAGCAGTTGGCCAGCGACGAGGTCACGCTCCAGACATTGAATACCACGGCCTCGGTGGCGGCCAGCAAGTACACTTGGAGCGGTGATGTCCGTTTCCGTCACGAATACATCAGCCCGGAAGAGAATTTGACGACCCGTAATCGCGAGCGGGTCCGCGTGCGCTTTGGCGTCCTGGCCAAAATCAACGACACGCTCAATGCTAAGCTGCAGATCTCGACGGTCAATTCCGGCAATGACGTCACCCGGTCAACGAACCAGACCATGGGTACCGGCTGGGACCGCAAGCCAGTCGGCTTCGACCTGGCCTATGTAGACTGGAAGGCCAGCGACACCACCAATCTGGTGCTCGGCAAGATGCCGATCCCATGGACCACCACGGTCAGCTATTTCTGGGACAAGGATCTGACGCCAGAAGGTGCCGCCGTGAAGTATGTGCGCGGCCCGTTCTTCGCCGGTGCCTATTACGCTGCCCTGAATGAACGCGATTCGGCGACCAATTCCATGGCTGCCAAGGATGCCGATATGTATGCCGGCCAGATCGGTTTCAAGAAGCTCGTGGGCAGGGTCACCTGGACGGGTGCCGTTGGCTACTTCGACATGAACGGAGTGCAGGACCGCATCCTCAATGGTGCCAATACCGGTTGCACGATCGATGGTGCATTCGGTGCCGGCCAGGGCACGGGCAACAATGCCTTTGGCAACACCGCCTATACCGGTGCCGCACTGTTGACCACCGGCAGCAGCACATCCTGCGGCCGACTGCTGAACGACTACAACCTGGTCGAGGTTATCGGTCAGGCCGATTTCACTGCTGGCAGGTATCCGGTCAGCGTCTTTGTTGACTACGTCAAGAACAATGGTGTGGTGGCGTCGCAGACGGACAAGCAGGATACCGGCGTTTCCGCGGGGTTCCTGTTCAACAAGGCGGCGGCAGCAAAGACCTGGGAGATCGGCTATGTCTATCAGAAGGTCGAGAAGGATGGGGTGTTTGCCCAGTTCCATGACTCCGACTTCGGTGGCGGCGTAACCGACACCTCCGGCAGCGTGATCAAGGTCGCCTACGTTCCGGCAGCTGGCTGGACGCTCAACTCGCAGTACTTCATCAACAGCCGGTTTGTCGCCAGCGGTGATTCTACTCCGAGCAAGAGCTACAACCGCCTGCAGCTGGATCTCAACTACAAGTATTGAGGTAGTACTGCATGGAAGCCGAGGCATTGGGTCACCACACATCCAGCCGGTTCGAAGCCGACCTGGAGCGGCTGCGCGGCAGCGTGTTGTCGATGGGTGGCCTGGTGGAGCGGCAGCTGCAGCGTGCGCTCGCAGGGTTTCTCGAGGCGGACTTCAATCAGTTGGTGGCTGTGGTCCGCGAGGAACAGGTCGTCAATGAGCTGGAGAGGTCGATTGACGAGGACTGCGGGCGCATTCTTGCAACGCGCAATCCTGCTGCATCGGATCTTCGTCTGTTGATCGCGATCCTGAAGTCGAACGCGGATCTGGAGCGTATTGGCGACGAGGCGGAGAAGATTGCCGCAATCGGCGCGCGGCGTACCGGTCGCGACCTGCCTCAGGACAGCTTTCAGGATCTGCGCCACCTGGGGCAGCTCGTGCAGGCCATCGTTCACGATGCCCTGGATGCTCTTGCCCGCATGGATGCCAAGCAGGCGCTGGCGGTTATCCGCCGCGACCGGCGAATCGACGAGGAATACGACGTTGTGCAGCGCCAGTCTGTGACCCGGATGTCCGAGGATCCGCGCGAGATCCGCCGGACGCTGGACCTGATGTGGGCATTGCGAGCGCTGGAGCGGGTTGGAGATCATGCCAAGAACATCTGTGAGCACGTGATTTATGCGGTGCATGGTCGGGATGTGCGCCATGTGTCGCTTGAGGAAGCTGAGCGTCAAGTCAACGAATCTGCAAACTGAACTTAGAGGATAGAGAAATGAAACTGAACATGTTTTTTGTTGCCGGTACGCTGACCGCGCTCGGTGCGGTCGCTATGCCTGGGGTCGTGGCCGCTGCTGATGCGACCATCAAGGTGGACGGCTCCAGCACGGTGTTTCCGATC
>Ga0114969_10002716_pt1 | contig 14458 bp, 7 predicted proteins | sample M_130807_MF_Meta_FD_87316 | JGI IMG/M metagenome (GOLD analysis project Ga0114969, IMG submission 87316) | Freshwater microbial communities from Lake Montjoie, Canada to study carbon cycling - M_130807_MF_MetaG | ecosystem: Environmental > Aquatic > Freshwater > Lake | place: Lake Montjoie...
CAAACTCAAGAGGAGTTTTTCCACACATTCAACATGCTGCATCAATCGGGTCGCCAAATCGTGTTGAGTTCCGACGCGGCTCCTTGTGAAATTCCAGATCTTGAAGAGCGTTTGGTAAGTCGATTTAACAGCGGTCTTGTGGCTCGAATTGATCGACCTTGTTACGAAACACGTGTGGCCATTCTGAAAGCAAAGGCCAAACTGCATGATCTTCAAATTCCAGAAGATGTTGCGGCGTATGTCGCGGCAAGAATTGATTCCAATATCCGCGAGCTCGAAGGCGCGCTCACAAAAATTCGTGGAGTTGCCCTGGCACTTGCTCGAACGATTGATCTTGATCTTGCCAAAGAAGCCTTGGGAGTGAATATTCAGGTTGGTGGTTCTAAAAACAACCAGCCTTCAATGCAAAGCATTCTTGATTCAGTCGCTCACTATTACGATGTGAAAATGTCTGACTTATTAGGAAAGCGTCGACACAAAAGCGTTGTGTTACCGCGACAAGTTTGTATGTGGCTTGCCCGCCGCCACACCAGATACAGCCTTGAAGAAATTGGTGGATACCTTGGCGGCCGAGATCACACCACAGTTTTACATGCCGTTCGGACAGTGACCGCAAAAAGCACCATGGATGAGTGTTTGCGAACAGATGTTGCGCGCTTGGAAGAAGGCTTGAAAGTTTCTGGAGTCATCCAGCCAACTTCTGCACACTAAACCAACGACGCTCTGGGTGTGTGAACAACCTGTCTTCTGCGTTCGGTGGCTTTCGACTTTTTTTAAAATAAACGCGCGCCAATGCTTGTGTGAATCAGTGCGTCCACCATGAAAGAATATTGTCGGCATGAATCGACTGCTGTTCGACAATTTCTCCACTTGGATTGGTGTTTGTAAGCCTCTTTATGAATTGCTTTTAAGCGCGTGTTTTAATTTTTTTCCACAAATAGACAGGGTCTTTATCTATGACTATGAATAAATATAGGAATTCATAAGAGAACACAACCTTCTCTCTATTTGAATAAAATTTACATTTTGCTAGGACGTTTCGGCTGACAATGGGGACAGAAGACGGTGGACCGTTGCGCGCACAGGACGTGCTTTAAGAGCGCGCCACAGACAACGCAGGGCTCGTCAGCACGACCATACACCTTGTGGGCCTGTTGAAAAGTCCCAGCCTTTCCCAGGGCATCTGCGTGGTTTTGAATTGTGGAACCACCGCCACGAATTGAATTTTTAAGAATGATACGAATTTGTTTCACTAAATTCGAAATTTCACTGAAGGATATGGAATTGGCTTTACGTAATGGATGAATGCGCGATTGAAATAAAGATTCATCAGCGTAGATATTTCCAACGCCAGCCACAACAGATTGATTCAACAGCACGGCCTTCACGGCACAACGACGATTTTGCACATTCTGAAATAACGCATCGGGTGATATTTCAAGCGCGTCTGGCCCAAGCCTAGACCAAGCTATTTCACGGACCACTTGCATATTTTCATGGGTATGCAGCCAACCAAACCTTCGAGGATCTTTGTGGTGCATCTCAAATTTTTTTCCATTCAATGTCAGCGTCCAACGAACATGTACATGTGGCGCCGGTTTCGATTGAAATGGAAGAATGGTCACGCAACCACTCATGCCCATGTGAAACAACATAATCCGCCCACAGGACGACTCCATAACGAATTGTTTTCCATGGCGGATAACGCGCGCAATAGTCAAGCCAGTAAATAAGCTTGTTGGGCTTTGATCACCCAGAATAAATTCCGGTCGATGCACGTGCGCCGACAACACCTTTGCGCCAACGCAATAGTGGGCCAAACCTCGACAAATTGTTTCAACTTCTGGTAGTTCCGGCACGTCTGAACTCTATACTCATTGCATGAATGAAACAGAACCAAATGACGCGTCCGAGCATGAAATTTCAAATGAAATAGCGTGGTCTTTGCAGGCCGTTAACCGGGTTCGTGCGGAGGTTCACAAAGTCATTGTTGGTCAAGAGCAGGTGCTTGACGAAGTTTTGTTGACCATGGTGTGCGGTGGCCACGCAGTTGTGGAGGGGGTGCCTGGCCTGGCCAAAACACTATTAATTTCAACCTTGGCAAAATGTCTTTCGCTGCAATTCAGCAGAATTCAGTTCACGCCAGACTTAATGCCCTCGGACATAACAGGAACAGAAGTGATCGAGGAAGATCGATCAACAGGAATGCGATCACTTCGATTTGTTCGCGGACCAATATTTGCAAATATTGTTCTGGCGGATGAAATCAATCGAACACCACCCAAGACACAGGCGGCGCTTTTAGAATCCATGCAAGAGCGACAAGTCACTGTTGGTGGAGTTACGCATCGACTTGCAAATCCATTCTTTGTTCTTGCAACACAAAATCCAATTGAACAAGAGGGAACATATTCCTTGCCAGAGGCGCAACTCGATCGTTTCATGTTGAACATTCGCATTGGATATCCAAGCGAGCAACAAGAATTGGAGATTGTGTCGCGCACCACGGGCAAGGATAAATTTTTCACGGACGCGGTTCTTGACGCAGTGGATTTAATGCGGATTCAGGCGGCGGTTCGTCAAATACCTATCGCCGACCATGTCGCGCGCTACGCATTACGACTTGTTCGGGCAACGCGCGCGGGCGAACGCAACGGCGCCACGAATGAAAATACCCCAAAAATTGTGAAGGACTATGTGTCTTGGGGCGGAGGACCAAGAGCCAGCCAGTTTTTGGTTCTTGCGGCAAAGGCAAAAGCATTATTTTCCGGTGAGACCCACGTGCTTCCTAAACATATTCAAGAAGTTGCGTTGCCAGTTCTTCGACATCGCATTGTCACCAATTTCAATGCCGAAGCGGATGGCGTGAATTCAGATGTGGTCATTCAAACATTGTTAAACACAATTCCACTTGACGCAACAACAAGCCAGCGACCTTTAGGCACACTGATCCAGTGAGCTCGTCACCACTGCGAGCCGAGGCTTATTTGGCTCCAGAAACACTGGCGCAACTTTCGTCGTTTGAATTGCGTGCGCGAATGATTGTGGAGGGTATTTCAAGCGGAATGCATTCAAGTCCTAAACAAGGAATGGCGGTGGAATTTGCCGAGCACCGGCCATACACGCCAGGCGAGTCGCTCCGCCACTTGGATTGGAAAATGTTTGGACGCAGCGACAAGTTGTACATCAAGCGATATCAACAAGAGACAAACTTGGATGTTGTGATTTTGGTTGACTCATCGAACTCAATGAGGTTTTCAACCATGCAGACAAAACCTGGATGGGGAGGAACTGATGCGGGGCGACAAACAAATCAGTGGACTAAATTTGATTGCGCCGCCGCAATCTCTGTGGCACTGGCGCATCTATGTTTGCAACAACGCGATCGCGTCGGTTTGCATATTTTTTCAGATGAAACAAAAGCTGTTGTTCGAAGATCTGGAAGTCGAGGCCAGTGGAAAAGCATGGTGCAAGCGTTGGCCACCGTTTCAGTAACCGGAATTGCAAATTTGCCGCGCGCCATTGATCAACTCATCACCAGCCTGGGACGCCGCTGCCTTGTATTTGTGCTCAGCGACTTTTTATATCCACTGGACAATATTTATGACTCAATGGCGAAATTAAAATTCAAAGGACACGATTTAGTTCTCGCCAGAATTCTTGATCGAGGTGAATTACAGTTCAAATTAGACGGACTACGGCGATTTGAGGATCTTGAAGGAGCCGCTGATGTGGAGACCGATGCGGAAAATATCAGGGCGCCATATCTTGAAGCGCTTCAAAAACATGACAATGAGTTGGAAAAATTAACTCGCAGTTTTGCATACGACCTCTGTCGCATTGATAGCCATGATTCGGTTGGGCCACCGCTTACAAGCCTGTTAAGTCGGCGTGAAACTGGAAGCAAGCACCGGAGACCAACATGATTTTTGCAAGCCCGGCGTTGGCGTGGGCGGCAATCGGCGCGGCCTTGATTCCGATTATTTTACATTTACTTCTTCGCCGTCCGCGGGCAACTCCCTGGGGATCAAATTACCTGCTTCAAATCGCGATTTTTAAAATCCAACGTCGGCGGAGATTTGAAAAATGGTTCTTGCTTGCGCTACGAATTCTTGCAATAGGTCTTGTTGGCTTGGCCGCGGCCGGACCATTTTCAAAATCATGGAACACAACAGAACAATCCAAAGAACGCTGGATAATTATTGATGACGGAGCCACCAGCGCGGAAATTACATCGGGTGGCTTGAATGTTCTTGAGGAATTGAAAATCGAAATGGTTCGGTCAATACAAGGTCAGGCGACCGGTGATCGTTTTGCGTTGGTTTTATCATCAACACCGGCGCGCTTATTACTGGAACCAACATCCAATGTTGAACTTGTTGTGCAGGCTATTTCAAGAGTGGTGGCGAAAGAGGTTCCAAGTGATATTCCCGCAGCGTTGGAATTAGCTTTTCCACAACCAGAAAGCAAAGTCAACGCAAGACAGGTCGAAGTTTGGAGCGGATTCAGGCGCGGCGCCGTGAATCTTGAACAACCACTTCCCACCACGCTCAAAGGCAGAGTTGAGCAAGTCACTCTTATTACAACCAGACCCCGAGAGGACCAGCCTGCAAACCAAACACTCTTAAAATGTTCAATCATTCGGTCGGCGGGTGAAACAGAAGACACAAACCAACGCCTGGTGAAAGTCAAAATTGGACGCGAGGGAGTTCTTGAACAAAATACAAATCAAGTTTTGTTTCAAAATAATAAAAATGAATTGGTTGAAAAAAACGATGTGTATTGGAATAAGGGTTCTGCCGAAAATGAATTTGATGTGAAAGTTCAACTAGAACGTGGATCACAACAAGGAATTCAAGCCACAATCCAAGAAGACGCACAGCCATTAGACAACAAAATATTTGTTTCACTTGATTCCACAGAAAATCCAAACGTGACAATTCTTGGAAGAAAATCTTTGGAACAAGGCGTCGAAAATCTTCCAGCAGCAAACTGGATTTTACGCGCCATTGAATCAACAGGAATGAGCGTTCAGGAAGCGGACACAGAAACAATTTCAATTCGTCCACCAACACTTTCAGACACGGTCATTTTAACCAGACCAGACCTGGTTGATCAGGCTGGTTGGTCGTGGTTACAAAATTACGCCAAAAATGGCGGCACCCTCATCATCACGCCTACGACAGATAGTGTGCAACAAAACTGGGCCGCGGATATTGAGAGACTTTTACAGGTTCCTATTCGCGCTCAAGTTGAAATCAAGACGGGCGAGTATCGCTTGTCAAAAAAACAGCCACGCGTTGGTCCACTCTCTTTGTTGGGTGCCGAACTTGACGCGTTGTGTGAACCCATTCACATTCAGAAATATCTTGCGCTTGAAACAACCGACGCGGCGGCACAATCAGCGCTGTTGTTTGAAAATGGAAACCCAATGGTGTGTTGGGCGAAACCCAAGAATGGAAGCGGAATTATTGTGGTTGTAGGGGTATCGCCCGTTTTATCTTGGAGTGACTTGCCAGTGAAACCACTCATGGTTCCATTTTTTCAAGAACTTATTCGTGGTGGACGCTTGTTGGCAAGCGAACAACAAGAGATACAAACCGGAAGCGTTGTTTCTCTTGGATCCACAGCGGCTGGCGGCGTTTTTATTCCGCCAGCACAAAGTGGAGCCGCGTCAATTGAACTTGACCAAAATGGACAATCACAATCACGCGTGCTTGTTTCCGGATTGTGGACACTTCAAACAAAATCAAATCGAACACAAATCTTTGCCGTGAATTTGTCGCCAATAGCGGCATCCATACAACCACTCACAAGCGCGGCGCTTCAGTCATGGTTTGGAACCATTCAACCGATTCAGTTTCGGGGTGAGGAACAAGCAATAAACACCTCCACACCGTGGGGTGTCACGGATCCATCTGTTAGTGGAACACTTTTTCTTGTGGCGTTATTGTGTGCCTTGGCTGAAAGCATTCTTTCACGCCGCGGATCTCCCAACCACATCACACAACCCACTGGGGCGGGCGCGTAATGGAATGGATTTTTAAACAACTCGATGTACCCACCACACTCATGGGACAACCATGGCACATTGTGTTTGAAAGACCCGCCCCAACGTGGTTGTGGCTTGTGGGGACGATTGTTCTTGTTTCAACCGCTATATTTTCATACGCAAAAATAAAGGGGTCACGACCCGCAAGAATTCTTTTAGCCAGCCTTCGCGTCATCGCGCTTTTTATTATCGCCATTTTGGCGATGCAACCAATACTTGAGTGGCCACGGGAAAAAATAGAACAAGATTTTGTTCAAATTTTAGTCGACCGTAGTTCAAGTCTGCAGGTTCGCGACATGATTGACAACGAAAAAAAAATTATTTCGCGGGAAGATTTTCAAAATAATATTTTACAAAACAAGGTGTGGGAAAAGCTTGCACAAGAGCACAAGTTGGAGTGGATCTCTGTCACCGGAAGTGCCAAACTTGTATCCAATAAACAAGAACTTCCAGAGGCGAACGGCAATCGAACCCTGCTTGCATCCGCAATACGCGAAACACTTCAAAGAAATCTTGGGCGCCCCCTTTCCGCACTCGTGGTCATTTCTGATGGTCGAAGCCAAGACTCCATCAACTCAACCATCCTTCGCCAAATACAAACACTTGGTGTTCCCGTTTTCACAATTCCACTTGGAGATCCAAACGGCATCAACGACCAAGCCATTGTCTCCGTAGAGGCGCCACAAAATGGTTTCTTACAAGATCAGATACCTGTTCAAACAGAATTGAACACCAGAAAGCCAAACAAAAAAACACGCGTCGTGTTGAAAGAAAAAGACTCACAAATCAAACTTGATGAGCAAGAAGCAACTTCCGGACCCGACGGAAAGGTAAACATAACGCTGGTCGGACAAGCAACAAATCCCGGAGAGGCTGTGTGGGAAGTGGCAATCGTGGGCGAACCAGATGCGGATCAGTCAAACAATTCACAACGGGTGGACATTACGTTTATTGATCGCCCAATTCGAGTTTTGTATCTTGACGGTTGGCCGCGTTGGGAGTTTCGCTATATAAAAAATATTTTGTTGCGGGAAAAAGGAATTGAAAGTTCAATCATGCTTCTTTCCGCCGACCGTGATTTTGCGCAAGAAGGAACCACACCATTAACCAGGCTTCCTAAAACAGAAAAAGAGTTTTCAGCCTATGACGTCATAATTCTTGGCGATGTTCCAGCTGGATTTCTCAACACGTCGCAACAAAAAAACATTCAAGAGTTGGTTGCCAAGCGCGGAGCTGGACTTTTATGGATCGCAGGAGATCGCAGTACGCCATCAAGCTGGCGCGGCAGTCCACTGGAGGAGTTATTACCGTTTCGTGGCTCGCTTGATTTACCACGTGTGGACAGACCCGTCTTTATGGAACCAACAGAGGCCGCCGCCAGAATTGGCCTGCTTCGACTTGGCAACACACAAGACAATGAGCAACCGTGGCCCATGGAACTTTCAGCAAGTGGCGAATCATGGGCCAAGCTTGAATGGGTACAACGCATAGATATTCGAGACCTAAAACCAACCACCGAAATTTTGGCAAACGCCATTGCACAAAGCGAAAACACACAAAAAATAAATGAGTCAAATAAAGGCACCCCGCTTGTTCTAACCATGCGTTATGGCGCGGGACAAACAACATATGTGGCGACTGATGAAACATGGAGATGGCGTTATGGCCGCGGTGAAACACTTCCAGAACGATTTTGGATTCAACTTATTAGACATCTCGCACGAGCTGGATTGCGAAATAAAACTGGAACATCTTTACAAGTAGAACCCTCGCGTGCCACCACAAATCAACCAGTGCGCATAGTTGTAGATTTAGACGAAACTCCCATAAATGGTGTTGTAGTTGTTGAGGCAATTCGAACAACAAGTGGAAACAGTGTTGACATAACGCTTAAGCCAGAGGGCGGAAATAGATTTTCAAATGTTTGGAGCGCGCCCAATCAAGGCGAGGGTGTTTGGCGATTTCAAATTAGGCAGCCACAAATTTCAGAAACACCAGAAGCAAAACTAACAATAATACAAGAGGATGTGGAGCAACTTGATGCGACGCCAGACCACGACTCGCTTGAAAAATTAAGCGCGGCAACCAAGGGGCAAGTAATAGCGGTGGACGCGGTTGAATCGCTCGAAAATCTTATTCCACACCGCTCTTTCACGATACGCGAACCAATACAAATGCCACTTTGGAACAAGTGGATTTTGTATGTAGTTTTAATAGTTGTACTAACCACGGAATGGATTGGAAGAAGAGCTCTTAAGTTAATGTGAGGTTTACAGACGTTTTTATCGATACACCGCTACGCTTTAAAACCAGATTTTTATGTCACAAATTAGCCAACACATTTCAATTCTTCGTCGAAGAATTATCGCACTGCACCGAATTCGGGCAGTTGCGTTTAGTGTTGCCACAACTTGTTTGTTTGTAGCGGCGTGCGCCACCATTGATTATTTTGTTCATTGGCCAATAGCCGCGCGCTTTATCATTTTGTTCGCCGCAATCATCGCCGCTCAAAAAATATTTAAGCACTGGCTTCAACCCTTATGGAACCAGACACCAACACAAACCAGCGTCGCGATTCGAATTGAAGAGGTCGAACCAAGTCTTCGAGGAGTGTTGGCGAGCGCCATTGATTTTGAATCCAGCTCAACACAAACAAGCAATCCACTCGCCATTAGCGTGGTTGAACGCGCAACACTTGCGTGGAAAAAAGTTCAGCCAAACAAACACATTCGTCGTTTACCAGCCATCTACGCCACATGCACCACGTTTGTGATGGTGGGCATGTGGTTATTAAGTTTTTATATTTCAGAGAAATACACAAGTATTGGATTGGTTCGAACAATGGTCCCATGGAGTCAAACAGAGTGGCCCCCGCAACTGCTGATACACCCAGAAATTTCAATAACCCACGTGGCGAAAGGCGAAACAATAATGCTTCGCGCGCGCGCGGATGAAAATCAGGAAACACACAAAATAAACACAACGCGAGTGAGCGCCGTTTGTGAAACACAATCTAAAAATGGAACCATTGTTAAAAAAACATATGAAATGGTTTCCCAAACAGATGGTTCGTGGGAAAAACCAATTGTGGCCGAGGGCGAATCAATGACGTTTGTTTTTTTCACCAACGACACCAGGACGGAACCAGTTCAGATTCAAATAGTTGAGCCACCAACCGTTGAAACAGCCGAACTTCTAATTCAGCCACCGCAATACGCACAGGGTCTTCGTGATCCGGTTCAAGTGAACTGGAATGGCGGAGTTATGCCAACACTTCCAGCCGTTCTTGCTGGTGGAACCGCAAACCTTCGCGTGAAACTTTCTGTCCCGATTCAACCACCACAAGACGGTTTGGGTCAAATTAATACAGATTGGTTGAAGAAAACCATTACGGCGGTAGACATCGCCAACAACGAGCCAATTCAAACACCTCAATTTACAGCCGAAACACCAACACAATGGAATCTTTCGTGGACCATGCAGAATGGCATAGATATTGTTGTTGATCCAAGCGACACAAACGGAATTCATGGACTACAACCATTGCGAAGCAGAATTCAAATCGTTGTAGACCAGGAACCAACCGTGGTTGTCAGTGATCCAGAACAAGACGAGGTTGTGACTAACAAGGCCATCCTGTCAACACTTATAGAAGCAAGAGATGATTTGGCTCTTGTATCAATTGGAATGAGGGTTGATCGCCAACAAAGGTCGGGGGAACCAACGCCAAAATCTATTCTGAAAAAGGAAGTTGTTGTTGGTTTGGTCGAGTCCGAATTACGAGACAGCATGGATCTTTCAACAATGGATGTTAAAAGTGGAGACACTCTCCTTTTGCGCGGCATGGCGCAAGATCAATTCGAAACAGAAGGAAAAAAAAGACAGGCCGTCTTAAGCGAACCAAGACGAATTCGCATTGTTGATCAAGATGTTTTTGAACAAAATATTCGACAACAAACAAACATTCTTCGACAAAGCGTGGCGCGCCTTGAAACAAGCCAAAAAGAAACAATAGAAGAAAAAGAAATCACAAATTTAATTCAGTCACAAAAAGGAATTAGCGATCGAATTGACCAAGCGCAAAAAACAGCAGAGAGACTCGCCAAACGCCTTGTAAAAAACGGTATGAAGGATTCCGCTATCACAGAAGCACTTCAAGAGGTTGATCAACGCGCCACAAATGCCTCAACACACAGCCAGGGTGCGTCACGGGAATTACAACTTATCGCCTCTAAAAATAAAAAAGATTGTGGCGATGCAAAGAAAGAGCAAGAAGAAACACTACAGGCCATTCAATCCATTTTGGATGTTTTGGATCGCGATGACGATGCCGCCGGAGCCCAGCGTCGCACAGATAAGCTGGCTCAAGAAATTTCTAAGCTGCGTAAAGAACTTCAAGAAACAGCAAGTAAAACAGCAGGTCGAACAGCGGAAGAATTATCCACGGGTGAAAAGGAACAACTTCAAAAGCGGGCCCAGGCACAGCGCACCGCGGCACAAGAGGCCGGGGCACTTGTTGAGGATCTACTTGATCGAGCGCAAAGAAACCAAAAGAAGGACCCCGTACAGGCACAATCACTACGCGCCGCCGCCGAGGAGGGCGAGCGCGGTGATGCCGCAAAACAATTGGAAGAATCCGCTGATCGAAGTGAAAAGAATCAAACCGGAGCCGCCGATGATTCAATGCAGGCCGCGGCCGAGACCATAGAGAAAATTCAAAAAGCACTAAAGGCGGATAGAAAAGCAAAAGCAGAAGATTTAAAAAGACGTTTATCAAGCCTTGTTGAAACAATCAAAGGATTGGTTGCGCACGCAGAAGCGAGCAGGACTGAAATTGATTCACTTCTCAACGCGAACGCTGATTTGCAGTTAAACGCTGAAAAAAACGCTGAAAGATTGGCGAGAAACACCGCCGCCACAATAGAGGAATCAAAGGGCGGAGGACGCGCAACTGAACAGGTTACAAAAATTTTGGAACGAGCAAGTGATTTAGAAAATAATGTAGTGAACGCACTGCGATCGACACCCATTCAAATTGATTCAGCAAAAGACGCATCGTCGCGCGGCCTTGAAATTTTAAAACAAGCGTTGTCCAAAGCGAAAGAAGTAAAAGAAAAGCAGCAAGAGGAACAATCAGAAAGAGACCGCGAAAATTTAGCCAAAAAATATTTGGATTATGCAAAACTCCAAAAAACTTTACGTGAAGAGGTTGCTGCTTTAATACCCCCCGACCAAAAAGAATTGGATAGGCGGTCAGCGGTTGCTTCAAGAGAGTTTGCGCAACGACAAAAAACACTTCGTGAACAAGTATCCAATGTTCCAAAAGAATCAGAAACAATAAAAGACACGCCTGTATTTATGCGAACCCACGAATTTATTGATCAGTGGATGGCAACAGCGCAAGAACAACTTACTCAAACTCAACCAACCCCAGAAACAATATTAGAACTCGACTTTTCGGCAGAGGCACTAACCGCACTTGCGACAGCACTAATGGATCCAGAACAAAAAGAAGATCCGTTTGCCCAAGAGAATTCTGGGGGCGGCGAAGGTGAAAGCGGTAGCGGTCCCGGTGAGCAGAAGAAAAAAATACCACCACTTTCCGAATTACGTCTTGTCCGAGAGTTGCAAGCACAAATTAACAGACGCACAAAAACCATAGAGGATGCGGGGGCAAATTCTCCCGGTGCCGAGAAAGCCATCCGTGATCTTTCTAAATTACAAGACAGTGTTCGTGTTCTTGGAGAAGAGTGGGTGGAGAAAATGAAAAAGGTTTCTGGTGAAACCCCCACTAATCCAAATGATTCTAAAGACAAACAAACATCAACATCGGGATTTAACTTTCCCATCAAATATAATTTTAACGAATATCACAAAAAAACATTCAATCAAGACAACAACCCAACCACAAACAAAACCCAAGCCCCAAAAAACCAACCACTAAACCAAACTAATCAACCAGTGGTAACACCACCCAAAACACTCGATGAATTGTTGGGCATAAGCGGCAGTGGTGGTGAAAAAGCCGCACAAGCACAACGAAACGAAAAACTAGAACGCGGTCTTAATGAAACATCACTAAATGATTTAGCAGATGCTGCAATACAGGACATGAAACTTGCCCAACAGCTTGTTTCTCAAGACCGCGATTTAGGGATGGGAACACAACGTGTTCAGGCCCAAGCCCTTTCTCGACTTGATGCGCTAATTGAAGCGGCTGTGAAGTTTGAAAAACCACCATCAAATAAATCTTCAAAAAGCAAGCCGCAGAAAAAAAATTCAAATTCGCAATCTGGATCACAAAAAAAACAGGATGGTGAAACCAAAAACGAAGGTGAAAAACAATCCCCAAAAAATGGAGACACAAAACAAAACAAAGAGGGCTCACAAATCCCAGGGCAGCAATCCGGCGACAAGGTAAATCCACCAGAATTTGAAGACGCGCAACTACAAGCCGATGTGGAAATGGATGAGGGACGATCGGAGTGGGGTCACCTTCCGCTTCGTATTCGAGAAATCATGTCACAGGGACGACGGGATCGAATTAGCGCTCTCTATCAAAGAGCCACCGAAGCCTATTATCGACGCATGGCGGAGGACCGTTCACCATGACACACAAGAACACGACACTGCATAAATTAATATTTGCATTAACAACCATTCTTTTTTTCTCAATAGGAACACTTGCTACCGAAAGTTTTCAGGAACCGCAACAAGATACACAAGTAGCGATTGTAGAAAAATCCGCACCCACCCCTCCACCCACCGCGGCGGTGCCTATTGATTTAGACAAACAAAGACCACCCGAGGTTGGGGCGAGTGCACAAAACACACCAATCCAATCAGAAATGACGCCAGCAATAGAAGAATCTATTCAGCGCGGCCTGAGATATCTTGCCTCACTTCAAAATGATGACGGCTCATTTGGTAGGGGTCAATTCGCCCACCATGCTGGAATTACAGCGCTTTGTGGTTTAGCGTTTATGGCGGACGGACATTTACCCGGTCGTGGAGCGTATGGCGACAATGTTCGAAGGGCACTGGAATTTGTTTTAAGTAGTGCCACAGAAACTGGGTTGCTTGCCTCCGAAAACAGCCACGGTCCAATGTATGGCCACGGATTCGCAACACTTTTTCTGGGCGAAATATATGGAATGAACAGCGAGGACGCCAGGGTTCGAGACACTCTTACGCGCGCGGTCGATTTAATAATTCACAGTCAAAATCAAGAAGGCGGTTGGCGATACAACCCGGTTCCCTATGACGCAGACATTAGCGTCACAATTTGTGAAGTTATGGCTTTGCGAAGCGCTCGCAACGCCGGGATCAAGGTTCCAAAAGAGACAATTGACCGCGCGATCGCCTACGTGCGCTCATGTCAAAATAGTGATGGTGGATTTCGTTATATGTCCACAACAGGAACAAGCCTCTGGCCACGAACGGCCGCGGGTGTTGCCAGTTTGTATTACGCCGGAGTTTATTCGGACAACTCGATTGATCGTGGATTAAATTATTTAATAGACGCCGTCAATCCAGGTGGTGGCGGCAACGCCAGTGAATCACACTATTTTTACGGACATTATTACGCCGTTCAAGCAATGTATCTTGCCGGCGGAAAGCGCTGGGCGCTGTGGTGGCCAAACATCCGCGACGAGATGATTTCCAAACAGTCCGTCAATGGTGGCTGGATGGATTATCAGGCCGGCCAAGCCTACAGCACATCCATGGCGCTTATTGTGTTGCAAATGCCAAAACGATATCTACCAATTTTTCAAAAGTGATGTACAAACACACAATCAAGTGGCCGTTTTTGTGCGCAGTTTTTTTTTCTGTTGATGTGTTGGCAAGCGACTCAATACTTTTCAAACCCGTTGTGGGCGGAGTGGCAACAACAGAAACACTTCAACCACTATCAACAAGCGATCAATGGCCCGGTTGGTGCGGTGTCAAAATACAAAGACAAGTCAGCCCGCAGACAAAACCAATTATTGAAAGTTACTACACGCTGACAGACGGACAACGATTGAGCGGTGTATTTGAGTTGGACAACACAAGACTTTCTTGGCGAAACAACGCGCTGCAATCTGTATTTATAGATCTTGAACAAACACAATCAATAGGACCACTCCACATCGGCGTGTCCGAGACGCTACAAAAAGACAGCGTTTTGCTTGTAAACAATGATCGCTTAGATGGATTTATCGAGTCTATAGACACCACAAATGGCGTGGCATTACAGGTGACTACGCCTGGAAAAATTTCGAATGAACCACCACAAAAACAACTCACCCAAATTCCAATTCAGCGAATTGTTGAAATTCGTTTAGCCACAAAGGTAAAGCAACCAACGGGTTGGAGATTTTGGATGGCGGATGGCGGTGTAATTGATGTTGAATCTTGGAGCGA
>Ga0114969_10002718_pt1 | contig 14457 bp, 13 predicted proteins | sample M_130807_MF_Meta_FD_87316 | JGI IMG/M metagenome (GOLD analysis project Ga0114969, IMG submission 87316) | Freshwater microbial communities from Lake Montjoie, Canada to study carbon cycling - M_130807_MF_MetaG | ecosystem: Environmental > Aquatic > Freshwater > Lake | place: Lake Montjoie...
AAAAGTATTAATAGTTGATGATGATAATAGAAACATATATGCTATAACATCTATGTTAGAAGAGTATAAAATGAACTTATTTATCGCAAATGATGGTAAGCAAGCGATTGAAGAATTAGACAAAAATCCGGATATGGATCTGGTATTTATGGATATAATGATGCCAAAAATGAACGGTATTGAAGCGACAAAATTAATTCGAACGCAAGAAAGATTTAGCCAATTACCCATTATAGCATTAACAGCTAAAGCGATGAAAGAAGATTTCAAAATAAGTAGTAGCGCAGGAATGAATTATCATGTAACAAAACCAATTGATAGTGGAAAATTACTTGAATTAATGAATTCCTATTTCGGATGATAACCGATATATCTACTTATCCATTTTAATCTTAAGCTTAGATGATAAAGGATTATTATAAATGGGTTTATATTAACAAATTCATTATTTATTAGAAGCATAAAAATTAGTATTTATTGATTCAATAAATACCATTAAAAGATAGACATTAACTTGTAAGTTTAAAGACAAATTAAAAAACAATTGTAATTAACTAGCGTTACAAAAGCCAGAAAAAACAAATTAAATATGAGTTCCAACCTACACAAAATTCTTATTGTTGACGACCGACCAGAGAATCTATATTCTTTAGAAAGCATGCTAGCAGAGGAAGGTAGAGAAATTTTAAAAGCTAACTCTGGAGAAGAGGCATTAAGAATTGCATTTAAAGAAGATTTATCATTAATACTTTTGGATGTTCAAATGCCTGAAATGGATGGATTTGAAGTAGCTCATATGCTTAAATCAACAATACGAACAAGAAAAACACCAATAATTTTTGTTACAGCCATAAGTAAAGAAAGGAAATACTTATTAAAAGGACTTGATGAAGGTGCTATGGATTACCTTTTTAAACCTTTGGATATTGATATTACAAGAGCTAAAGTAAATACACTTTTGCAGTTTTATAATCAACAGAAAGAGCTTGAAAAAAAGAATGCTGAACTAGCAATATTTAATGATGATAAAAATTATTTTATAGGAGTAGCCTCTCACGATTTGAGAAATCCATTAGGAAATATTTTAATGCTTGCAGAATTTATTGAACAAGAAGCATGGAATAATTTAAGTGAAGAACATCGTTCATATCTTAGTGTAATTATATCTTCATTCAGGAACATGATAGAAATGCTAAATAATTTATTAGATGTAACTAAAATTGAATCAGGACATTTTGATTTACTAATACAAGAAGTAAAAATTGTTGATTTAATACAGCAAATAATTGGAGAAAACATTACAAGCGCAGATAAAAAGAATATAACACTAGAATTTAGTCTTGCTGATGATCTACCAAATATCAAACTTGATGTAACTCAAATAAAACAAGTTTTAAATAACCTTGTTTCAAATGCTATCAAATATTCGCATGCTTATAAAGGTATTGAAATTGTTGCTGAAATTAAAGATAACGATATGATTATTTCAGTTATTGATCAAGGACAAGGCATACCAGAAATTGAACAAGCTAATATTTTTCTGCCATTCAACAAAAGTAGTGTGCGAGGTACTGCCGGCGAAAAAAGCACGGGATTAGGATTAACAATTGTAAAAAAAGTTGTAGAGTCTCATGGCGGAAAAATTTGGTTATTAAGCGAGGTAGGAAATGGATCTACCTTTAGCTTTAGTTTGCCTTTAAAAGGAATCCCCGTACAAGAATCAAATTAATTTAACTATTACGCTCTTTCAATAATTACTGCATAACCCTGCCCTACTCCAACGCACATTGTAACTACAGCATATCGTTTTTGTTTTAGTTGCAATTCGATAGCTGCAGAAAATAAAATTCGAGTTCCACTCATTCCTAATGGATGTCCTAGTGCAATTGCGCCTCCATTAGGATTTATTCGTACATCATCATCAGATAATCCCCATGAACGAATACATGCAAGAGATTGGGCAGCGAATGCTTCATTTAATTCAATAATATCAACATCATTCCATGTTAAGCCAGCCTTTTTAAGCGCATTATTTGCTGCTAAAACAGGACCTACTCCCATTATCCTTGGCTCAACACCAACAACTGCAGAACTTACAATACGAGCAAGAGGTTTTAATTGATATTTCTTTAGACCTTCTTCAGAAGCTAATAAAATAGCAGCTGCCCCATCATTTAATCCCGATGCATTTCCAGCTGTAACCGTTCCATCTTTTCGAAAAGCTGGCTTAAGTTTCGCCAAACCCTCAAGAGTTGAATCTCCTTTTACAAATTCATCTTTATCAAAAAAAATAGCTTCGCCTTTTTTGCGTGGAATTTCAACGGCAACTATTTCTGAATTAAATCTACCAGATGCTTGCGCTATTGCTGCTTTTTGCTGCGAACGAAGTGCGAATTTATCTTGATCTTCACGAGTAATTTTGTCTTTATCAGCTACGTTTTCAGCAGTTTCACCCATTGCATCAATACCAAACTTTTCTTTCATTAGTGGATTAACAAATCGCCAACCAAAACTACTATCAAACATTTGTGCATCTCGTCCGTAAGGAGTACTAGTTTTCGACATTACCCAAGGCGCACGTGTCATATGTTCAACACCGCCTGCAACCATAATGTCAGCATCACTAGTTTGAATATAACGCGCCGAACTTACTGCAGCCGACAAACCAGAAGCACATAAACGATTAACGGATTCACCAGGAACGGATATCGGCAAACCTGCTAATAAAGTAGCCATACGAGCCACATTTCGGTTATCTTCCCCAGCCTGATTAGCACATCCCAATATTACATCTGTTATTGAAGTAGGATCTAAATTTGGATTTTTCTCCATCAATTTTCTCAAAACAAATGCTGCTAGATCATCTGCTCTTAGAGAAGACAATGTTCCTGCAAAACTCCCTATTGGAGTACGTACTCCATTAACAATATATGCTTGTTTCATATTCCAGTCATGAGTTCAGGAAACCAATCGCGTGAAGTACGATACACTGTACCTTTAAACATAGCAACTGTATCACCTGAATTATTTTTAATATTAATTAGATAAATACCTAACTTATTTGTTAAACTTATTTCTTCAGCAGTAGCAGTAATTTCATCGCCTTCTTTTAAAGAAATTGTATGAGAAATGGAAGTTTCAACGGATACACTTCTTCTACCATGAGAGTTAGATGCGAATGCAAGCGCACTATCACTTAAAGAATATGTAATTCCACCATGCGCAATTCCAAACCCATTTAACATTTCTTTGCGAACAGTCATTTTTAATTTGCATTTACCTAGATTTACTTCTAACAATTCAATCCCTAGCCATTGACTAAACCAATCCTGACTAAACATTTTATCAACTACTTTTTCTGCAAGTTCTAAAGGCTCCATTTAAAAATTTTAAAATTATATTAAAATAATGTTGGTGAATAAACACCTACTTCGTGCGATAACAACCACTCCTTTTTATTTATTCCAGGTGCATATCCAGTTAATGATCCATCAATTGGAGAATAGATAAATAACTCATCAACTAAATTTTTTTATTGAAAAAACCGTTCTTTATATTTTGCCATTGATTTCAGAAGTACACTTGGACGATAACGATCTTCAGCATATAACTCATACAATTCATTTAAATTCGCTACTACATTTTCAATACCAATTTCATCAGCCCATGCTAATAATCCTTTCGGATAATTAACGCCTTTTGTCATTGCTAAATCAATGTCATTTCTAGTTGCGATTTGATACATTAATGCATCAGCAGCTTCGTTAATAAGCATCGCCACCACCCTATTTGTGATTAACTTACCAACTATTTCATCTATGTTGGGTAATGGCAACTCTGCACCTTCTGAATAATCATAATAACCTCTTCCCACTTTCCGACCTAGCCGATTGGATTCCACCATTTTTTTCTGAATAATTGATGGCTTGTAACGAGGATCAAAATAGCATTGAGTCCAAACAGTTTCAGTTACTGTATAATTTATATCATTCCCAATTAAGTCCATTAGTTCAAAAGGACCCATTTTAAATCCCCCAAACTTTTTAAGTGCCCAATCAATTGTTGCTTGATCAGCAATTCCTTCTTCGCAAATACGAAGAGATTCCCCATAAAAAGGACGTGCTACACGATTAACAATAAAACCTGGTGTATCCTTAGCTAATACAGGAACCTTCTTCCAGTCTAACATTAACTGCTTTATTGTTGAAGGCAATCCCTCATCAGTTTGCATCGCAGGTATAATTTCAACTAAAGGCATTATAGGAGCTGGATTAAAAAAATGCAATCCAATAACTCTTTCCGGATTTTTGCATGCAGCCGCAATTGCTGTTACAGATAATGATGAAGTATTAGTTGCAAGGATCGTATTTACAGAAACGATAGCTTCTAAATTTCGAAACAACTCTTGTTTAATTGGAAGTTGCTCAATAATAGCTTCGATAACAAGTCCTGCATTTTTAAAATCGTCAAACTTATATGCAGGAACAATATTTTTAGAAATTTGATTAGCAACTTCAAGTGAAATTTTTTGTTTCTCAACAAGTTTTTTTAAAGTTAATGCTAATGCTGTAATTGCTTTATCAACGGCATCTGAACGCGTATCAAACAATAAAACTTTATGTCCTGCGGTAGCCACAACTTGCGCAATTCCGTTTCCCATGGCTCCTGCACCAATTACAGCAACTACGCAATTTTTATCGAGTTTTAAATTATTCATCTTGATATTATTCTCCTTTAAAAATAGGTTTACGTTTCTCTAAAAAAGCATTAACACCTTCTTTGTAGTCGTATGTTTCACCAGCTTCCGCTTGCATCACTTCTTCTAAATCGAGCTGTTGTTCTAACGTATTACTCATCGATTTATTTAAGAGATTTTTTGTTAACCATAAACCACGGGTTGGCATCGAAGCTAAAGTAAATGCTATTGACATTGCTTCAACTTGCAATTGATCATCGGCGCAAACTTTATAAATCAAGCCCAAATCAAAAGCTGATTCAGCACTTACTTTATCGCCAAGCATCATAAGTGCTGTTGCTTTTTGAAAGCCAATCATACGTGGAAGAAAAAATGTTCCACCACTATCAGGCACTAAACCAATTTTACTGAATGCTTGTATAAAATTTGCTGATAATGCTGCAAGTGTTATATCACATGCAAATGCCATATTTGCTCCAGCACCAGCGGCTACACCATTTACAGCACAAACAATAGGCTTCTCAATTGAACGAAATAATTTTATAATTGGATTATAATGTTCGCGAACTATTTTTCGGATTCCAGGTCCATTAACATCTATTGCTTCCGACAAATCTTGTCCTGCACAAAAAGCTTTACCTTCGCCAGTAATTAAAATACAACGGATAGTTTTATCCACGGCAAAAGACTTTAACGTTTCTTGCAACTCCAAAGCCATTTCGCGATTAAAACTATTGAATTTCTCTGGTCGGTTGAAACGAATAACGCCAACGTTTCCTTCCCTTTGTACAATGATTGAATTCATTTTGATTATTAGAGTTGCAAAGTAAGGTAAAAAATGTGGTGAAAGTAGAAAGTTTAGAAATAGAAATTATACCCTGTTTTATCGAAAAAACAACTTGAAAAACGACATATTTTTGAAAACCAAGATGTTAAAAAACGACCAATTTCCTTTAATGACATTTAAAATGCTCGAAAGGTTGATGGCAACCATCACAAAAATACAATGCTTTGCAAGCTGTTGAACCAAATTGACTAGTGAGTTTGGTGTTTTTTGAATTACAAAATGGACATTGAATAGTGTCGTTATTAGGATTTCCCAGTGGTAAAAGGTGTTCAAAAGTAAGTTTTTCTGGAGGAGCGATTCCGTATTCCTTAAGTTTCTGCTTTGCCGATTCACTCATCCAATCAGTTGTCCATGCAGGCTTGAAAATAGTTTTGATAGTTGCTTTTAATCCTGCATCAGCTAACTTTTTTGCAATATCTTCTTCCATTGTTTTTAACGCCGGACAACCAGAATAAGTTGGTGTAATATCTACTTCAACATGATCATGAAAAACTCTTACGTTTCGAACAACACCTAATTCAACAACACTTATGGCAGGAACTTCTGGATCGGGAATCGAATCAAGAAGATGCCAAACAGCTTTTTCATCAAACTTAGTTGCATTCATCTTTAAATTACCATTTAGCGTCAGGTAACGAACGAGGTAGTGATTGCATTTCGGCTAATAAAAATCCTAAATGCTCCGTATGAAAACCATTTATTCCACCCTTCGAATTATATCCTGCAACAGGAATTTCTAACGTTGCTTTAGTAAATACTTCTTTGATTAATTGATTCCATTCTTCACGAAATCCATTCAAATCAAATACAATTCCATCATTAATCAACAACTCATCAACTTCATTCATTTCAAAAAGTTCGTTGGTATACGACCATAAATCATTGGCTGCAGTTTGCACACGTTGATTACTTTCATCTGTTCCATCGCCCAAGCGAATAACCCATTGACTTGTATGACGTAAATGATAAGTAACTTCTTTTAAAGATTTTTCTGCTAATCCAGAAATTGTTTCATCTTTACTTTTTACTAATCCACGAAAGTGAAGATAAGCAAAGGCAGAAAATAGAAATGAACGCATCATGGTAACTCCAAAATCACCGTTAGGCATTTCTACCAACATTCGATTGCGAAATAAACGCACATCACGAAAAAAAGCTAGATCATCCTCTGAACGACCTTTACCTTCAACAGTTCCAGCATAGGTTAAAAACCCTCTTGATTGACCGATTAAATCCAATGCCATATTACTCATTGCAATGTCTTCTTCGAGGATTGGTCCGCTACCGCTCCACTCCGACAACCGTTGGGCTAAAACCAATGCATTATCACCGATTCGTAAATTATATTCGAATAACGCTTCTTGCTTGTTCATTAAACTTGTTTAATGCCTTGCGGCGTTTTAAAAGTATTTGGCCAACGATATAATTTATCATTAGCTGGATCAAAAAATGGTCCCATATCATCAGGAGTTGATGCAACAATTGCGGATGAAAGAACGACCCACATATTAATTGCCTCCATTCGTCGACCGTATACATCACGTGCATTTAGCAAAGCCATTTCTGCATCAGGAGCATGTACACTTCCTGCATGTTCATGAGCAGCACCATCTTTTTTCTGAGTAAACACCTCCCAAATAGGCCATTCTTTTGTTGAATCCGACATTTTTATATTTCGTAAATACTATTAATAATTATAAAAATTATGCGGCAATAGCTTTCTTTTTTGCGTAAGCATCAGCTGCTGCTCTAACCCATTCCCCATTTTTATGTGCATCATTCCGTTGCTTCAAACGCAATTTATTACAAGGACCATTTCCACTAATCACTTGATTAAACTCTGCCCAATCAATTTCACCGAATTCATAATGACGAGTTTCGGCGTTCCATTTCAAATCCTTATCAGGAATAGTTAAACCAATCGCCTCAGCTTGAGGAATCGTACGATCGATAAATCGCTGACGCAAATCGTCATTCGTATTTAATTTTACCTTCCACTTTAAAAGATCACCGCTATTTGGCGAATTTTTATCACTAGGACCGAACATCATTAAAGTTGGCCACCAGAACCGATTCATAGCATCTTGTGCCATTTCCTTTTGCTCTTTTGTTCCTTGCATCAGGTGAGCCATAATCTGGTAACCTTGCTTATTATGAAAATTTTCTTCCTTGCATATCCGCACCATCGCGCGAGCGTAAGGGCCGTAAGAACACTTTGCCAAAACAGTTTGGTTTACGATAGCAGCGCCATCAACCAACCAGCCAATAGCTCCAATATCAGCCCAAGATAAAGTAGGGTAATTAAAAATTGAAGAATATTTTGCCTTACCACTCATTAACATCTCATTCATTTCAGAACGATCCATACCTAGAGTTTCGGCTCCACTGTAAATGTATAAACCATGACCAGCTTCGTCCTGGACCTTAGCAATTAGAATAGCTTTACGTGAAAGACTTGGTGCACGTGTAATCCAGTTCCCTTCAGGAAGCATTCCAATTACCTCTGAATGAGCATGTTGCGACATCATACGAAGCAATTGTTTGCGATAGCGATCAGGCATCCAATCTTTTGGTTCAATAGTTTTTCCAGAAGCAATTTTTGCATCAAACTCAACTTCGCGTTGATTGGCATCTTCAATTATACTATTCGTGTTCATTTTATAAGTAATATTTGGTAAAAATACGAGTTAACATTCAGTCTACAAATGAGAATTGTGAGATTTAAACAAATAATATTGAAGTATAGTTTGTAAAAACATGAAACAAGTATGTTAAAACGAAGTATAAGGTCATTGTAATTATGTACTCTTGTAATGTAATGAATATTAATAATTATTTATATTTGACCCTATGAAAAAAACATTTTATCTGCTGATATTGACCACATTAAGTCTTATTTCGCCTTCGTGTCGCCCACTTCACGAGGTCATTTATTTCCAACAAACGGATACAATTAACCAATCAAATACGCGGGCAAAATATCCAAATTTTGAGAAAAAAGATGAAAATAAGAAGCAATTAGCCACTTATATTCCAATTATTCAACCTTTTGATATATTATCTGTAACAGTTTCAAGTCTTAGCAAAGAAGCAAGCAGCATCTTTACTACTAATCTTCCTGACAATGGACTAACCTTAGAAAATTTTTCGACTGAAGCAGACATAGGGTATTTAATAGATGAAAAAGGGTTTATTGACATGCCGTTATTGGGGAAAGTTAAATTAGCAGGATACTCAACCTCTGAAGCAAGAGATACTATTACAAGTAAACTAGAGAAATATTTACAAGCACCATTAGTGAAGATTAATATAATTAATTTCAAGATAACAGTTTTAGGAGATGTTACTAAGCCAGGTATCTATAATGTAACGAATGAAAAAATTTCAATTCCACAAGCTTTAGCGATTGCTGGTGATTTAACAATATTTGGAGACAGACAAAAAGTATTACTAATAAGAGAAATCAAGGGTGAAAAAACATATACCACTATTGATCTTACAAAAAGAGAACTTTTCATATCTGAAAATTATTATTTACATTCAAATGATATTTTATATATTCCACCTGTTAAAGGCAAAATTGCACAAACAGAAAACGTATATCGAGTATTACCTTTAGTAATAAGTTCAATAACACTTTTAACAGTTTTAGCTGTTGCATTTAAACCATAATCTAGAGTAATAAACCAATTAACTTAGAATCTAAAACTATACTTTTATAATGAGCGATTTAAATCAAAGTAACAATCAGTATCCAAATCAAACACAAGCAATTGGTGCGAATGAACCTATCAATCAGAAAGATATTAAGCAATTATTTAATAAATTTTTTGTTAGTCGCTGGTATTTGTATGTGTACACATTGAGTCTATCAATAATTACAGCATATTTTTATAACTGGTATTCTACACCAATTTATTCAACAAGTTGTACGGTATTAATAAAAGAAGAAAAACATTACAATTCAAATGATTTATTTTCACAACTAAATGCTTTTAGCTCTGAAGGAGGGGTAGATAATGAAATTGGCATTATTAGATCAAGACAATTAATATACAAAGCATTATCAGACCTTGATTTTGGGATATGTTATTATGTACTAGGAGATGTTAAGACCAGTGAAGTATATAAAGAAAACCCTATAAAAATTAACATTGATACTTTATTTGAATCTGGTTTTAGAAACAAACTCAATATAGAAATAATTAATGATAAAAAATTCAAAATTACCTATGACTATCTAAACCATAAATATATTGGATATTATTTATTCTCAAATAAAATCAAAACTTTATTAGGTGATTTTTCAATAGAAAAAACTACTTTCTTCAAAACTGCCGCATTTAATAATTCATCTTTCAAAAATAGAAATTTTATAATAATAATTAATCAGCTCGAGAATATAACTGATTCATATCAATCTGCACTAAAGGCAGATAAGGTAAGTTCTAATGCAACATTATTACAACTATCCATACAAGGAAATGTTCCTTCTAAAAATGAAGCATTTTTAAATAGACTTTGTGAATTATACATTCAAAAAGGAATTGCAATAAAAAATGAATATGCTGTAAATACAATAAAATTTATTGATGAGCAATTAGGTTTACTTACAAGTGATATAAATGTAAATGAAAAAGGTGTTGAAGAATTTAGAGTAAGACGCGGAATTACTGATTTAAGTCTAGAGGCAAATTCGTATTTAGAGGCTGTTAAGGACTTTGACTATTCTATTTCGAAATTACAAGTACAATTAAGTTTTCTTGATTATTTAGAAAGATATGTTACAGGTGGAAAAGAACTTTCAGGGAATATTTCGCCTGGTAGTTTAATGGTTGATGATCCATTATTAAAAAGTCTAATACTTAAATTAAATGAATTAGAGAACAAAAGAAAATTGGCATTATCTGTAGTTAAGGCCGATAACCCAATATTAATTGGGATGAATATTGAAATACAAAACACTAAAGCTGCTTTAGTTGAAAATTTGAAAAGTTTACGCAATGGCTTAACAGCTTCATTAAATGAAGCATTACTTCAAAAAGGCAATGTGCAAGGTAAACTAAGATTATTACCAGGTGCTCAACGTGAATTGCAAACAATGTTACGAGGATCTAATATTAAAGAAACACTTTATTCCTATTTACTTCAAAAACGTGCAGAGACTGCCATTTTACTTGCATCAACAACAGCAGACAATCGAGTAGTTGATGTTGCTCGAACATTTCCTAATCCATTAAAACCGATAAAGAGTTTAACATTTTCTATCGCTATTTTATTAGGTTTATTAATTCCCGCAATAATAATTTATACCAAAGATATCCTTAATGATAAAATTAATGATCGTTTCGACTTGGACAGAGTTACATCAATACCAATTCTAGGTATGATTGGGTTAAGTACCATAAAATCTAATCTAGTAGTAAGCGAAAAGCCCAACTCGCATATTTCAGAGGCATTTCGTTCGATTAGAACAAATATGCAATATTTCAATGCTAATAAATTACAGAATACCATAATGGTAACCTCGTCAATTAGCTCAGAAGGTAAAAGTTTCTGTTCAATTAATTTAGCTGTAATGTTAGCAATGTCTGGAAAGAAAACAATTCTTGTTAGTTGCGATTTAAGGAAACCTAAAAACACATTAGGCTTTAATTATGAAAGTGAAATAGGACTAAGCAATTACTTAATAGGGATAGCAACTAAAGATGATATAATACAGAATTCAGGGTCAATTCCTAATTTGGATATCATCTTGTCAGGCCCAAAACCTCCTAATCCATCTGAGTTAATAATTTCAAAAAAGATGGAAGATTTATTCACTTTACTAAAAGCTAAATATAGTTATATAGTATTAGACACACCACCTATTGGATTAATTACTGACGCGATGGTTTTATCAAAGTATACGGATATGAATATCTATGTAGTGCGTCAAGGAATTACCAGAAAAACACAATTAAATTTTATAAATAAGTTGTACCTAGAAGGTAAAATAAGCAATGTAAGCATTATTTTAAACGCAATAAAAGCAGGAAATCGTAACTATGGCTATGGCTACGAATATGCTTATGGATATGGATATGGGTATGGGTATTACGAAGAAGATGATACTAAGAAAATGACAAACAGGTTTAGTGACTTATTCCAGAGTAAAAATAAAAAAGCTTGATATTTCATTCATAAAAAAAGGTGATAAGGGATATAATAGTCAAAAATAAAGATGTATTCAAAAGATATTTTGACGATGAATCAAAAAAACTATTTAAAAATAGTTCGTGGGTATTTATTGCCAACACCTATGGTCTTGGGCTAGCTTTTTTGCGTTCTGTATTGATTGCAAGAGGACTAGGTGCTGAAACACTGGGCATTTACACTGTTATAATAGCTTTTGTAGTAACAATACAAGAAATTGTAAAACTAAATGTACCCTTTGGGATTTTAAAATATGGTTCACATTTCATATCATCTTCACAACCCGAAAAATTAGTCAGCTTATTAAAAAATGGAATTTTAGCTAGTTTATTTTCAGCTGCAATTTCAATTATAATAATTTCAATATTATCACATTTCACTTATGATTTATTTTTTAACATACCGGGTTTAGAAAAATTCATAATACTATATGCAATAATTAATGGATTGACTTTCATAGATAATATAGGACGTGCAACATTAAAAATTTTTTATAGGTTTAAAATAAACTCATTAGTCCAAATAACAATGGACACTGTGGAATTTATAATAATTTTTACATGCATTTACCTATACAAAAACAATATTAACTACTTCTTTTACGCTATTATTTTTTCAAAACTTTTAAATTCCACAATATGTAATTTATCAGTATATTTTGAATTAAGAAAACATATTTTTATCACTACTTCTATAAAGTTAAAAAATCACAAATTAGAATTTATAGAAATCAGAAATTATATTGTCGGAAATTCATTTGGAAATACGTTAAAAACTTTCATGAATCAAGGTGATGTATTGCTGTTAAACATTTGGGGCACACCCACCTCAGTTGGTTTTTATGCAATCGCCAAAAAATTAGCATATGCTATACTGACAGTAACGGATCCCTTAGTAACATCCATTTATCCGCAATTAGCTCATCTCATTTCTCAAAATAAATTTGTAGAATTAAAAAAAATGTTAGGTAAAATAACACGCATAACACTTTTGCCAGTAACATTTTTCACAATAATAGTTTTCATATTTAAATCTCATATTATTACCTTTATTTATGGAATACAATTTGAAAAAGCAGCCCCTACATTCTTCATTCATTTTGTAGGAGCAGTACAAGGATCATTATTTTTTTGGTGCTTACCACTAATTATGGGATTAGGTTTAACCTATATTAGAATTCGATCGTACTTAATTGCAATAATTGTAAATTTAATAATAACTTGTAGTTTAGCGCCAATTTATGGTGCAAATGGTGTGGCAATTGGGCTACTTATTGCAAATATTATTACAACCATCTATTTTGTATATTACAGCTACTTAAAAATTAACGAAAACATAAAAATAACAATTCCTAAATAATATGCCAATAAAAAATTCAAGTTCAAACAAGATAGCATTCAAAAAACCACTAGCTGCACTAAAATTTAAATTGGGCAATAAGTCGGCAATGCATAATGCTATTATACTTGACAGTGTTAAATATTTATGGGGCTCAAATGTAGATTTAAAGCCATGGAAAGAAGCTTTAGATGAATTAAAATTAAACAATATAATTGCATCAAATGAAAATCAATCAAATACAGTTGTAGGAAATAATTTAAATACAACATTTGGGAAATGGATATATTGTTGTATTCGTGTTACAAAACCAGATTCGGTTATTGAAACAGGAGTAGCTCATGGCTATTCATCGTGGATAATACTAAACGCATTGCATAAAAATCAAAAAGGAAAGCTTTATAGCATCGATTTACCAAACAATGATACCAATAATGACTACAACTTTAAAAATCAACCTGAGACGGGATGGTTAGTACCAGAAGCTTTAAAGTCAAGATGGGAACTTAAACTTGGTGATGCAAAAATTTTACTTCCTGAAATTCTTAATAAAATAGAAACTTTGGATGTATTTTTTCATGATAGTGATCATAGCTACGAACATATGAAATATGAATTTAATACAGTAAATCGTTTTTTAAAGAAAGGAGGAATTCTATTAAGTGATGATGTACATAAAAACAAAGCATTTTCGGAATATGTAAATGAAAATGATCTAATTGCTTTACAGTTCAATAAAGGTGGTACAGCAATAATTAAATAATCGATAACTTGAACAATCCAACTTGCATATATTTATCGCCATATGATATTCTTCGTCCAAGAACCAATCAAGTAAGTGATGTTCGCTTCTGTGAAGGATTCTCTCAAAATGGATGTAAGTCACATTTAATAGTTCCTTATGTAAAAAGATTTGACAATATTAATAAAAAAGATATTGAAAAAGTATATGGGCTAGAATCACCTGTAGAAATTCACTACTTACCAACAAATTTCAAAAAAGATATAACTGGTAAGTTGAAGTCATATTACATAGCGATATTAACAGCTTTCAAAGTAATAAATATTTTGAAAAAAGAATCCGGTAAAAATGGAATAAATATCATTTCAAGAAGTGCCCCTCTTATAAAGGCAGTTCTAATAATTAGGAAAATAAGACCTAATATATTCAAAAATACAAAGTTAATATTTTGGGCACACGACTTTAAAAAAAAGCCCTCCTTTTTAAATGTTTATAACGAGTGCGATGTTTTATTAGCTACAAATAGTTCAATAGCTAATGAACTTGTAAAATATACAAATAAAAAATCAAATAACATATTTGTAACCTTAAATCCAATTACAGAAGCGCAAGCAAATTTTAAATTAAGCAAAAAAGAAG
>Ga0114969_10002719_pt1 | contig 14451 bp, 14 predicted proteins | sample M_130807_MF_Meta_FD_87316 | JGI IMG/M metagenome (GOLD analysis project Ga0114969, IMG submission 87316) | Freshwater microbial communities from Lake Montjoie, Canada to study carbon cycling - M_130807_MF_MetaG | ecosystem: Environmental > Aquatic > Freshwater > Lake | place: Lake Montjoie...
TTCGAAATCGCCAATCATATAATTCTGTTGTGCAAGTGCAATGCGCATAAATAAAAATCCCGCAGACAATTTTAATGCTGCGGGACAAAAGTAATTTGTAAATGACTCTTTCTTTAAAACAGAATGCCCAGTCGCAATTCTATTTGATTAAGAATTGATTTTGATTTAAAATCTGATGGGCTGTGTGAAATATCAAGAAAACCATTATGAAAACTTAAAGAAGCCACAAAGGCCGTGCTTTTTGAAAGTGAATACTCAATACCCGCACCAATATTCAAAGAAAGATTGAAAGGAGAAATATCGGCCCCAAGGTTTTCATTTACCTGAGTGTTTTTGTCAGATGGGTCATCTATTGTACCTCTTGTTTTAGTATTAATTCCTGCATTCAATCCAAACTGCCCGAAATAAGTTATGTACCCAATTTCATTCGTTTTTAATTTCAGAACAAAAGGAATTTCTATGTATTGAAGTTTATATGAAGTTTTTGTTAACTGCGGAAAAGTATCGTTCTTAAAACTATTGAACATATTAATTGTGTCATTGTAAAGAATATCAGCACTATTCTGGCTGATATTCAGACCGGTGGCAATTGCATAATTAGATGCTAAAGAAAAGTCAGCCATCAATCCATAATTGAATCCGAATTTTACACCGGAAGATGTTGTGTGTTTGTCCTGTGCTTTTACCCAACACAATTGCGGACTGAATTGCAACCCAAATCGAAATCCTTTTGATTCTCCATCACCTTTACTTGTAGGCTCAGTTTGTGCAAAAGCATTAATCGAAAGAAAAAGGATTAATGTGAAAGCTAATATTTTTTTACTCATATAGTTTATTTGAATTCTTGTCAAAATTAGAAGAACAGTTGCAATCAAGATTAGGCTAAACGAAAATCATTCAACAATTAGTATGAATGATTGTATTAATTGACAGAACTTAACGATTTATAAATTAGTGGGCCCACAGGGACTTGAACCCCGGACCAACGGATTATGAGTCCGCTGCTCTAACCAACTGAGCTATGGGCCCTAAAAATTTCAGGCGACAAAAATATAATTATTTGTGAGGTAGCCAATTCGAATCGAACAATCCACATTTTATTCCGTAAAGTAGATAGGTTCTGCAACTTTGAGAATTCGATTTGAGTCTTACATTCATCACCGAAACAAAAAGAACTGTGGCAATTAAAAACATCATCTTCGATTACGGCAAGGTTATAATTAATCTTGATTTTGATTTAACCCGTATTGCTTTTGAAAAAGAAGGAGTGAATAATTTCAACAGCATGTTCACCGAGTTCAGTCATCAGCCTTTTTTTCATTTATTTGATTGTGGTTTAATCAGTGAAGAAGAATTCCGTATGCACCTAAGAACTGCAACAGGTTTGAATTTGACTGATTCAATTATTGATAGTTGCTGGAATGCTATGTTATTAGATATTCCTAAAACACGAATGAAATATGTTGAAGGATTGCAGACCAGTTACAATACCTTTTTACTTTCAAACACTAACAGTATTCATTTAAAATTTATCAGCAGTTACCTTCAAAAAGAATTTGGCATATCAGATATCAGCGAAAAATTCAAGAAAGCTTACTATAGTTGTCAGGTAGGAATGCGCAAGCCAGATGAAAAAATTTTCCAATTGGTAATGGAAGAAAATAATTTATTGCCTGAAGAAACTTTATTTATTGATGACTCAGCCGTTAATATCGAAACAGCGGATAAATTGGGTATGCAAGTAATTCTATTAATGGAAAACGAAATTGTTGAAGATAAAATCAACCAATACCTTTTATCACACAAGGAAACTGTTTTGCATTAATTCTTTTTTACTACTTCTTCTAGCATCGCAAGATATTTTGATTGTATAGATTTTACCGAATAGTTTTTTTCAAGGTGTTCGGTTGCTTTTTCAACAACACTTTTTCTTTCTTCTGAGTATTTAAGAAGAAAAGAAAGTTTTTCAAACCACTCATTTTCTGTTTTTGCAATCCATCCCGTTTTGTTGTCAATAATTATATCATTGTTTACCCCAACCGGAGAGGCAATACTTGGAACTCCAACGGCTATATATTGCAATAATTTAAAACCACACTTTCCCTTGCTCCAATCATCATCAGGCAGAGGCATTATTCCAATATCAAAAGCTTGTAAATCGGATATTTCCGTTTCCTTATTCCAGTTTATAAAATGATAAGATTTCAAAGGCAACTTTAAATCCTTATTTGAAATGATCCGAAGTTCAAAATCAAATTGTTCTTCCAGCTTTTTAAATACAGGAATTAATAAATTTAGATAGTAAGTTGTTGAGTGGGTTCCTGTCCATCCAATCACAGGAATTTTATTTATACTTTTTTTATTTGGAAGATGATAATCTGTATCAATCGTGGTAGGTATTAATCGAACATCACTATTAAATTGTTTTGCATAATCATACAAATATTTATTGCCGCAAGAAACAGTTATGGCCCATTTGCAAATCCGCTTTACTTTTCCATACCATTTTACTCTGTTTGCAAAACTGTTTGTAACTGAAACATTCGGTTTCCAGATGGCATCATCAAAATCGTAGATAATTTTTTTTCTTAAAATTTTTGCAATTATCCATTCGAATAAAGGTGGTCCAACCGGTGCCGCTTCACGATGAATAAAAACAATATCAACACCTGATAATTTAAAAAGCAAAAAGAATCTGCGTAGAAACCCCGATAATAATCCTGTTGTTTTTTGAAAATTTAATCCTGGCTTATATAAAATTCTCCAAGTCTGCATATTCCAAAACGATTCGAGTTTCCAGGTCCAGTTATTTTTTTCAAAATAAGATAAATATTGCTCGAACCTGAAACGCTGACTGGGCGCTTCTTCATAAGGATATGGAGCGAGTATTATAATTTTTTTCAATTTTTCAATCTTTGATAAACAGAATCGTAAGCCCTAATTCCATTTTTTAATGAATAAAATTTTTCGGCTCCTTGTCTTATTACAGAACGATTCAAAAGTATAAGATTATTTAATTTTTCAATTGCTTTGTCAAAAGTATCATTCGTCAATTCAGTTAATACAATTCCAGCGTTGCTATCATGTATAATTTTATCAGTATCGCCAATATTACTGTTGCATATAATAGGAATTCCCATACTCATAATTTCACCTTGCTTTACTGGCGACGAGGCTTTTTTTGAAAATGAAGGCTTAATAAAAAATATTGAAACATCAGAACATTTGATCAACAAAGGCATTTCAATTCTTGCAGACTTTATGATTACTAAATTTTCAGAGGAAACATTTTGATCATTTGCCATTCTCAAAACGGATTCACTTTTTTCAGGGGTAATTAATAGAAATTTTGCGCCAGGGATTTTAATCAATAATCGCGAAAAAAACTGAAACATTTCTTTACCTAAATACCATGTACCAACTGAACCAACATAAGAAAGAATAAAAGACGAATTATTTATTCCTAGCTCGGTTTTCTTGGCTAGTACTTCATCTTTTGAACTTTTTGATGAATCAAATAAATCTAAATCAACGCAACAAGGTATCACATCAATTTGTAAAGGTTGATTTGGAACATTCTTCCAAGATAGAATTTCACTTTTAGCATTTTCAGTAAGTGATATAATACTATCAGCTCTTGATAAAAATTGTCTTTCTTTTTTCTTAAAGTACAAATAAATGATTTTGTATAACGGATTTTTCAGGTTCCAAATTCCACCTTCAACTCTTTCATCGGCCCAGAATCCGCGCATATCAAAAATAAATTTCACTCGGAATTTTTTCTTTAGCCGCAAGCCAATTAGTGATGGAATATAACTTCGACAGTGTACTGTTTCTATTTTGTTGGTTTTTATGATTTTAACAGCAAGGTTATAAATACTTCTGATATCTTTTATGGTTGATAATACAGCGGGCTTTTTTGTGTAAGAAACCGGATACCATTTTATTTGAGCATTGGAAAGTATAGTTTGAATTTTAGAATATTCAATTTTTCGTTCTGGTTTTTCACAACTGATAACTGAAATGTTATGGCCAAGTTTTGATAATCCTTCGAGATATGGAATCACCTGACTTTGTCCAAGAGGGTCTGTCATTCCGTCATAAGAAATAAATAGGACTCGCATAATAATTATCTAATTTATACATCTTTAAAAACGAAATTATTGAAGCCAACAGATTTTAGAATAATAAACTATTTATTTAAAAAAATTCTTCATTTAAATAAGAATTTTTTAATTAAAAAACTAAGCAAATATGCTGCAGGAATTATCATTAATACATCTGCTGGTAACAAAAACCTCATTTCAACATTTCTATAAATAAATGAAAGTGAGAAATAAGAAAATAAAAAGAACAAAAAAATAATTAGAAAGAGTATTGAATGTTTCTTATTTAATTTTAAAAATAAAAATATTCCCAACAAACCTATAATTATTAAAAATGAGCGAAAACCAAATAATATTGTAGTAAATAAATTTACAAATACACTGCTTGGATTATATAAGCCAATCTTGAAGAAACATTTTTTCAAATTGCCAAATGGGACCCATAAATAAACATTCCACCAATTATATTTTATCTGATTTTGTTGAAGTTCCTTAAAAATCGATGAGATTTCTGGAGAACAACTACTATCAATTGGCAAATAATTTTTTCTATACCCTGCATTTTTCATAAATACACCAAAACCATTTCCACAATAATGACACAACTTAGCAACTCTATTTAATTTGATAGAATCTCCATCGATTGAATATGAAACTTGAGGCCATTCTACTTTTATACCTTTCATGATTTGGGTCATCTGTGGGTCCCAATCGGTTTTAACAGAAAAAATATAATCACGATAGCTCATAATATCTTTATCCCAACAATCAACAGCACTCAAATCTTGTGAGAACAACAATTTATTGTAATTTATATAATTACGAAATGGCCATGAGCCGTATGAAAGAATAAATGCAATAGTTACTGGAACAAGAATTCGTAAAAGTTGCGGGATATTTTTTTTGTATAGAATCATTAACGCTAACCCAATTGCTGGGAAAATGAAAATAATTTGCAAACGAGTAAGTGCAGCTAAGCCTAAAATTAAACCACTGAAAAAGTAATTATACTTAAGTTTTTCATTGACAAAAAACCATACTCCAAGAAGTAAGAAAAATACACTTACACTTTCTGCATATATTACTGGATTCCATACAATAATGAATGGGTAAGTTGCATAAAGAAATGCTGTAATCACACAAAATAACTTGTTTGAAAAAATTTTCTGTACAATTTTATAAATCAACCAAATACTTATTGTATCAAAAATCAATTGTGCCCATACAATTAATTTATATGCCGTATCAATATTTTTTCCACTTGTTAAATAAAAAAATCCAATGAAGAAAGAGTAACCCGGAGGTCTGAAAAAATAACCGGTTTCCTTGTTAAGGTTTACTGAATAAGTACCATGATCAATAAGATTGATAATGCTTGTGACCCATGACAAGGTATCTCCCCCAACCATGAAATCCGCATTGCCATAATAAACTTTTGCCCCGAACAGATAAAATAATATGCGCATGAAAAATCCTGCGGCAACAAGTACGAAGAGATGATTTCTTTTAAAAAATGATTTCGCCATTATCTACTATTTCAGGGAGTTAGAAATTTTCGCTTAGTAACAATTTCCGCAAAATATAAAATTGCATATGCTGCCGGAATTAAAATCAATAAGTCTGCTTGAATCAAATATCGTATTTCCATATTGCGATAAACAAAGCAGTTCCAAAAATACCATGAAACGAAATAAAACAAAGTGATTTTTAATGCCATTGGAAATCTCTTGTTAAATCTCCAATATAAAATCAATCCAAAAAAACCAATAAATAGCATGAGTGAACGATAACTGAATAGAATGGTGGAAACAAAATTTACAATTTTGTTGGCTGGGTTATATAAACCTGTTTTAAGTAAACTTTTTTTCAAATTGGTCAGTGGAACAAACAGGAAATAATTTAATGGGTTATAATTAACTTGATTTTCTTTTAACTCTGACCACATTTGTGCAATTTCCGGGCTACAAGTATTTTCATTTGTAATAAGGGTAGGAGCAAACCCTTCGTTTTTAATAAAAATATTAAATCCTCGTCCACAATCGTGACACATTTTAGTTACACGAGCAAGCTTAGCAGAATCTCCAGGTATAAGGTAAGATGCTTTTGGCCAAACGACATTTTGGCCTCCTTTTATAATCTGTGAATACTGGGGCTCATAGTCGGTCTTTACTGAGAATATATAATCCATAAATCCCATGTAATCTACATCCCAACAATCCATAGTACTTAAATCCTGTGTAAATAATAAACGATCGTGAAATATCAGATTTCTTACAGGCCATAAACCATAAGATAAAATAAATGCCAGAGTAAAAGGGAGCGCTTTTTTTAATAATGCATAAATATTATTCCAATAATTAATTGTTATCGCAAAGAGAATAGATGGAAAAAAGAAAACAATCTGCAATCTAAATAAAGCTGCAAAGCCAAAAAACAAACCGCTCCAGAAATAATTATATCTGATTTTTTCATTCGCAAAAATCCATAACCCCATTAATACAAAAAACACACTTGAACTTTCGGCATATACAACGGGTGTCCAAACTATAATAAACGGATAAAATGTATATAACAAGGCTGACAAAGCTGCCCATATTTTATTCTCGGAAAATTTTAAAACGATATTATAAATCAGCCAAATTGCTGCCACATCCAAAAAAATCTGCGCATAAATAACTAGTTGATAAGTTAAGTCAATATTTTTTCCACTCAGTAAATAAAAAATTCCAATAAAAAAAGAATAACCTGGTGGCCGAAAAAAATAACCATTTGGCTCACCAACAATAATTGTATAAGTACCGTGATCAATTAAATTTTGAATTGATGCAACCCATCCCCATGTATCTCCACCTACAAAAAAATCATTTTTGCCGTAATAAATTTTAGCTCCGAAAAAATAAAATAACACTCTAAAAAGTAATCCGGCAAAAAGAATTATAGTCAGATGATGTTTCAGGAAAAATTTATTCAATGTATTATTTCATTAATGATTAATTAGTTCAAAGGTCGCAAAGTTTTATTTTAGATTTCTTTTTCTCTATTCATAAATTTCCTGATGAATGTCTTTTGTTGAATATCCAATTTTATACAATCGTTCGCGGGTTTCATGAATCATTCCACGCCAACCACATATATAAAAATAAGCAGGGCGTTTATCAAAAAATTCTTTTTCATATAATTGATGTACATACCCTTTTATTCCTTTATAACCTAAACTTTCCTCCTTTGAAAGCACAAATTGGTAAGTGAACTGAGGGAATTTTTTTTGTAATTCTTCAAACTCACTTCCGAATAGTACATCATTTAAATACCGTGTGCCAAAAAACAGAAATATCTTTTTGTGTTCTTGTTTTTTCAATATCAGATATTGCAGCATACTTCTGAATGGAGTAATACCTGTACCTGTACAAATAAAACAGATATCGTTTTCAATTTTTTGCGGAAGAATAAATTTTCCATGTGGTCCACTGAGTTTTATTGTAGTTCCTTCTTTTACTTCGTAAAACAAGTAATCTGATATTTGTTCTCCTTTTTGGTGCTTTAATACTAACTCGAAAATGGTATCCCCTGACGGAGCAGAGGCGATTGAATAACTTCGAAACATCCCTTTCGAAGTTTCACCAATTGAAAAATCAATTGTAACATATTGACCTGGTTTAAAATCAAATGAATTCACTCCTTGTACTTGAATCCAAAAATGTTTTATATCGGCCGTTAGTTCTGTTATTTTTATCACCTTTGCTTTATACCACATTTCCTTTTTCATTCAGCTAAATTCAACTGCATAAATGTATAAAAAGCTATTACTCTTCATAGGCATTCCGTTTTTTGTTTTGCTATTGCTCTACTTTTTTCGAATTTCATTGTTGCAATGCGCAGCAGGGTATTTAATCTGTGAAGATTTACCATCGAAATCACAAATTGCATTTGTTTTATCGGGAGCGCCATCTGAAAGATCAGCTAAAGCAGCAGAAATTTTTAAAAAAGGATATTTTAATAAAATTGTTTGTACAGGAGAAAATCATCCTCAGGATTTTAGGGCATTGGGAGTTGATATGACAGAAGCTGAATTAACAAAACTGGCATTAATCAAGCTAGGAGTTCCTGATTCATCAATAGATTTATTGAAAGAAGGATCAAGTACACTGGAAGAATCAGATGCGATTCTGAAATATTGCGTTGAGAAAAAAATCAATCAGATTGAAATTGTTTCCTCTCGATTTCATACACGAAGAGTGCGAAGTGTTTTCAAAGAAAAATTTGCTGAAGAAAACATTGAAGTAAAAATCATAGGTGCGCCTGCTGTTGGATACGAAGAAAGTAAATGGTGGGAGAGTGAATATGGTTTGCTGGCACTTAATAATGAATATGTAAAACTGTTTTACTATTGCATAAAATAAAACAATAAACAAAGTTTCACTTCGTCTAATTACTTTTATCAAACTAAAAAATCATAAAAACATGAACAGAACACTCATCACAGTCGGAATTATTGTAGTTGTTATCCTCGGCATTTATATGTGGATTCGGGGGTTTAATAATTCAATGGTGACCAAGAACGAAAACACCGCTAAAATGTGGGGCAATGTCGAAAGCCAGTACCAACGCAGGTTTGATATGTATGGCAATTTAGTGAGCGTGATAAAAGGTTCTTCCGATTTTGAAAAATCAACTTTGACTGCAGTGATTGAAGCGCGCAGCCAGGCAACTAAAGTAACCGTAGATGCAAGCAAACTGACTCCTGAATCCATTGCACAATTTCAGCAGGCGCAACAGAACCTGAGTTCATCATTCAGCAAAATGTTATTGGTGGTGGAGCAGTATCCCGATATTAAATCAACTGCGCAGTACCAGGATTTTGAAACCAATATTGTCGGCACCGAAAACCGAATCAACAAAGCGCGCGACGATTTCAATGCCGCTGTGCAGGATTACAATACTTACATAAAATTATTTCCGAACAGCATCTTTGCAGGCATGTTTGGTTATAGCGAGAAAGGATATTTCAAAGCTGATGCAGGAAGCGAGAAAGCTCCATCAACAGATTTTAAAGAAAAATCTCCTGAAGTAAAGCAGTGAGAAAATTCTGATGAGCGCCATTCCTTTTTTAAAGAAACATATTTTCAGCAAAGCAGAAGTGCAGCAGGTAGCCAATGCTATTGCCGCTGCCGAACAAAAAACTTCTGGCGAAATCCGCATTTACCTCGAACCAAAATGTGCGGTTGAACCACTCATGCGCGCACACGCCATTTTTCATGAACTTGAAATGGAAAAAACCGAAGCAAGAAATGGTGTGCTGATTTACCTTGCTTACAAGGATAAAAAATTTGCCATCTGCGGCGACAAAGCCATTCACGAAATTTCGGGACAATCATTCTGGGATAATGTAGTAGCAGAAATGCAAAAACATTTTTCGCAGAAAGAAATTTTAAAAGGTGTGTTGCTTGCCATTGAAATGACGGGCGATAAACTGCAAACTTATTTTCCATACGACGGAAAGACGGACAAGAATGAATTGTCAGATGCTCCAATTATAAAATGATGAAGAAAATATTTATAGCCGTTTTAGTTTTCTTCACTGTAACAGTTCAGGCGCAGATACCGGAGCGACCATCGCCTCCGCGATTAGTGAACGACTTTGCGGGAATGCTGAGCGCCGATGAAGCAGCCACGCTCGAAAAAAAACTGAATGATTACAACGACAGCACCAGCACGCAGATTGCCATTGTGATTGTAAATAATCTGGATGGCGACGAAGCCGGCAACTATGCTTTCAAGCTCGGCGACAAGTGGGGAATTGGCAGAAAACAAAAAGATAATGGTATGCTGATTCTTATTTCGAAAGAAACGCGCGATGCATTCATTGCCACCGGGCGCGGAATGGAAGGCGCCATTACCGATGTTCATTGCAAAAGAATAATTGAAAACATAATTGTTCGCGCTTTTAAAGGGGGGAAATATTATGATGGCTTAAATGGGGCTGTTGATGCAATTATAAAACTTGCTGCCGGTGAATTTGTAAACGATGTAACAAATGAAAAAAAATCGCTCCCGTTTTCCCCGCTGATTCCTATTATCATTATAATAATTATTGCCCTTGCCTCCCGGCGCAACCGAAATAACCGTGGAGGTGGTGTAATAGGTGGTGGTGGATGGATGGGCCCGCTTATTTGGGGCAGTATGATGAACAGTGGCAGAGGTGGTGGTGGATGGAGTGGCGGTGGAGGAGGCGGTGGCTTTGGCGGTTTCGGTGGTGGCGGATTTGGTGGCGGCGGAGCAGGAGGAAAGTGGTGATTGGAAAATGAAAAACTAAAATCTTGAAATTGAAAAGGCGGAAATTTTTTCCGCCTTTTTTTATTCTCAAAATATAATATCTATAGCTGCTTATAAACAATTTAAAGATTCACCTCAATCGGAATTTTCTTCACGCGGTGTTCGTGTCGACCGCCTTCAAAATTAGTGGCAAGAAAAGTATTTACTAATTGTTTTGCCTGTTCTAAAGAAGTGTAACGGGCAGGAATGCAAATCACATTCGCATCATTGTGTTGCCGCGCGAGTTCTGCAATTTCCTTCATCCAGCACAATGCTGCGCGAATAGACTGGTGTTTGTTTGCAGTAATGCATACTCCGTTCGCAGATCCGCAAATCAAAACGCCAACATCTGCCTTTGCATGTTCAATTGCATTGCACACAGGGTGCACAAAATCAGGGTAGTCAACAGAAGCCAGAGAGTTAGTTCCGAAATCATGAATATGGTATCCGGCATCAGTAAGCATTTTTTTTATTGCTTCTTTATATTCAAATCCTGCATGGTCGCAGCCAATAGCAATTTTTTTCATTTTAAAATTTTTTACGAATGTAAAATAGCAGATTGAAATTTAATTCACATTATCACCTCTTAAATCCCTGAATCTTTTTCTTGCTTCAATCACATAAATACTTCCGGGATATTTAGTCATAATGGTTTTATATAATTCCATTGCATTCTCTTTATTGTTTAAATATTTTTCCTGCAATTCTGCCAATTGAAAAATTGCATCATCCCCTAGTAAATCTGTTGAATAAAAATCTCCAAGCGACTGAAACATTTTTGCTGCTTCCTCAAAATTCCTCTGCTGTAAATAAATTCTTGCCTTGGCAAAAAGAATATCGTCCTGCAATGAAGTTTCAGGAAATTTTATTGCCAATGAATCAAGCGCTGTTATTGCTTCCTTATTTTTATTCTGATAAATCAGTAAGTCGGCTCTTGAATAAAAAGTCATTGCATCATATGAAGTATCTAATCCGGTATTATCCTGAATGAAAACAGAAAGAGCAATGGCATCATTTGAAATTAATTCTGAGGTAGAACCTTTTAACACATCAAGTTGAGCTTTCGACCAATCAAAATCTCCGGTGTAGTAACTCACCTTTGAATTTAGAAACCGCGCCTGCTCTCCTAACTCATCATCTTTATAATCTTTATCAACCTGACCATACATGAGCATAGCATCCCACACTTCATTCTTCATTAAATAATAATCGCCTAAATCAAGTTTACATTGGGCGATTGACTTGTTATCATTTGTTCGAAGTTTAATTGTAGCATTCAGAATTGAAATTGAGGAGTCAAGGTTATGAATGTAGCGGGCATACAAATTTGCCAAATCGCGCTGAGTTGTTATTGTAGAAAAGACTCTTCCAAATTCAGCAAGATATATTTCATAACTGCTTCGAAGATTATTCAAATCCTGATCTGTATAATTATTTGCAATTGTGATTTTTGTTTTCAGCGTCTGTAACAGATTTGTTTTCGCCGCCATGTAGTAGCCGCCGTTCTTTCCGTATTCATCAATGATGTACTGATAGCTTTTCGCCGCCGCATCATAATACGCTTCAGTAAAAGCCGTCTGACCCAATTGAAAAACACGCGCACCTTGTTCCTTGTTTCGTTTGTCGAGCGCCTTCGCCTGCACCAGTGCGCCGTCAAAATCTTTGCGCTGCACAAACATCCACATCAGCATTTCCGGATACACATTGTTGTCGGCATTTTTCTGAATGCGGCGATACAATTGCGTTTGCAACTCCGCAACATATTTCTGGTCTTCGAGCAAACTCTGCAGGTAGCCCTGCACATTGCTTATGTCATCAGCGCTGTTGTCCACGATATCCAGGTAAGCACTCACCGCTCCGGCAACATCGCCCTTCTTCACAAAAACATTGGCCAGTTCGTAACTAAAAATCGTGTTGCTGTTCAGCAGCTTTCGCCCTTTCTGGTAAGTGGCAACCGCCATATCATACTTTCCCGAATTCATAAATAAAGTCGCCAGCCCAAGCACCTGTCCTGCATCGGGCGAAAGATTTTCAATCGCGGTGTTAAACGAAGCGAGCGCATTTTTTTCGTCGCCTGTTGTTTGAAAAATCTGCCCAAGGTCAATGTAGTACGAAGCATTTTTCGGATTGCGCTTTATTTGCTTCTTCACCATTTTCACTGCATCGTTGTAATTTTTTTGTGCAACCAGTGTGTTGTAATAGCCCTGGTAATAATCGTTATTTTCTGGTTTTTTGCTGTACAGTTTTTCGAAAAGGACCTGCGCCTTATCAAAATCTCCCTGCGAATAATAGTACTGCGCAAGATTTGCATCCTGAATTTCGGTTTGTGCAAACGAAAAAAAAGGAATAAGAAGAAGTAGAAATAAAATGGTTTGCTTCATGATTACAATTAACGAAGAAATTGTCCGTAGATTTTATTTTCCAAATATAGGTTGTGAAATAATGATGCTAATTATCACTGCGAACCAATTTTAAATTCTGGGTTGAAAGGTATACAGCAGCAAGTAAAGCCCCTGAAGCTGCAATAATAAAAACCATCGGTGCTCCATATTTCTGCCAGATAAAACCTGCCGCCACATTACAAAACAAAATGCAGATGGATTGAGCACCCGCAAAAAATCCGATGGCAGTTGCTGTTTCACTTTTCGGAACCAGGTTGCTGATTAGTGCTTTCGAAATCCCTTCGGTGCTCGCTGCATAAATTCCGTAAGCGAAAAAGATTAAGTAGTAAATGAATTGAGAATGGGTTATGGCCATTCCCGTATAAGAAACAGAGTATATTATTAATCCGAAAACAAGAATTGTTTTCAGGCCTATTTTATCTCCATATTTTCCAATCGGCAATGCAAATGATGCATATACCAAATTATAAAAAATATAAAGCATTAAAACTTCTGTGTCGCTCATTCCAACCTGTTTCATCATCAATAACATAAATGCATCGCTGCTATTTACCAATGAAAAAAGAAGCAATGGCAAAATGAGTTTTTTGTAAGAAGAAGTAGCAGTTCTCCAATAAGAAAAATTTTGAATTACACTTGGTTTATACTTTGAAACTGTTTTTTTTACTTTTTCTTTTATATAAAAAGTAAACAGCACACTCAGTATAGATGGTATAAAAGCAATAAGAAAAAGTGTTTGATAATCTGCCGGAAATTTCCATAGAAATAATAAAGCAATTACAGGACCTAAAGCAGCGCCTGTTGTATCAAATGCACGATGAAAGCCAAAAACTGCTCCTTTGTTTTCAGAGGTAGTTTCGTCACTCAGCAATGCATCGCGAGCTGCAGTGCGTACTCCTTTTCCAAACCGGTCGGAAAACCGTGCTGTGAATATCCATCCTGTATAAGTTGATAAAGCGAGCATTGATTTTGAAATGGCGCTCATAAAATATCCGATGCGCACAAATGGAATCCGCTTTCCTGTTTTATCACTCAAGTGACCGAAATAAATTTTACTTAATCCCGCTGTTGCTTCTGCCACTCCTTCTAAAACACCAATCCATGCGACAGTAAATCCAATTGATTTCAGATACAAAGGCATAATCGGTATCAGCATTTCGCTCGATACATCATTGAGCAAACTCACAAATGAAAGAAGCAAGATATTTCGGGTGATACGCGACAAAATCAATTCGGAATTTCCTTTCAAAAGTAATCTGCATGTTTACATTTGCGCCACTCTAAAAAAGATAAAACACAAATGAAGAAAACCATCCTTACTCTCCTTTTTTTTCTTGGTATATCACCTGCCTTTCTTCGTGCTGATGAAGGAATGTGGCTACTTTCAATGGTGAAACAATACAATATTGAAACCATGCATCTGCTCGGTTTGAAATTATCAGCCGATGATATTTACAACGAATCTGCCCCTTCATTAAAAGATGCTATTGTTTGGTTTGATGGCGGATGCACAGGCGAAATTGTTTCTCCTGATGGTTTGGTATTGACAAATCACCATTGTGGTTATGGTTCAATAACTGAACATAGTACTGTTGACCATGATTATCTCACTGATGGTTTTTGGTCTGCAA
>Ga0114969_10002722_pt1 | contig 14443 bp, 14 predicted proteins | sample M_130807_MF_Meta_FD_87316 | JGI IMG/M metagenome (GOLD analysis project Ga0114969, IMG submission 87316) | Freshwater microbial communities from Lake Montjoie, Canada to study carbon cycling - M_130807_MF_MetaG | ecosystem: Environmental > Aquatic > Freshwater > Lake | place: Lake Montjoie...
ATAAGCAGAACGCCTCCACAGACTCCTCTAAGCCCCTAGCTTCCGCCAAGAAAGCCGAAGTTGAAGAACTCGCGTCTAAAGTTGCATCCTATGAACTGGGACGTCAGTTTTGTGCGGCTCTTTTGAAGTCTGCTGGCGCTCAGCCGGTACAGGACGAGAATGAGCTCGTTAAGGCCGCAGGCCGTCGCGATTTCGATCTTCTCATTGCTCAGGCAGCTGAAGAACTCGAAAACCACGAAAAGCAGGCATCCTATGATTCTGCTGACCTTGAAAAGCAAGCAGAAGAAGCTGGTGCAGCCTACTTTGATGAAGTTCTCAAGCAGGCCGCACTGGAAGAAGCCGTCGCTGAAAACCAGCAGCTCACAGCTAAGCTTGCAGAATATGAGGCCTATATCAAGCAAGCCGAAGACAGCTATTACGCCCAGGTAAACGCTGCCCAGATGCAGGAACAGCAGGTTAAACTTGCTGAGTCTGTTGCAGATATCGTCCTTGGTAAGCTCAAGGCTGAAATGGTGCAGTCTGCCTAATAATTAAAAGCCTGCCTGCAATGCCTGTCGATCCAGTGATTAAAAATACTGTAGAAGAGCAGGCATTGCAGGCATTGAGCCATTTGAGTGACAAGGATCAGGCCGAAGTACTCAAATACATTGAAAGCCTAGTAATTTTAGAACAAGTAAAAAATGACCAAGGAAGCACTACATAAGATTGAAGAATTTGTCAAAGTTGCTCTAGACGAGATTTCCTCTTTAAAGCAGCAGGTGAACACGCACAATAGTAAGGAAGCTTCCACTAAGTCTAGACAGAACAAAGAACTGGAACTGGCGCTTAAAAAAGCGGCAGACGCTATGTATAGTTCTGACTTTATTAACGACGAAGATGAAAAAGCTTTGTTCGTAAAGAAAGCTAGTGAAGACCCTATGTATCTTGCAAAAATCGTTGAACGTGTGTGTAATGCGTCTGATGTAGCATACATGGGAAAATCCTCAGCAGTAAAGTCTGCAGGTGAGTCTGATGACCCGGTTATTCGTAAAGCTTTTGGATATAGTGGAACGTACAGTCTTTTAGATGAATAAAAATAATTGACTTGGAGACATTTTTATATAATAATATTTATATAACTTTCGCATGACCATTTCTGAGCGAGCCTTGATCGGCATTCGGGGTGAGAAGCAACAAAAACAACTAGTAAAACAAAAACAAATAAATAGGAGAAAACTAATATGATTAATTTCAAAAAAGGACCCGCTCTCAGCCTGAACCAAGTGAACTACACTGGTCCGGTTGCGACAAGTCCAGTACAAAATATCGTGGCCGGTATGGTCGTTCAGATCAATAGCTCTGGAGCAGTCATCAAGCCAACAATCGCAGACGCTGCAGCTGACAAGGCTCTGTTGCTCGGCTTCGCAATCAATAATCAACTCGACGGAGACGTTGTCGAGGCTGGCGCCCTTGGTGTCTACGCTCTCGATGGTGCTTCTGTTGTCGAAACCGATCAGTATGTTGCTGGTACAATTGCTTCTTTTGTGCCGGGCGCTTTGGTGGGTGTCGAGACCCTCACAGGTAAAATTAAGGTGGTGACCCCGGCGAACGCCGCAGCCGGCTACCGAGTCATCGGTCAGGTCGAAGCAGTTCGCGCACTTCTTGGCGTTACCCAGGTAATCAACGGTGTATCCGTACAGGGCTCGATCACAGTGGTCGGAGTCAAACTCGCAAGCTAATTAACTAGGAGAAAATATATTATATGGAAAAAATCGCAAATCAAAGAGTGTTCAACGATACGTTCGTTGAAATGGTTAAAGCTGGTGAGGAAAAGAAGGCCGCAGTAAGCGCACAATCTTTTACCCGCAACAAGCTTCGTGAAGAATGCTTCACAGAAAAGATTATCACCCCCATCGACATCAGCAATGATGACCTCGACAAGGCTGAAAATCCTGAACTGCTCGTTAAGTGGAACGACCGCGAACCCGACACAGCTCCTGCTGTGACGATTCCTCTCGGCGTTGTGCCTGACATGTTCCAGTTTTCTGGTACGCGTTATCCTTCCTACTTCACACGTATCACGTCCCCGAAGTACAACAAGGACATCGATCATCTTCGTAGCTATGACTACGACATCCGCGCCATCATGCTCGAGTTGAGCACGAAGGACATTGCAACTGAAATTGACACACGTTTCATTAGCAAGGTTAACAGCATCATCGGTACCGTTAACACCGCTAATGACCTCAACGGTCTCGGACTCCCACAGAATGTTACCATCAGTGGTGGCATCACTCGTGAAAACGTCGCAGAAGCCTTCAAGGTTATCAAGCGTCTTCGTGTACCCTTTGGTCCTTCTCAGCCTGACGGCGGAGAAAGCAAGGGTGTGATGTTGATGAACAACGTGACTGCAGACGACTTCGTGAAAATGAGCCGTTCTGAAGTTGGTGGCGATCTCGCACAGGAAATGTTCATCAATGGTCTTCCTTCCAAGACTCTCTTGGGTGTGAAGCCGATCTACACGATCAAGCGTGATCTCGTACCTGACGGTGTGATCTATCTATTCTCTTCCGAAGAGTTCTTCGGCAAGTACTATAGATTGCAGCCTCTCACAGTGTTCATGCGTAATGAAGCCTACTTCCTTGAATACTTCCAGTACATGAATCTCTCGCTTGCTATCGGCAACGTGAAGGGTGTTGTAAGGGTTGACTTCAATGGCTAATCTTGGGTTACATGGTTAGATAATAAAAGGGGCCTTCGGGCCCCTTTTTTATTACCATTCTTGCTAAGGATACGCCGGTAGTTTATAATATTTTTATGAGTATAGATGACACAATCTTACGTGAGTTTACAATCTTCACAAAACGCGCGATGCTAGATTCTGGAGGAGGATCATTGCATACAACTACTGGCGCCCCTGTTGCCCCACAAAGCCAAGCCACTCTACCTGTTCGACAAGCTACGCTGGGTAATAGTCCTCCGGTTGTAAGTGATACTCCCCAGACCGCTACAGGTGGAGCCGCACCTGGCGCCGCACCTGGCGCCGCATCCCCAGTAAAGCCACTCACTCCCCCAGGAAAACAATTAAAGACCACAAACTGGAGCAAACCGTAATATGGCTACACCAATTTTAACAAGTGAAGAAGTACGGCTCTTTTTGCAGGATAGAGAAGAACTTAATCCATTACTTCTTGGCATCAGGTTTACCCCTGAAATGATTGAACAGGCGATGATCAATGCTGTGGATTACTATAATTTAATGAATCCCCCACTTGGTATCATGCACACCGTGGAAACTTTTCCATATAGGTCTTTACTGTTGCTTGGAGCTGCGGCTTATCTACTGCGCTCTGGAGCAATTAATGAAGCAGCTAATCAATTAACTTATTCTGCCGACGGCGTACAAGTTAATGATAAAGACAAAGCACAGATCTTTATGTCAATGGCTCAAAACTTGCAGCAGGACTTCAAAGAGCTCGGGCAGCAAATCAAGATGAACCAAAATATTGCCCAGATATACGGCACTAAACATTCTGAGTATATTTACAGACGCTTGTACTAATGGCTGACGGCACTACCAACCCCAGTAATAGCGGCACTAAAGCGGACAAAGCCATACCAGCCATGCTTGATGCTTTGGAAATCGCCAGAGCAGGTACATACAAAACAAATAAACTTAGATGGATAGCTCACTGTTTAAAGTTAAAAAGAGAAGCGCTAGAAATTAATTCAGACGACTCGCAAGCCTACGCAGTATGGATGTAATCAAGAATTCAAAACGCGATGAACGACCCACGTAAAGTTTTTAGCAAAGTTTCTGTTATACCTGATTGGGTGCGAGGGCATTTTATTCAATGGCAAATAGACCCATTTTTTAAAGGGTTGCGCCCGTATGACTTTTCTCTAGAGATTTCAGAGACCGGAGATTTTTCAGAAATAGCTTTTGCTAAAAGAAATCTTGGAGAAGTATTTTTTGCAGTCGACGACAGTCATTCCAAACAATCGTGGGCACCTAACTATACGTACAGAGTTTCACTTACTACAAAAGACAACAAAGTATATCATTCTTTTCCAGTGCTCTTTGGGTCTACTCGCCACGAGCAGCGCAAGTATGCTATGGCTGCCGAGATCATTAGGAAAGAAATACTATTAGCTAGGTTTGTGGGTACTGCGGGTTGGTTGCTCCGCCGTAAATCTTATGGAGCACAATCAGCTAAAACATTAAGAAATATAGATCCTGTGTCTGGTGTTCCTATCGCAGACACTAAACAAGAAGATTATGGTGTTGGTCTCGACGGCGGATATTTTGATCCTGTGCCCTGCGTATTTTATACGGAGTCGAGCAGCCAAGACAAGCAGCTTGATATAGAAGGTATGGGCGTTAAAGAAAATTATACATCTATTGCACGTGTTCCAGGTTACCCGATTATAGAGGTTCGAGACGTTATATGTGAGGCTGTAGACGGATATCGTTACAGTGTACAATCCAGAAACGCCAAACAGTTTCCAGGAAGTAACATAACTCTTACTCAAAAAGTTAACTTAAACTTGATACCTACGACTGATTCGGTATATGCTATACCGATACCGGTACCCTTTTAGTTATGCCTGAAGACCCAGCAATAGCGTATGTTTCACCCTACACCAGAGAGCTGGCTGAGCGTGATGTTCGTGAAATGGTATTGACTCCGTGGACGGTACAAAATATTTGCTACGAGGTTCTTAAGAACTATATGACGGCAAATTCCCCACAAAATGAAGGATATGCTTTCTCACAGAAATATGACCCAGACGAACTAAAGTCAGATATATCATTAGAGATTGCATATCACTATAAGGACGCAGTAATTCAAAAACGCCCAGGTATATTTGTCTCTAGAGGAGACACGCAATTCACGTTTCCTACGTTAAATCAGCAGATAGGTAGCAATTCTGCGGAGTCTGAAAAGATGCGCTATGTGATGCTGACGATGCCAATAAATGTGGCTGTTGTAGGAACAAACATAGGCTTTACTGAACAACTTGCCGAGTATGTCTTTAAGATTTTTCTGCGTTACCAAGAGGTCATAAAAAATGACTTTAAAATTCGACAATTTAAACTAGTATTGCTTGGTCAACCTAGACTATACTTGGAGAGTAAGGATCACTTTGTAGTTAATGTGCAAATAGCCGCAATCTTTGATATGGGGGCAGTAATTAAAGGTGATGATCTTAAACTTAAAACAGTAGCATACACAATTTTTACCAACTGTATGGAGCAACCCCTTCTACAGTAATAGAAAAATCTTGAAAAGCAGCAGCATTTGAAATAAACTAATAAAGTATAAAGTATACAGGAGAAAATAACATATGTCTTATATCACACCTAGAGTCCTAATTCAGCAGGAGTTTCAGCAGCTCCCAGTCTACAGCACTAATCCATTACCTGCTTTTATTATCGGACCAAACTATTCTCTTTCTCGCTACGGTGTAGCTTCTGAAAAGTCTAAAACTGTACTTGGTACATTGGACGATGCCGCTGTGTTGACCGGCAATGCCTATGTGCCTGCTGCAGATCTTACATACGACTTCCCTAACGTTCCTGCTGGTGGAGACGTTGATCCGACGTACACGAAGGTGTTTGCTGAAGCCGTACAGGCGCGATATTTCCCTCTCACTGCTTTGGGTGGTGCAGGTATGGGCGGAGACACGGTTGACTTTGTTGTCAGCCCTTCTTCCCAGGTTTACTCCAACAAGGTGCAGTTCTCGAACATCACATTGCAGACAGCTAACGGCTATAGTCGTTCAGCCTTTTTCTCTAATCGTGATGTTGCTGTTGGGGATTTGATCAAGGTCACAGATGACCTCGACAACACAGTTACTGCAAAGATTACTGCTCTTGAAGCACGTACAGCTAACGAGGACGAAGAGCTGGTGGCGCAAATTGCTCCCATATATTTTTCTGGCACTGGCTCTGGTAGCATAAGCAATAACGCCAACAACGCGAGTGGAAATAAATTTACTAAAACCGGTGGAAATGACTTTACTGATGATCTCGTGGGCAGATACATCACCATCAGGCACGTCAGTGACCATAACGGTGTTTATAAAATTTTGTCTGTTGTTGATGGCGATACGTTGACTCTTGACGGTGTAGGCTACGAATCTGGTAAAAATTGGTATATTGGTGGGGCTTACAACGACGAAGGGAACGCGATGTATGAGTGTGCTCACTACAATAATAGCGTTACTGCTGGGGTGACTAACACCACCGTCGTAGCATCCAACACATCCACGGCTTATGTTGGTTATGCTGCGCAGGCGATCATGTCCGACACATACACCGTTACGGTGACCACGGGCGGATCGGTTACAGCTGCCCGATTCTCTGTGTCCTCTGCCAGTGGAGCTTTCACAACCAAGACCAACGTAGCTCTCGATACCGGTGTTTTGACCGTCGATGACGCAGGCGGTAATTCGATTGAGTTTACGTTTGCCCCTACAGGTGCCCCTGGAACTATTGCATTCGTTGCTGGAAATAACTTTAGCACCTTTGTGGAGGCCCCTGTCGAGCCCAGCAACCCAGTCCTTTCCGGTGACTATACCGGTACGGCTGATATGGTCTATAAGATCTCTGTGGACCGTGGCGGCGCATTCTATGGTGGCAGCAATGCTTCTACTTGTGCTCGTATCACGATCACAGCATCCGATGTCGACACCTCCTCTGTTGTGTTGCCACGACTCGACACAGCTTTCAGTCTTGGAAGTTTTGGTGTACAGGCTACCTTTGCAGACCCTGTGACCACGACAGGACTCATCGCAGGCGACATTTACTATGTTCCTGTGTTCGCAGCTAAAAAGGGTGCAGTCACTATTGTTGAGTTGTCTGAAGAACTTCCGCTGGCTATGCGTCAGCTATCTTCCTCCTTGACTGCTGAACTGTTCCTCACCCGGTCCTCGATTCAGGTAGCCGCTACCCGTGACATCGTTGCCGACACATACAACTGGACGCAGGACGGTCCGTACATCACAATCAACTCAGGTTTATCCACCACAGACGCCAAATTGATCTCTGGTATCACTCCTGTTGCCCTGCCTGTGGTTGCCGCAAATCTCTATGTCGAACATCGCGACTTACTGCAGGACAGTGTTACAGCCATTGATTCTGTGCGCAGCCTGGCGGATGTTGCCGTCAAGCTCGGAACAGTGCATCCCGATAATCCTCTGGCTCAGGGCGTCTATGACGCTGTTTTGAACGCACAGAATCAGATCGTTTACTTCGTTGCAGTGGCTACTGATGATCTCGCTGGCTATGCTGAAGCTATCAAGATCTCTGAAAAGAGCGACAAGGTGTATAGCTTTGTTCCTCTTACCTTTGACCGCACTATACAGGACGCAGTTATCGCTCATGTGAATGCTTACAGTACTCCTGAAGTTGGTCGTTGGAGAATTGCTTGGGTTGCTGTAGCAGATCAGAAGACTTCGCTCTTGTTCGACCTCCAGGAAGACAGCTCTTCTTATACTGCCACTGTTACTGCTGACACTGCAGTTATTGGTACGCCGTACAAGCTGGTGACTGTTGAAGGCGCGACTTTCGTAACTTCCGGCGTCCGCCCGAACGACACGGTTCGTCTTAACTTCAGGAGTACTTCCGACGGTAAAATTACGTATGACGAATACGTAGTTGATCGTGTCAGAACGAATACCACACTGGTACTTACTAAGGCCCTGGCAGCAGCAATCAATAGCCCCGTAAAAGTGCAAGTTGTACGTAATTACACTAAATCTGAACGCGCCGGTAATATTGCGCTTCGTGGGGGTGAGTTTAATAATCGCCGTGTTCGTTGTGTGTTCCCTGATACCTTTAAGTATGGTGGTGTGACCAAGCAGGGTTATTTCTTGGCTGCTGGGCTGGCCGGACTCCGTTCTGGTGTTGTACCTCATCAAGGTTTGACGAACTCTGAATACCTTGGCGCTGACGACCTCAGCAAGGTTGTGATTGAGTTCAACCAAGACGACCTCGATACGATGGCCGAGCAAGGCATCTGGTTGATTACACAGGAAGTGCTCGGCGCAACTCCGTATGTACGGCATCAGTTGACTACTGATACGGAAAGCCTCAATACGTCAGAAGATTCTATCACAACCAATGTTGACTCGATCAGCTATGCGTTGAAAAAGATTCTGGCTCCTTACATTGGTAAATACAATGTGAACATTGAAAACGTGGCTGTCATTCGTGCCGCAGTGGTTGCAGAACTCAGCTTCCGTGCCACAGGAACGTACACGGCGCGGGCAGGCAATCAGCTAGTCAGCTTTACACCAAAAGATGATATTATTTCAATTGGGCAAAATTCTATCTATAAAGATCGCATTGATGCAACGGTCCGGTTGAATGTACCTTATCCGCTGAACTACGTAAATCTAACGCTGCTGGTCTAAGATAACCGTATGACTTCCTTTGAAGCAGGCTTCATAAAGCAAGCGGAAGAGTTGGGCTGGTCTGAAGCTCAGGCTAGTCAACTCTATAAGCGGGCCTCAGAATATCCAGGAGCAGAGCATCTTTTTAAAGAGATGCCTGCACACGGAGAAGCTGAAGGAGATACACCTGAAGAGCTAGACGCATTGAGCAATCTTTTAAAACAGGAATTGATCGATAAAAATTTTAGTGGAGCAACTAGACACGTTCAAATGTAATGAAAGTTATTGTTACAGGAGATTTTAGAGAACCGACGCTACTCAACACAGACAAAGCCACAGGTATTCTCATATACTCGCCTGACGGTAAACCCAATGTAATATACAGAATTGTTGCAGACGGCAAAGGCTGGATACGATACACCAAAGGAGAAGACTCTAATTTTGACGACGTAGCGCAGTCTTTAGGACTTATGAAATAACTAACTTGTAAGATGTAGCTAAGTGATATAAAATATACAGATAACCAATCAATAGAGTAAAAAATTATGGCAGACTTATACGGCTTCGGCGATCAAAACATTAAAACTCCGTTAACGGCGGATAAAGCAACCATTAACTGGGGCGGAATTGTGACTGGGGCTGTCCAGATCGCTGTTTCTTACGCACAGCAAGTAAACCGTAGACGCACCATCGGTAATAAGGATGCTGTCATTTGGGCAGCTATGCCTAGCGGACAAATCACAATTCAACGGCTAATGACTACAGATGCCGCGGGTTTATTCAGCTCTCCCGGGTGGAAAGCAACTACGCCGGGCACTATCACACTTTCTTTGGGTGGTGGTATTGCTGGTGCCGGTGGTCCAACATTCACAGCCACTGGTTGTGTGGTATCGCAGTTTAGCGTACAGGCAGAAGCAGAAAGCCTCACAATCATGGACAATGTGGTTATTGAGTTCTTGCAGCTGACCGCTGGTTAATAGGCGACACAATATTCTTGATATAAAGCCTCGATCCTATATATTGGGATTGAGGCTTTCTATTTAACTGTATCATGTCATCAATTAACGACTTTTTTAGGAAAATTACTGCTCCCAATTCTGGGATCTTTACAGGTGTAGTTGAAACGTCTAATGCTGCTAGTCACGCGGTTACTGTGCTCCGAGAATCTTACGGAGGGGTAGTCACTAAAGATATGGGCTATAAGCTGCAGGGAATCGTACTGTCACACACGATTGCCACCTTTCTCGGCTTTACACAATCAATGCTGCCTCAACCAGGTTCGCGTGTGCTATGCATCGATGGTTCGGCGGGCACATGTTTTATCATAGGCACTATTCCACAAGAAACTGTGGTATTTGACTCGTTTTCATCTAGAGGTATCATTGGAGCTAAAGACGCGCTTGCAGATGCTTCTAACAGAGAGGGGCACATGGAGAATACTCCTAGAATATTTGACTGTCAGACTCCGTCAGATGTTGTGGACGGAGAGCATGTAATAAGTAACGAGTTTGGTGTACTGCTGGGACTATATCAGCAAATGGCCAATTTGAAAGCGTCCGAACTTGCACAGATACAGTGTTTCTTGCTGGACGATCTGGTGAGAATAATTAGTCATAACTTTCAACACTACACTGCGATTGGAGAGCATAATATCTATCATGACGGACGTAGGTTAATGGCAGAGTTTGGTGCCACGCACAAGGCTGCAGAAATCTACGGAAGACCTGCAGTAAACTCAGACGAGGGTGCGCCGGTGTTTGAGAAAGAATCAAGCAGTCCAACACTCGACGACGCTAGTGACTTTTATAAGATAAAAGAAAATGAGCAGATTAAGGCAATCGAACGCTTCAAAGTCTTCTTGGGTAGTGTGGGAGATTTTATTCATTTGTTTCTTGCCCGCCCAGATCCAGAGGAAACGCGAACCCTTGACCCTGACACAACAATTTCTACACCTGATACTGGGTTGTTTGATGCGCATGTAGGTTCTGATGGGGGTGTACATTTACGCAGCGTTAAAGAAATATTTATTGAAAAAACTAATTGGATTCGTGTGCCTCTTCGCAATTGCGCCCCTGATGATCCTAAAGGAGACGACGCTGGCGAGTTAGACTATGATAAAAAAGAAAAATTTGAATTTAACGACGAAGCCAAATATAAAGGAAACCCATTTAACTATGCTCTACAGATTAGAGATTATGTGGCGTACGTTAATGAAAAACTAGGTTATCAGAACTTCAAGTCCCATAAGAAAGATTTTTACGTTAACGACGATATAGATAAAGAAAACAAGTTATCGGAATTTCAGACTATTGATCAGGAGACAGACCTACATCAACACAGCTATCAGCTCAGAACTGCAGGAATTTATTTGATGCCTAACGGCGGCATTACTATCAGAGATGCCTGGAACTCCGCAATTGTTATGGAAGGCGGAAACATATACATTCAGCCTGCCAAGGATCTCGTATCTCAGCCTCTTAGAAACCTTGTAACTAAAGCAGGAGGAAATATTAGCATCTCTAGCAAAAAGAACATAGATATTTCGTCATCTGAGGAAGGCTTTAGATTAAAAACGCACAAAGCTCAATATCTGTACAGTCACGACGCAGGTGTGATCATTGAAGCCAACGGCACGGAAGACAGTGCTGGCACACCCGACCCAACAAAAGAGGCTGTGGAAAACATTGGCGGGATTGTATTCAAATCCAAGCTGCACGTTTATAGCTATGCGCAGAAAAACATAGTGAATTACGCAAAAGGCCAGATAATGCTACAGTCTCTCAAAAACACAGATATTGTAGCAGATAAAGAACTCACATTGTACGGCAAGCAAAGCTTCCAACAATTTTCTGACTATAGCATTTTAAGCTATGCCGGAAACTCAATAACTGTGGTATCTGACGGGTCTGTGGCTATGGCAGGTGCGACGACTACCGCACTAGGACAGAAAGACCAGAAGCTGGGAGTGATGTATGATAAAAAGAGTAAAGTCATCGACATTCTAGAAGGGCTTATTCCTGTTTCAGAGGTCACAGGGCAGCTTAAAGCAGCTAAAGAATATCGACAGAATATTCTTGAGCAAACAGTATTTCAAAATGAAACAAAATTTGAAGAGCTTACTTTCAAGTTTTTATCCTCTACCACATATAAACTTAATCCAGAGGAAGACGCCATACCAGCAACACTCGCACAGCAAGACGATCTACTGACAAACATATACAAACTAGATGCCTGGAAGGAAGCAGAGGTTAACGACACTCTACCGTACCCAGGGAAGGATTTATTTGAAAACTTCTATTATTCTAGTGAAAAGCCTGTTAACCTGGAAAAGAATAACTTAGGCAAAGACTATTCAAACAAAGCAGATTCTCAGCCTAAGGCTGCAGGTATAAGTCTGGGCTCATTAAACGACTACAAAACACAAAAATAAACTATATGGAAAATACGCAAATTATCAACCCGTCTGTTGATATGAACAGGGACCGTGCAAAGGTAGATGTTACATCTGAAGACAAAGAACGTTTCTTTAAATGTATTCTGTCTGACCAGCCTTACGAAGAGGTAATATCTCTTTTTGACGGGAAGCTTAGCCTAAAATTCAGAGCACTTACAGTTCAGCAAAATTCAGATGTGGTGAATCAAATAACTGAAGATAAGAAAAACGGCATCGCTTCAGACACTGACGCATACTTCATAACCATTGCCTCGTATAGACTGGCTCTTTGTTTACAGGAGCTGGAAGGTCAACCATTCTCAACAATCACAAAAGATAAGTACGCTTCATCTACAGGCACAGATAATTACTTGTTGGCTCGGCAGAAGCCAATGACCTCCTGGTCTACAGCAAAGCTCTCAGCCTTTCTTGACGCTTTTCAGGTTTTTGAGCGTAAGTTGGTGCAGTTAACTAGCGAGGTACAGACGCCAAATTTTTGGAAAGCCAGCGCGTAAAATGCCTCACCGAGGGCTATCTGCGAGGCTGGCTAAAATTTGATTATTCCTTGAGCTCTTCCCATTATCGAGAGGAGCTTGTACTGCAGCATGTGCAAGAGGAGAGACTATATTCTCTTATGCAGCACAAGCTATTTATCGAGACTGTTCTCAGAGGCTCAGCCTCGAGCACAGCAAAAGACTTCTATAAACCTATCTTTGATATCTCCAAAGCTCTAATAGGATTAAAATTGCCTGCGATCGTAGCAGATGATAAAATAGACAAAGCAGATAAGGCTGAAAAGATAGATGATTTATCTGAATGGAAAGAATTTTTAGATAAAGTAAATAAAAAATAATATGCCACCATTTGGTGTAAACACATTTGACCCCTACGAGGATTTTTCCGAGTTCAATCCAATGGGGAGAGACTACCGCAATCCGATGCTTAATGCGATGGCGTTTGGGTTATTCGGTAATAACTATATGCCTCGTCCTGGACAGGGACAGGACATACATGATGCTTTTGAGTCTCGCGCACGATCAGGACACTTTATGAATCTGCAGGGCAGCAGTTTCAGAAACTCAGCTTTTTCTCAAAAAATGGGAATGCAGAATAGTTCGTTTGCTCAGGCATTTGGAAGATATGCTGCCTCTCCTGATAGCGCTGTAGCAAGAATGTTGAGTCCTCTGCAGGGAGGAAATCCTATGGCTGCACAGATGCAGATATATGCTGGACTGGCCGGAGCAAACACAATGGGTAACTTCGGCAGATCAGGCATGATCAGCGAGCCTGAGGCAGAAAACGTAATGTCCAAAATAGGTTCCGCGTTTTACACTTCACAGCGGTACGACGGACCAAAAGGAGGCAGACAAGACATAATTCAAAAATCTCGTGGAGGGATGACAAAGGCTTTAGCAGAAAACAACGCAGCCTACCTTAAAGATCTAGGTATAGGTGTAAGTGTTGACAAAAAAGGAAAAATTACCGACGCATCACGGCAAGCTGCAGAGCAAAGAATTGCAGAATTTGATGTTACCGGGCTTGAAGGGGATAAGCTCATAAACGAAAGTTCCTCGCGCAAGATGCAATCATCAAAGGTGATGGACGAGGTAAGTAAACAGCTTGACCTAAATGGGGGCAAGCTTGAGAAAAAATATGCTGAGCAGTTATCGAAGCAGATCGAAGGCTGGGGAAAGGATACAGAAAAAGCTATTGCAGACGCAAGAAAAGGTAAGGCCGGAGACCTAAAAGATCTCATATCTTCTTACGGGGATAGGTTGCATCCTGCTGCAGCAGAGGCAATACGTGCCCGCGAGCTAGAAAAACAAGGAAGTATATACAAAAATATCAACTTTGCAAACTCTAGAGGTTTTGCCTTAGAAGACATCACTGCAGGTTTTAGAAAAGGTGCCGAATATAGGATGCTTGGCGATAACAAAGGAGAAAGCATCGCAGAGACTGCCAAAGGTTTTGCAGAGAACGCTGGAGGTGCGTTAGATGCTGGTGGTGCTCTGTTTGGTAGGAATAAGGGGGCAGGCTATATAATGAGCCAAATAAACGAGCTGGTGGGGACAGGCGGAGCGGATCTGCATACAGCTGCTGGCTCTAAAAAAGTTGAAGATCTGTTGCGAGACGTAAAGGCGACGGCGAACGTAGCAGGGGTGAGCATAAAAACAATGCTAGCAATCATCGACCAGACAAAGCAACTCGCAGATAGTAGCCCTCAACTTAGACGGGTATCGAGCAGTGTTTTAACTAAAATGTCAATGGCTGCTGTGAAAACTGCAGCCACAATGGGCAGTGTTATGACTGCTGAAGATTTTAGAAAGGCTGGAGGGCAGCAAGGCATTGCAGCCGCCCAGTTGCAGTCGATGGCAAGCTATCATGAGAGCGGCTTCGGTCAAGCTGTTACCACCCTGCTGGGCATGGCAAAAGACAATCCAGGTGCCTACGAGGAAATTAAAAAAGACTATATGGAGGGAAGACTTACTCCGGACAGTCTCAGTCAAGGGTATCATCAGAAGTACGCAGCTAAATTAGGCATGGATCCGTTAAAGATGAATAGTGTGTTGGCCGACCCGGGCATGGCCGCTTATTATGGGGCAGATGAGACGGTAAAGGGAGCTGTCGAAG
>Ga0114969_10002723_pt1 | contig 14439 bp, 10 predicted proteins | sample M_130807_MF_Meta_FD_87316 | JGI IMG/M metagenome (GOLD analysis project Ga0114969, IMG submission 87316) | Freshwater microbial communities from Lake Montjoie, Canada to study carbon cycling - M_130807_MF_MetaG | ecosystem: Environmental > Aquatic > Freshwater > Lake | place: Lake Montjoie...
CATCCAGGCCGACCTCGCCGAACGTGGAATGACAATCGAGATCCGCCAACTCGAAATGGGCGCCTTTCTCACCCGCGCGCGCAGTCGGCCCAAGGCCTTCGATCTGCTCGTCACCGGAATCCCCGGCGACCTCTCGCTCTCGTACCTGGGCGCGATGTACGAGTCACGCCAGCGGGGCGGCGCGCTCGACTACGCAGACTTTCACACCACTGAACTCGATTCGCTCTTTGTGCGCGCGCGCCGGGCGAATGAAGCTGACGCGCCGGCCGCATGGCGCGCCATCCAGACGGTACTCGCGCGCGAAGTGCCCGCCGCCTGGATCTACCACTCGCGCGGCCTGCAGGGCGTGTCGCGACGAGTGCAGAATGTCACGTTCGACTTGCGGGGCGAACTTGAGTCGGTCGTACGGTGGCGGCTGGCGCCAAAATGAAGCTCCTCCTTACCGACAACCAACTCGAGGACCGGCGCACAATTGTGCGCGGGCCACTCGCGCCACTCGCGGACTCGCTCTCCGCTGACCTCGAGCCGCTGCTCGGCCGCGCGCCGTACATCCCTACCCAGAAAGCGCTGCTCTCGAAAGTCGGTGGCCGCTGCGAAACCGACGGCACTGATCTCGAGTTTGACCCGTTGTCGCCGCACGCGCACCGCTGCCTGCAATGCGGACGCACGCACACCGGTGAATACCACGACCGCTGGTGGCTCTATCCCTACCAGTTGTGGCTCGCCGAACGTGCCGTACACGCTGCCACACTGAGCACCGTATGCGGCGATGCGCGGCATGCGGCCTTCGCGCGCGACGTCCTCACCGGCTACGCCGATCGATACCTCGACTATCCAAATCGCGACAACGTCCTTGGCCCGTCGCGACTCTTCTTCAGCACCTATCTCGAATCGCTCTGGCTGCTGCATGTCTGCATTGCCACCGATGCGCTCGAAGGCGCCGGTGACCAGACGACGGCCGACGATGTGCGCGAGCGCATCGTGCTTCCCGCCGTGGAGCTGATCGAGGAGTACGACGAAGGGCTGTCGAACCGTCAGGTCTGGAACGCCGCCGCGATCATTGCCGCACGAACGCTGCTTGGGGAGAGCACGCGCAGCTCAGCCGTCGAACGTGTATTCTCGAGCATCGAAACGATTCTCATGCATGCCGTGGGCGACGATGGCAGTTGGTACGAGGGCGACAACTACCATCAGTTCGCCCACCGCGGGCTCTGGTACGCCATCGCACTCGGCGAGCGCGCAGGGTACCAGTTTGATTCCGCATCGCTCGATCGCTTCGACGCCGGATTTGCCGCGCCGTTTCGCTCTGCGCTGCCGGACTTCACCTATCCGGCCCGGAAGGACTCGCGCTACGCCGCGTCGCTTCGTCAGTGGCGATTCGCCGAGTCGTGCGAGTTGGGTATCGCCCGGCGGGACGATTCTCTGCTTTCATGGGCACTGTCACGGATGTATGCCACCGATATCGCGCCCGGTGATACCGGCCGCGCTCGCTCGAGCGGCGAGGCCGAACGGCATGTGCCACCGGTTCGACTCACGCGCGCGGACCTTGGGTGGCGCTCGTTGCTCTTTGCGAAGGCCGCACTCCCTGCGATTGCTGCAGAAGCGCCGACGTCGCTCACGATTGCTTCACAGGGCCTGACCATTCATCGTCGCGAGCATGGCGCGGTGTACGTCGCGCTCGACTGGGGGGAGAGTGGTGGTGGGCACGGCCATCCGGATCGGCTGAACCTGCTGTTCTCGCATGGCGCCCGCCGCTGGCTCGATGACCTTGGAACCGGTTCGTACGTGGACGATTCGCTGCACTGGTACCGGAGCACGCTCGCGCATAACGCGCCGCTGATTGACGGCCGTTCGCAAGTGCGCATTAACGGCGAATGTGTTGGCGATGAACGGGCGGACGGCTTCGACTTTGTGTCCGCGCGCGCGGATGCACTCGCGCCCGGCGTGAGCGTCACGCGCACGATTGTGACTGGCGACGGATATTTCGTTGACGAAGTGCGGTGGACCGCTGACCACAGCATTCGGTTCGAGCTGCCAGTGCATTTTCACGGCGCGTGCGATCTCGAGCTTGCGCCGCAAGCGCTCGAGGACGGAACGGACTTGGAGGACGGCTTCCGTTTCGTGCACGATTCAGTGGCGGCGAAGGTGGGCGCCGGCGTACCTGTCCATCTTCGTGCCGATGGTGCGAGTGCGACCCTCTGGTGTGACCAGGACGTCGCGTTGTACAGAACGACGGCTCCCGGGCAGCCCGCGATCGCGCAACGCTCGTTTTATCTATTGCGGTGCACTGGCACGGGCGGCGTAATCCGTTCGGTATGGAGCTGGGCACCGGCGCCGATTGCGGCGGAGTTCCGTGCTGACGGAATCGCGGTGTCACTTAATGGCGCCGTTCACGATCACGCCATCTCCGATTCAGAGTGGCTCGTGAGCATTGATCGAGGAGATGCTGCGCGGTTTGAGCGGGGCTACAACGAGGCGCCCGACGCTGACTACGAGGATTCGACCGGGGCTGGTGCGCCATTCGCGTCAATGCCGCACGAGCTTCGTATTGGCGCGCAGGAGGGTTGGTTCGACGACCTCTCACCCTCGGAGCAGGCCTCGTGGGCGACGTTCGAACTCGGTGCCGCTCATTACCGTCGCTCCGAGGAGTCATGGACCGACGCGGGTGGTCCCACGGCGCGAGTGGCCGTCGCTGCGGTTGAAAATGAAATCATTGTGGACATCCTCGTGTTAGCCGAGTATCCCGTGTTCGTGCCCGCCGATTCGGTTAATCCCTTCGACAACGAGCAGCCTGACCTCAACGGTCATGGCGTGCAGCTCTACATCGCGACCGATGAGGCGAGCGGCGGCTGGGTGCTGGTTCCGGAACTCGGATCAGATGCCGTACGCGTGCGCCGGCTGAACGAGTGGGGCAGGTTTCCGTCGCCGACGACGACCTGGCGCGAGGTCGCCGGCGGATTTGAGGTACAGGTCCGGCTCCCGTTCAATACCGAAGAGCCGGCGATTTTTGGCCTCGACCTGATCGTCAATGACTCAGCGCCCGGGCGCGAACGGCGTCGCGGTCAACTCGTGATGAGCGGCGCGGATGATGAATTCGTGTACCTGCGCGGCGACCGTCACGACCCCGGCCGTCTGATTCCGTTCGCGATCGAGTAGCCGGAGACCTTGAAGGCCGACGTCCCGGCCCTTCTCTTTCAGGCATGGATTTCGACGATACCGAGGCCGACAACGCGCCCGAGGCGCTTCCGGACGTCAGTTGGGCCGAACGTGCTCGCGCGGTATTACCGATGGGAACATCCACCGGCAGCAAGCGGCCCGAGTCACTCTGGGGGTCGGCCGACGCCGGCGCACCGACGCACTATCTGAGCGCCGAAGGCTGTGTGCTCACCACGACGGATGACGTCGAGCTCATCGATTGCACCATGGCGCTTGGCGCTGTCGCGCTTGGATATGCTGACGAGCGTGTGACGCGATCGGTTGTCGCGGCGGCAGCGCATGGCAACCTGGCCGGCCTTCCACATGCGCTCGAGGTCGAAGTCGCCGAGTTGTTTTGCGAGGCAGTGCCCTGCGCAGAGAAGGTGCAGTTCCTCAAGTCCGGCGCAGAAGCGGTGGCCGCGGCCGTTCGACTCGCGCGTGCCGCGACGGGACGCTCGAAGGTCATCGGCTGCGGCTACTTCGGCTGGCTCGATTGGTGCTCGAGTGAGGCCGGTGTACCGGCATCGCTGCAACGCGACTACACGAAGATTCTATTCGACGACATCGCGGCGCTCGAGGCCGCTGTAGCTACGGCCGGGTCGTCACTCGCGGCGATTGTACTCGAGCCGATTGTGGAACGACTGCCGTCCGCTGAGTGGATCACGCGGGCGCGTGCACTCACGACGCAGCAAGGGGCGGTGCTCATCTTCGACGAAGTGAAAACCGGTTTTCGCGTTGCGACCGGTGGATACCAGGAACTCTCGGGCGTGACGCCTGATCTCGCCGCATTCGGCAAGGCGCTCTCCAATGGATACGCGCTCTCTGCCGTCTGCGGCAATGCGGCCCTTATGGACACGGCGCGGTCAACCTGGATTTCGTCCACGCTGGCCTGCGACACCACGGCGCTCGCGGCAGCGCGTGCGGTGTTGCACGTTCACGCGGAAGAGAAGGTGTGCGACGAACTCGCGCGTATTGGCGGCGAGATGCGCACTGCGGTGTCGAATGCGGTGCGTGCAAGCCGTGTAGGTGGGATTGCAGTCGCCGGCATCGACCCGATGTGGTTCTTCAAGTTCGCGTCGCCGGAACTCGAAACGCAGTTCCTCACGACGGCGGCGGCGCATGGCGTGCTCTTCAAGCGCGGCCCCTACAACTTCGCTGCACTGGCACACGACGGCGCACTGATCAACGAGATCGAGTCGTGCACGAGCAATGCGCTGGTCTCAATGCGCGACGGCGGTGTTGAGTGAATAGTGCGAGCGCGGACAAATCAGAAATCGTGATTGGCGGACCCGGCGTGATCAGTTCGCCATTAATTGACGCGCACGCACACTTTCTGCACGCCGGCTGTGGCCGTTCCGATTGGCGCGAGGTCAACGCCGCGCGCTTTCGTGCCGGCGACCGGATGGGGATCAGCTGCCACGTCGCCTCCATCCTCGGCAGTTACGGCTACTCGTCTCCGACCTACTTCCCGTCGCCCGCCGATGTCACTGCCGGCAACGATGCGATGCTGGAGTTGTGTGCGAAGGAAGGCCGGCGCGTGCGCATGATGATCACCGTCAATCCGAACTACACCGCTCACGCGCTCGGTGAACTCGAACGCTGCGTGAAGCGCGGCGCGATTGGGGTGAAACTCCTCGCGAGCCGCCGCGCTGACGATCCGTTGCTCGACCCGATCTGCGAATTCGCTACGGCGCATAAACTCCCCCTGCTCCACCACATCTGGCAGCGCCGCACGCGCGAATGGCCAAATCAGGAAATCTCAGACGGCGCCGACCTCGGGCGTCTCGCGAAGCGGCATCCGAAAATGACATTCATTCTCGCGCACATCGGCGGCGGCGGTGACTACCGCCACACCTTCGAGGCCATCGGCGGCATCACGAACATTGTCGCCGACATTTCCGGCAGCGGTGTGGATCGCGGCATGCTCGACGGTGCGATCAAGGCGTTGACGCCACAGCGACTGCTCTTCGCCACCGACCTGACGATGGAAACGGGCCTCGCCAAGTTGCGTGCGCTCGAGCCAACCGGCCTCTGCACGGCAAACGACATCGAAGACATTCGTTGGCAAAATGCCGTGCGGATTTTCGGTGCCAACGCATTCGATCTGAGTTAGGCATGGCACCGTCCTCTCCCGCCGGCCTGCTCGACCCTTCCGTCTTCATCGGCGAATATCCCTTTCGCGACGTGCCGCACCCTGAGCCTGACATCTTGGCGAAGGTTATCGCGCGCGAGGGAATCACCCACGCCTGGGTTGGGCACCTGCCCTCTGCCTGGGCAGACGATCCAACCGCCGGCAACGTCGCGTTGTATAGGGCGCTCGAGCCATTTCGCGTGACGCTTTCGCCGGCGCCCACGATTCGCCCAGATCTACCCGGCTGGGAGTCGGCGCTGCACGATGCAGCGAAGGCCGGTGCAGCGGCGATTCGTGCCTATCCACCTCAATGGAAGTTCACGCCGGATAACGCTGCGATGCGCGAACTCGCGCTGGCGTGTGCCGCGCATAAACTGCCGCTTGTTCTCACGGTGCGTTTTGAGGATCTCCGCCAGCGCAGTACGCGCGACACCGCCGGCGATCTCACCGGTGCCGCTATTCGCGCGGTTGCCCGCGCTGGCGATGGCGTGCGCGTCATCGTGAGCGCCGCGGGCCGCGATCTCATTGAAGAAGTGCACTGGGGACTCACTCCAGCCGAACAGGCGCGCGTCTGGTGGGACATCAGCTGGATCTGGGGCCCTCCTGAAGACCACCTCGCGAAACTCTTCCGGACGATCGGCTCGACCCGATTTGTCTTTGGATCACAGTGGCCACTCAGACTGGTGCAGTCACCCAAGGCCAACCTGGAGCTCCTTCCGCCTGACGTCGCAAACGCACCGCTCGGCGATCCGCGGACGTGGAGCGGCGGTTAGCGGAACTTCCAGGCTAGCCAGCGTTGTCATTCGCTCAGCACTGACGCATCATCATCATCGTGCCGTCTGACCCCCTTCGCGCCATCCGCCTGCAAGTCGAGGGCGGTCAGTATTCACTGACCCCCGACTATCATCGCGCGGTGCTCAAGCGCATCGACGACATGATCACGGGTGTCGATTCCGCCGACCAGGCGATTGAACACCGGGGCCGGCCGGACGCTCCGGCTGCCGCGCGCTACACCGCCAACCTCTTCTATATCAGCGGGCATGGCTGGCGTCGGTTCCTGGCCGACAGCGCCGAGTCGGTGCGAGTAGGAATCGCGATTGGACTCGCGCTGCGATCGAGTCTCACCTCGGCGCTGGAGCAGCTCGCGGCGATGATCGACGTGACGCGAACGAAAATCTCGCGGCAGGGCGACGGCGTCACGCTCACCTGCGCGGTCTGCGATGGCGACGCCGTGACCTTCTCAGTGAGCCGCACAGGGCCAGAGGCGCCGGAACAGATAGTAGTGAGCAGCCTCTCGCCGGTCACAGTGTTCCGGACAATCGCCGGCCCGCGAATGGCCGACCTCCTGGCCCTGATGGACGGCGGCGACGCCGCCGAGGTGGTGAAGTACCTCACCGTCACGCAGCCCGCCGGGTGCGACGCCTGCTGCCCCACCTGCGGCGGCGTGTACTGCAAAACCCACACCGCCATCGAAGCGCAGTGGACCGGCAGCTGGCACGAGGCGACGTACGCGACCTGCCCCCTCGGTCACGAACGCGAGATAGAATAGCAAACGGCCGGCACGGTTTCGATGTGCCGGCCGCCAACTGCTTTCGGACGCGCCTCTACGACATCGGCTTCGCGGTGACGTACCAGTTCACGTCGACCGCAAAGCCTTCGAGCGTTGCCACGCCGGCTTCACGGTTCCATTCCGTTGTCGGCTTCAACATCACGGCGCCTCGCCCCGGAATCGTCACCTGCACCGGCATGTCGAATCCGGCAACGACATTCGCCCAGCGATAGGCAAGCTGGCCACCGTCAATCTTGTATTCGAGCTCGGGAAGCTTCGTGGTCCGCAGATACTGGTCGAACACCTTCGACAAGTTGATTCCCGATTCCTTCGTGATGTACTGCTCCACCTGCGCGCCAGAAATTGTCTGGTGGCGAAACGTGGACTGCAGGCCACGCAGAATCTGTTTCCACTTGTCGTCGTTGCCCACGAGCTGACGAATGAGATGCAGCATGTTGCCACCCTTGTAGTAGTGGTCATTGCCGCTCCCTTCGTCGTTCACGCCGGGCACGCCTTCAATGGGCCGGTCATTCCGCACCAGCTCGCGAGTGCCAATCACATACTCGGCGCCGGCCTTCTTGTCGCCAGTCTGGCATTCCACATACAGATTCTCCGCATAGTTCGCGAAGCTCTCATGAATCCACATGTATGCCGCATCCTTGCCGGTGAGGCTGTTGCCCCACCACTCGTGCGCGCTCTCGTGGACGATGATGAAATCCCAGGTGAGGCCGCGCCCCGTCTTGGAGAGATCACGCCCGAGGTAGCCGTTCTGGAATCCGTTCCCGTACGCGACGGCGCTCTGGTGTTCCATGCCGAGGTGCGGCGCTTCGATGAGCTTGTAGCCATCGCGGTACCAGGGGTACGGACCAAACCAGTTCTCAAAACACTTGAGCATCGGCTTGACCTGCGCCCACTGCTTGCGCGCGTCGGCGACGTGATATCGCAGAGCGTAATAGTCGAGTGAGAGCGTGCCGCCCTCGCCCTGGTACACATCGAAGAAACGCTCGTACGATCCGGCGTTGACCGCGATGTTGTAGTTGTTGATCGGTTCGTTGACGAACCACTCGTACGTGGTGGTGCCGTTGCCGTTGCGCTTGCGACCGCGCATCCGACCGTTCGACACGTTGATCATCGAGTCGGGTACGGTGATGGCCACGCGCTGACTGTCGGGTTCGTCGCCGAAGTAATCCTTGTTCGGCCACCAGACGCTCGCGCCGAGTCCTTCGTTGGCGGTGGCAACCCAGAGGTTGCCGAGCGAGTCTGTGCGCCAGATGTAGCCGCCGTCCCAAGGGGGACGCTTGGCCGCCACCGGCTTGCCGTGGTAGTACACGGTCACGGTTTTCGAGTCGCCAACCTTCTGCGCGGCGGTGAGCGCGAGCATCAGCGCGTTGCCGTCGCGGGTGTACCTCACGTCGCGACCATCCTGCCGGATGCTGTCCACGACGAGAGGCGGCTGCAGATCCATCTGCATCGGCTTGCTCGCGCTCAGCACCTTGTACGTGATCGCGTTCCAGCCGCGGATGCTAGAGTCGGCCGGGGTCACGGACACGTTCAGGTCATAGTAGGTCGCGTCCCACCAGGCGCGGCCGGGCCCGTTGCTGCCACGGAGCGAATCGGCGTGCGAATATTTACGGGCCGGTTCGGCTGACCGAGTACCAGTGAGTGTATTGGTCTGTGCGCCGGCGCTTGCCAGTGCGCTGAACGCACTGATCGCGGTGAGAACAGCGAAGGTGCGGCACGAGAACCGCATCATGGCACCGGCCGCTTGCCAATCTCATAGTCCTTCGGCGGTTCTGCGCCGAGGAGGTTCTGCACGAAGTAGTCCCAGCGGCGACGCATCATATAGTTGGAGGCGTTGCCGTATCCGTGGGCAACGTTCGGAATCATGAGCAGGTCGAACGACTTGTTCGCCTTGATGAGCGCGTCCACCACAAGCAACGTGTTATCCGGCGGCACGTTGTTGTCCATCGTGCCATGCGCGAGCAGCAGCTTGCCCTTCAGGTTCTTGGCCATGGACTGGTTGGCTTCCTGCTCATAGCTATCCTTGCCATCCGCCGTCTTCACGAGCAGGCCTTGATAGCGTTCGCCCCAATCATCTTCGTACAACCGCTGGTCATGGTTCCCCGACTCGGCGATGCCAACCTTGAAGAAATCCGGAAAGCGGAACATCGCATCGGCCGTAATGAACCCGCCTCCCGAGTGCCCCCACATGGCCGCGCGGTCGATGTCGATATACGGATACTGCTTCGCGAGATCCTTCATTCCTGACACCTGATCAGGAATCGTGTTGTCGCGGCCCATGCGGCCGTAGTAGTAGTCGTGGAATGACTTCGACCGACCCGGCGTGCCACGCCCGTCGATTGACACGACAACAAAGCCGAGGTCGGCCAGTGCCTGCTTGTCGCCGCGCGCCGATGTGAATGTGCGGCCACCGACGCTGCCGCTCTGCGGGCCGGGGTAGGCGTTATTGACGATCGGGTACTTCTTGGTTTTATCGAGATTGTACGGCACGAACATCATGCCGTAGAGGTCCGTCTTGCCGTCATCGGCCTTCACCTTGATGGCGATCGGCGCCTTCCAGCCTGCGGCTACGAGTTTCGCGATGTCCATCTTCTCGAGCGCAACGACCAGCTTGCCCGCATCATCGCGCAGCGCGATGACCGGCGGCGCATCGAGCTTCGAGTACGTGTCTACTAGATACTTCCCACTCGGCGACACTTGCACCTGGTGATCGCCAACGTCCGGCGAGAGCGAAACCGCGCCCTTGCCGTCCAGGTCCACGCGGTACGCGTGACCGAAGTACGGATCCTGCCCCGGCTCTCGGCCGTTGGCCATGTAGTAGAGCGTGCGGGCCTTTTCGTCGAGCTTGATGACCGCCGTGACCGGGCCTTCGCCCGTCGTGACCTTGTTCTTGAGTTTGCCAGTGGTCATGTCGTGCAGGTATAGCTGGCCCCAGTCGTCCTTCTGCGAATACCAGAGCAGTTCGTTTGAACCCCAGAGCACCTGCCATCCGGTGCGGGATTCGAACTGCGTGGTGACCGTTTCTTCCATCACATCGCGCACGTCGCCGGTGACGGCATCCGCCACGCGTACCACTGCGCCCTTGTGATCACGCGAGGTGGAGGCGAGCGCGAGCTTCGCTCCATCCGGGCTCCACTTGTAGTCGCTCATGCTGATGTTGTCGCCGATCGTGGCGCGGTGGAAATCGGCGCCCATCTTGAGGCGAATCACCTTCGCCGGTTCCACCTCGATCACGACGTGGAAGATCATCTGCACCACGCTGTCGCCAGGGAGCGGATACTTCCACGACTTCAGGTTCGGGTGGCCGGCCTTCGTTTCAATCAGGTGCCATTCGCCGACCTTCCGCTCGTCCTGCTGCTGCGTGGCGATCTTCTTCGAGTCCGGCGACCAGAGGAGAATCGCGCGGTCGCTCGACGCCCAGCCCGCGTTGTCCGTGGCGTACCCGAAATCCTTGATGCCGTCCGTCGTGAGCTGCTTGTCGCGGCCCGACGCGATGTCGCGAAGCCAGAGATTGTAGTCCTTAATGAAGGCCCCGAGTTTGCCATCGGGTGATGTGGTGAGCGGAGGGCCGGCGGCGGGACCGCCGCGACCACCACCTGGGGCGCCACCTGGTGGGCCACCTCGTCCACCTCGTCCGCCACCACCGCGACCACCGCTCGTCGCGGCATCTGCCGGAACGCCGGCGCAGTTGCTCATCGTGGCATCGCAGACGGTTCGCGTCTTCTTCGCTGGATCGACGAGCACGATTTCCGTGCCGGTCGCCGTCGTGTTGCGGTACCACATCCGGTCATCGGGCAGCCAGTTGGCGGTGACGCCAAATCCGACGCCCGCGAGCGGCGTCAGGGCCGGCGCGAGCGCACGCTCAGCGCGCGCGTAGGCGTCGGCACCAACGGTCTTGGGCGCGTAGGGCTGCTGCGCGAAGGCTGGGGCAGCCAACGCTACCGCCAGGGCAACACTGAAGAACGCTTTGCGTCGCATATTCGGTCGCGGGAAGAAGTCCAAAAGTCTGCGGGGGAACCCAACCAAGTTGACCCGTCAGACAGCGGTTCGGCAACCGGTTTAGAACCGGTGTACAACCGGTATAGCGAGGAGAGCGCCCGATGATCACGGTGCACCAGCCCAGGATCTTTTCGAGGAATCTGGTCCTGTTTGCCGGCGACTCGCAGGTTGGCACCATGACGCGCACCGGTATTTTTCGAACGCAGACGGAAGGAACGTTCGACGACTACATCGACACCGCGACCCGGATCTTCGTGATCTGGATTGCCAATGCCATCTGGCTGCAGGATCAGGCGGCGGCCGCGGCGGCGGGGTGACGACGGATCACCTTGGCCGTAACGCTTGCCTGCTTGGGCGCCGCCTGAATCTGTATTACATTTGTCATAACATCTTCAGGCAGCCACAATGCGCGTCAAAGAGACTGTGATCCGCCCCTTCGGCAACTCCGCCGGTGTCACGATTCCCAAGGAGATGCTGGAGAAGTATTCCATCGCCAAGGGCGACACCGTCGCGCTCCGGGAGACGCCGGATGGCATCCTCATCACGGCCTACGATGCCGACTTCGCCAAGACGATGGAGATCGCGCAGGAAGGCGCCAAGCGATATCGCAACGCGATGCGCGAACTCTCCAAGCGCTGAGCGGCGACGCTTATGCCCCGTCGCGACCCCAATTGGCTAACGCGTGATGTGGTGGAGGCGATTCACGCCATCCAACTCGAGCAGCACGGCGGGCTTCCCGGCGTTCGTGACGTTGGGGCGCTCGAGTCCGCGCTCGGCCGCCCGCAGCACCAGTGGAACTACAAGGCTATCGACGACGTTCCGGCCTGTGCTGCCGCCTACGGATTCGCCATCGCGAAGAACCACGCGTTCTCGGACGGAAACAAGCGCACGGCGTTTCAGTCGATGTTCGTATTCCTCGCGCAGAACGGTCTTGACCTGATCGCCCCTGAACCCGACGCCGTCACCACCATGATCGGCGTTGCGGACGGGACGATCAAGGAAAAGGCGTTAGCCGACTGGCTTCGGGCGAACGTGAAGAAGCGGCGGCGGTAGACGGGCGTACCTGGACCTAGGGCGCCTTCTTCTTTGCCTTCTCTTTCACCTCTTCGCGATCGTCGTCGTCGATCATCACCGACAACGGGAAGAAGAGCGATTGCTTTACCCCGGGATACGGCGTGCCGTACCCACGAGCATCGTGCCAAAGGATCCGGTTGAGCTTGTCCGACGGCGCCGCATCGGGTTCGCGAAAGTTCATTCGCTGTGATGCCAGCGCCGCGCTTCGGCGCTCGGCCGCAAACGGCCCCTTGATCGCGCCCACCTGCTGGTTGACTTCATAGAGCGACTGCTTCGGCACGAGCGCCGAGTAGGGAGTGAAATCGGGTTTCTCATCCGGACCGATGAAACTCGCCCGCATGTCGGTCGCCACGAGGTCGAACATGCTCAGGGCCGGCAAGCCAAGCATCAGTTCCACCGTCTTCACCATGCTCGGCTGGCTGTAGAACGTGTCGTCGATCGTGCCGCGCCGCGCGTAGGGGCTCGCCACCATCGCCACCGTGCGGTGCCCGTCGATGTGATCCACTCCGTTTTGCGCATCGTCCTCGACCACCACGATCGCCATCGATTTCCAGAAGCTGCTCTTCGAGAGCCCCTCGACGATGAGCCCGAGCGCGCGATCATTGTCTGCCACGCACGACTTGGGCGCGCACCAACCGGCGCTCGTGCCCTGCGTGTGGTCGTTCGGCAAGATGATCATCACGAGGTTCGGCATCGCCTTCCCCGACTCCCACACCTTCAGGTGCTCGAGGATGACGTCGGCCTTCACGACATCCGGAATCTCCTGCGTCCACCCCGGGTACTCGCGCACGAGCAGGGAGTCGAGCGAGGGAATGTCACTGTGCGTGTTGAACTGCTTGGCGAGCTGCGCGCGGAAGAACGCGGCATTGTGCGGCTGCGAATCGCGGTACATGGCCAGTAGCTTCGAGCGCACCGACGCATCGTCGCGTGGTGGGGCTGGAGCGTATTCGCCGAAAATGCTCACCGTGTGGCCTTTCGCGCGCGCGGCCTCCCAGAGAAAGCCGCCCGATGCATAGGCCAGAGGATCGTTGCCCTCGGACGGGTACGTCCTTCCATAGTACAGCGGCCACATGGGATACTCGGTCTCGGCCGCCTGCGTGAGCCACTGATGGCCATCAGCCGAGTTGCCGCCCGATGCAAAGAAGTGATCGATGACTACGAACTGCTCGGCCAGTGCGTGCGCATTGGGCGTCACGTCGCGACCGTATTGCACCAGCGACGGATCGCTCGCGCCCTTGCCGATGTCGCCGAGCACCTGGTCGTAGGTGCGGTTTTCCTTGATGATGTAGACGACGTTCCTGATGAGCGACGGCTCGCCGGGCCGCTCGGGCACGGCGCGCGCGGCAACGTTGGCGCGGGGCTCGATGGAAGGCGCTTGCGGTCCGGTGGCCAGGTGCAGCCGGTTGTTCTGCGCCACTGACGTGGTGAACGCCGAGAGTTCGGCCTCACTCGGTACCGCGATAACGCTCACGGCGCCGCGCTCGGCGAAGACGTACCGACCGTCCATCCCCGAAGTTCGGCCGGTACCCGCGCCGACACCGAACAGAGTACCGACGGCAATGGTGCGTCCGTCCGCGCTCACGTCGATGCTGGACGGATACCAGCTGGTCGGGATCATCCCGCGCAGGCGCGCGCCAGACGCGCTCCGGTCCGGCGCAAGCGAGTAGACCGCCACGGCGTTGGCGCCGCCGAGCGTCACGAAGAGGGTTCCGCCATCGGGTGAGGTGGCCACGGCCGTTGGTGTGAGTCCCGCCTTTCGCTCGCGGAACGGAGTGATCGTGATTGTGCCGACCACCGAATCGCGGCGCGTATCGATGACGCTCACCGCGTCGGAGTTGCCGTTGGCGACGTAGAGCCGTTCTCCCTTGGCGTCCCAGGCGAGGCCGGTTGGGTGCAGGCCGACCGGAATCACCTTGCTCACGGTACCGGCGACGAGATCCACCTTCGTGACGGTTCCCGCCAGCGCAATGCCTCGCGCATCAATGCGCACGGGTTCGGCAAATGGATCGCCGAACTGCTTGGCGGCGCGATCCGTGGCGGTGGGTTTCGGACCGCCGAACACGCTGACGTACGCCGTGGTGCCATCGTCGTTGATCACCGCAGCGAATGGCAAAACACCGAGCGCAACTTTCTTGAGCAGGGAGCCGTTTTCCGCGTCGAGAATCGCGAGTTCGTCGTTGGCCGGGAGCGGCAGCGCGATCACGCGGCGGCCGGACGCGTTCGCGCGGCGGGCGATGGCCATACCGCCGGCCATGTATTCGCCGAGAGCGGGTGATGTGGCGCGGACCACGAGACTGTCACGTCCACCGGTACGCCCGGCGAGCGAGTCGCCGTCATAGACAAAGAGCTGGGCGAACGATTTGGTGCGTGGGAGCTTGTCGCCGCCCGGCGCTCTCGCCTTCACAAGGTCGGCGGGAAGCCGGCCAACGGTGGAAATGAGCGCCCGGCCGTTTACCGGGTCGATCGCGAC
>Ga0114969_10002724_pt1 | contig 14435 bp, 19 predicted proteins | sample M_130807_MF_Meta_FD_87316 | JGI IMG/M metagenome (GOLD analysis project Ga0114969, IMG submission 87316) | Freshwater microbial communities from Lake Montjoie, Canada to study carbon cycling - M_130807_MF_MetaG | ecosystem: Environmental > Aquatic > Freshwater > Lake | place: Lake Montjoie...
ATTTTATATTTAGTATTTTTTATAATTTTGGGGGTATATGGATAAAAAGGATTACTCTCAACCAAAATACATTTATCGTAAAAATATGGATAGAACCTATGATCCTGCTTTAGTTTATCCCATAATATATATATATTTATTGAATTATATGTATATTCAAAAACATTCACTTTAATAGTTATAGAGTCATTTATTATATTGTATAATTCTTTGCAGTTGAAATAATAATCATCCACCACTTGTGTATTTAATAAAAAAGTTATAATTTTCATATATATTGGATTTTTAGGATAGGTACCCAAAAAGCCATTAAATATATTTTTGACACCTCTTTCATTAGATACAAAAAAACAGTTAGCTTTTAATAAACACGTGAAATGATCCATAAGTATACAATCCGCGTCCATATATACGCCACCTGTATCATACAAAATACAATATCGCCATAAATCTACTTTATGCTGTATTAGTTTATAGGAATAAAATGTGGTCATAACATGCGGCCATTTATCGTTTAAATAAGTTTCTATCTCTTCAATTGTAAATCGTTTATATTCAAAATCTGTAGGTATATACTGATTATTACGAATCAATATAACCTTAGGTAATTCTGTATCCCATGACTGATAAAATATTTTAGTAATCTCCATCATGATTTTATAATATATTTATATTTATATATTATTATGGAAGATTTATATGGCTTATTTAAAAAGTCACCGGAATTAAAAGTGTATTATTTTATTGGAAGATTGAATCCACCTCACCCAGGGCATATTGAAACATTGATCCAAATGATACAATACGCAAATGCGGATAATTCGGTTCCACTCATCATTTTGGGAAGTGGACCAAAAAGAGAAAGGACCATGGATAACCCGATACCTTTTGAAACAAAGGAAGCCTTTTTACGTTATATATTACCCCGTAAGCTAAAATATGAAATTCGGCAAATGACAACCGGACTCGCTGATGTAGAATTATGGTATCAATCCATTTTGTCGCATATAACCCCGCCATCATGTGTAGAATTTATACGATTCGCCGGGGACAAGGGCGATAATGCAACCAAACTAGCATATATGGATACTCATTTGGGTAAATTGCCAAAATGTAAGGCGCGTACATTTCCTATACCACCTGTAATGGCGGACGAAGCGACTGAATTGTCGGCAACGGCTGTAAGAAAATTTGCGTACAAATCACACTTGGACGAACTGAATAAAGGAAAGAATGGATTCGCGGCATTTGATGCCAAATATGGTGGATTTTATAAAGAATTCACACGAAATATATATACTGATATACTCTTTCCTGTATTAGAAGCTTCACCCAAAGATATAGAAACGTATTTATCATCATCTAAAATGCCATCTAAATCAAAAACAAAAAAGAATGCGCCTAAACGTAGTAAATCGAAAGGGCGCAAAAGCAAGGCGAATAGGGCTAACGGAGGCAAGGCTAACGGAGGCAACTCATCTAATAGCGAATAAAAATTAAACAGTATGAAGATTGATTTTATCTAAAATAATGTCTAATCGCGCGCAAGTTTGACTGCATGTCGAATAGGTTTCTTTTAAGTTTTGTATTCCAGATTTAGAATTAATTATGTATTCTTTTACATCATATTTAGTTTCTTTATCAATTAATTCAATCGCTGAATTAATAATACTATTTATTTTTTTAAGAGTTTCGCTTCTATTTTCTTGCCTGTTCCATCGCCGAATAAACTCAGGAATAAGAGAAGGTCCCTCAATATTAATATATGACCCGCGCGTAATAAGTTTTTGATTTTTATCAAGCTGACTTAATATTTTTAAATTTATTATAATTTCTTCTATATCCATTAATTATTTACTATAAAATATTCATTTTTTTCATCCTTATTCCATTTTGCTATGATCCTTGGCTTTTTTACTGAATTATGAATATCTTCAGTCGAATACACTAGCCCATTTTTATCAATGTATTGATGAATGCCGTTAATTTCTTCCAACCATACTTCGACCTTAATTGTTTCCGTTGCGGGCTTCTCTTCAATGCTTCCATAAGGTATGCCTTTCAAGTGCGTGCCGCAAAACTCAGTTTTGTCCTTCTTTTTACGAGTACAACGTTCACCGTTCAAGCGTAGAGCACAACAGCGTTCGTAATTAGGGATATTATTTTTAGTTCGAAGACGCTTTTGAAAATCATGCTTAGAAATTTCCAATGGCGGAAAATCATAAATATATTCTAAAAACGTATTGGTTTTACTAGATCCATTCTTATCCATAATTTCACTATTATTTGTTTTAAGCCATTCCTGAATATGTTGTTTGTAATCAACCAAATAGTCAGCAACCCGCTGTTTAAGTTTTTGTTCCATGTTACATATACATAGTGTCTTATATTTAATTCAATTTTATATATTATTCTTTATTCAGTGTAAATATATCGCTGTAACTAGTTGGAAGAAATGTAAATAATATTAAGATAAAGGAAACCCAACCCATGTACATATTAAGTAATATGATGTCTATACCAAAAAATATACAAATATTAAATATAACATTGTAAAATATCGCAAAAAAGGCAATTAAGAATATTATTTTATAAGGCATCCCGGCATTAATAGAATTAATCACACTTTTAAGTGATTTTGTAGTATTTATTTTAATAAGGCTATATTCGTCTTGAACATATTTTGCGGTATCTTTAATATTTTCAACTCGTTGAGAATATTGTTTATATCTTTCTTCAAATCTTGCTTTTTGGTCCGCTTTTAGGTCTACATTTACCATTTCATTCGTTATTGGGTTTTTTCTTTCTAATGCTCTTGTAGGTAATTTAAAACCAGATATTTCTTTAGGAAGACCTCTAAGGGCTTGAACCATAGTAAGAGGGGGAGGGGAAGGGGGTTTAATAGGGTTTGGGGGATCACTTTGTTTTTCCTCTCCGGCCATTATATATTTAATTTATTTAATTAATATAGATGTTTCCTTATTTTGTTTTGTAATATAGTCGGGACCAATATTATTATTTTCTGTAAAATGATAACTTAATATTGAAAATTGATCTTGAGATTTTACCATATAAAATGGGAACCAGAATGGCTCTTTTTTTAATGAACAATATGAATCATACGACTTTCTTTTTAAATAAGAAGATTTTTTCAAAAATAAAAGATATCTAATAATAATTCCACCATTTTTTCGTTTAATTGAATAATCATGCGACTCTATACATTTTTTCATTTTTGTATCACTTTTAATATATATAAAGTCTTTATTGAATTTATATAATGTAAACTTACCCGAACCACAATTAGAATTTATATCACCTATATATGTATTATTTAAGTAATACTTTTTATTTTTGATAGTAATATCAGTAATATCTAAAATAGACATGTCATTAATATAATTTTTATTTATTAATTTAACCATATGTTCGGTTGTACTTAAATCGTCATACAATGATTTGAAATAAGCTTCTTCCAGTGTTGTAAAATAATATCCTTTTCCAAAATGACCATTTTTATAATTGATATCTGTTAATAATATTTGCTGATTAAGGTCACCTTCATCTATACCTATATAAGCAACAATGGGAACTTCGAATTTAATATTTTTGTCAAACACGTATAATAATTGAGGATTATGTTTAAAAAATGTTATATAATATTTATCGATATTAAACTGAAGCACGGTTTGTGTATATAATATTTCAAAGGGCGTTACTTTCCACCATGAATCCTTATAATAGGTTGGAATGATTCCATCTGTAAAATTATTTATTTCGTATATGATTATATTTTCATCATTGTAATCTAGTGTTCCCATATATTTATAGTCAAATGTATTGAAGTTACTATCCATAAATTGAATACTTTCTTTGATATCTTTCATATAAATTGTCGGTAGTGTTATATAATTATTTATATTTTTTATCATGTAAAAACATATGTAGGGGGTTTCGCCTTTTTCTATACTATAAATTAAGAAGTTTGTTTTCCTATTCATAATTGTTTTTTTTTGAAAATTTATATTCATTATATATTATTTTTTATATAATTTTAATCGTATATTCTCCTTTTCAGTTGTTTCTCTATTTTCCAATATATATTCACATAATTCTTTCGCTTTATCCTGGTCTGTATAGAACTTTGTTAATATATCCTCTAAATATTTTTTATTTATCCCCTTCTTTGACTTATTTTTAGTATATAAAATTTGTCCTTGGGTTACATCAATACATTCTAATTGTTTATTTTTCATAATATCAGTCAAGTCTGTACTAAGTTGTTTTTTATTTTTTCGCAGTTCCTTTATCTCACGTTGTAATGCCGCTATTTTACTTTCGGATTCCAACCACTTTTTAATTTTATCTACTAGTATCGCTTTTTCCGTCATATGTATATCTATAGAGTATTATTTATTTTCTTTTTTAGTATGTACTCGGCACGGCCCTTCATTCACTTGATTATTTTTACAAGTGGACCCATTTTTACATGTAACACCACATTTCAAGATTACAACCGATTTCATATGCTTCCAGCAATAATTACCATGCTTAAATTTGTTTCCAGAAAAATTACAATTGTGCCATTCACATTTTGATAATGGAATAACGGTTCGGTCATTACCATTTATATAAGGAATCTTTTCAATATCGTCTAATTCATAATAAGGTATTGTCCCCGTATACATGGCGCGGCAATAGGGGCATTTAAAATAAGATTTGTGTCTCTGTTTTTGCTGTTTAATTTCTTCATATAAATATACATATTCATATGAATGATTACACGGAAGAGTAATTTTATTAATAATGGGTTCTTTACTAATTAAACATTCCTCAATTAAATTCATTAATATAAATATTATTTATGTCTTTATATTATTAAATGCAAAAATCTGTTTGGGGGCCTGTAACTTGGAGGTTATTGCACATGATGGTTCTTAAGGTGAATGACAACATAACACCAACACAAATTATAGAATTAAAAAATATTATTTTGAGAATTCTGTCTAATTTGCCGTGTCCTTATTGTACTTCCCATGCGGTAACTTATATATCTACGTCTAATTATAAATCGATACAAAATGTTGCGGATTTAAGAGTATTTATGTTTCAATTTCATAATAAGGTCAACCAACGTTTAAATAAACCATTAATTACATACGAGCAGCACACTGATTTGTATTGTAAATTACAATTGATTCCGGTTATTAATGATTTTATAACAAATTACCAATCTAAAAATTCGGGGGTAACCATGATGTTGTATAATTTTCACAGAAAACAAATGGTTTTAGACGTTATTAAATATTTTAAGGGAAATACGCCTATTTTTAACTTGAACCCAAATTAGAGTTAGAATTAATTGTATTTAACAATTCGCCATTTTTATATACAGAACATTTAAATTGCTCATTCGTTGGCCTACTGCATGATTGTTTATTTGATACTAGGTCGTCATAATATAACAATGAACTATTACCCGACGATTTTAACATATACACCCATACTACGGCAACCGATACCCCGATTACAGTTCCTAATAATATAGGAACGGGCTGAGTACATCCAAATTTATACCTTACTACTACATCTATCACGCTAAATATTAAAAGTATAATAATTAATGGTATATTATATACGTCATATATGGCCATTGGCGTTATAATAAATGTAATTGTATATGCATATAGGGCGCTTATAAATGATGGGTGAACGTAATGATAAGTATCAAATATATTACATATGTTTACTGTTTGTGATACGGGGACCGATCCTTGAAATATTTTAATTATACCATATACAAATATCAAACCTAAAAATAAAATGAAACCTTTAATATTTGAATTTATGATCGAAAGCATAATAAATAAAAAAACTACAAAATAAGGTAAGGTTAATGTTAAAAGTTTCATAAGTTCTGGTATGTTAAATGTCATACTCATATTTTTTAATGTAGTCTGTTCTGATGGTACAACAGGTGGGGTATTTGGTTGTGAAGAAGGAGGTTTCGTTCCTGCTGCTAATGCTGCTGTCGATGAAAGAGCATTTATTACGATACTAGTATTTGCCATATTATATAATAAAATATATTAAAAATATAACTTCATAATCATTATATGGGTATACCAAGTTATTTTTCTTATGTATTAAAAAATCATAATAAAATTATTAAAAGATTATCTCAAACAAGATGTCATGAATTGTATATTGATGCGAATTCGATCATATATGATGTGGTACACGCGGATACTACAAATATATATGATGGAGTGTATGCTAAAATAATGGAGCTTATTCATAAATTAAATCCCGATTTTACTTATATCGCATTTGATGGGGTTGCGCCATTAGCTAAAATGAAGCAACAAAAACAGCGTAGATATAAATCTTGGCTTACTAAACAAATTATACCTAGTAATTCGTGGAATACAAATGCCATTACACCAGGGACACAATTTATGAATGATTTAGATTTATTTTTAGCATGTAAATTCAAATCATCCTCTATTTTATTCAGTGGCACAAATGAAGCAGGCGAAGGCGAGCACAAAATCATGGATTACATGCGCCGAAATAATTCAAATAAGAACGTCATGATATATGGGCTTGACGCCGACCTCATTATGCTTGGCTTATTACATCTTAAGGTTAATCCTAATGTTTATTTATATAGAGAGACTATTCATTTTAGTTATTTAAAACAGATTGACCCAAAGGAGGATTATACATTTAACATGAATGAGATGGCAATCCAGATTAGTGACCTATTGGGACTGCCTCAACAAGCAGCCATTGATAATTATTGTTTTATGTGCTTTTTGTTCGGAAATGACTTTATGCCTCATTTTGCTTCTCTCAATATTAGAAATAATGGTATTCCTTATTTAATGGAATTATACAACAAACATCATTACATATTGGTTGAAGGAACCGCTATTAATTGGTCTAATTTTAAATTACTATGTTTGGAATTGTCGAAAACAGAAGAAGAACGCATTAAGGAAAATGTTAAATGGAAGAAGGCTATTAAGATTACACCCTTAGACAAGACTGAAGAATTAAATATAATTCCCTTAAAGGATATGGGAAGAGAGACGTATATATCATTACATCCTGACAAATATTACAATGTATTGTTCGGGCAAAGTGAGGAACAGCCATGCATGAATTATCTTAAAATGTTAGAATGGACATGGAATTATTATCATGGAAATTGCAAGGACCATTACATTTGTTACGAGTTTAATCATGCGCCACTCTTCAAATCCATCATTCATTACATACCGTGTTTTAATGAAGAAGTCCTCATAACAAATAAAACGCCACCGCCTATCGCGCTAAGTCAACTCATTTATGTATTGCCGTATCCTGATTTTCATTTGATACCGGTTAATGTAGATACAGTTATAAAAAAGTTTCCTAATTTGAAAGAAACCGACTTTCAAATCCATTATGATTTTTGTAAGTTTTTCTGGGAATCGCATGTTGAATTTAATTATTTACCATTTAAAGAATTAAATCAAACGTGTTTGCGGCTATGAGTTTTACGTTTAGTTTTACGCATAGAACGTTTATTTTTCTTAGAGCGTGATTTTATTGCTCCACCAATTATGGTTTGTGGTTTTCCTAAAACCTTACTTAGTGAGTCAAGCGCAAAAATAGCAGAACTATATGGAATCGAATTTCCAAATCGTTTACCACGACCATCTTTTTTTATATATTTTAATTTATAGTTAGTTAATAATGTTTTAAAATCTTGTATAAAATCATCGATTTCGGCATCAGTTTCAATAGGTTTTTTATAAGTTGTATTAGTATTATTAATATTAAGAAGCTTGTTAATTTTTTCGTATTCTTTCATAGCGTGTTTTTTTATTTCTTCTTTTTGGCTTAGGTCTGTTGTATTAGGTATATAAATACTCTCCATATATATATAACGCATGACAATAAATTCGATGGCGGCCCTAAAAACATATTTAAAAAATACTACATATGCCGTCACTTTCATTCATTTAAAAACGAATAGCATAGTAACCAATCTAGCCACTTCTATCGCATCAATAAACGCAAAATATACTACGAATTACGAATATATAGAAGTATACAGGGACCTAAGTGCGAATAAAATTAATGATATCTATACTTACTATATTATTTATCCTGCCTTAATGTCCTTTAAAAAGGTAAATTATACCGATTTAAGACAACCTATACCTTATGAAATCGTAAGTGATACAATTCCATTATACGACATGATTGTAAGAAGTTTAGAATCGACCATTGACACTATGTACGAACTAAAATTATATTTAAAAAACACCATATATGACATAACCTTTATACGATTGACTAAAAATAGTTCCTTAAAGGGTATATACATCCAATATATACTTACTGATTTGAATAAAATTTATAAAAAAAACTACAATTATATTGAGATCAATACAGATGAAATTAATTCAACATATCAAGCATTAGTAAAAAGCTTACCCGCCTTAATTTCATTTAGAAAAAATAGATATAATGATGTAGACTATTATATTCCATGCCGAATTATTCCAGGCGACTCGCTTCCTATAATCAAAGAGTTTCTTACCGTTAGTTTGAATTATTAATTTTAATTATATTTATTATCATATATGATTAAAACGAGAGATGAACTTAAGGTATATTTAGATAATACAAAAAGGGAAACTATTATTTTAAAATTTACTGCGACATGGTGCGGACCATGTAAGCAGATTGCCCCCCTTATTAATAAACTGAATCAAGATTATACGCAGCAAAATAAAGATTACGAATATATTGAAATTGATATTGACGAATCATTTGATTTGTATGCCTTCTTTAAAAAGAAAAAAATGGTAAATGGTGTACCGGCATTATTGTCATTTAGAAAATGTAATGTTTCCGACGATAATTTTTGGGTTCCATTTCAGTCTACAACCGGAGCAAATATTCAGGGTGTAACTCAGTTTTTTAAATCAAGTTTAGAGTAAAATTATTGTATTTATTTACTTTAAATAAATATAATGAACAAATCAAATATAGCTAAACAAAAAGAGGCTAAACCGAATGATACTTTAAATGATTTGCTAGATTTATTCGAAATCAAGGAATTAAATGAAACATCTTTGCGAATTGCCAAAAAAAAGGTCTTGATGCTCCACCCCGATAAAAATAAAGTAGACACGCGCGAATATTATTTATTTTTTAAATCTGCCTATGAAAAGCTTACGCAAATTTACGGCTATATTCATCACGAAACAAACGAGTCCAACTTCAAATCGCACGATATAGATACGACATTTAAGGACTTTATAGAGAAAAAAGGATATACCCCAAAGAAAAACCCAGAAATGTATTCAAAGCATTTTAACCAAATGTTTGATAACGTCCATATTAAAGATGACTCGGATGGATATCAAGAGTGGTTGAAATCAGACGATGACTTGTATGATAAAGACGATTTAGAAAAATCTAGGAAAAAATTAATATCGGCCACAAGTCTTGTCAAGGTGAATCATATAGAATCGGCGTCATCAAACAGTAAATATGCCGACTTAAAGGAAGCCCATGTAAATACAATTATAGGAGTAGACAAAGAACAAGTCTATAAGGACATGCCCAAGTTTAAAACAGTAAACGAATATGAATTGTATAGACAAAAAAACATGAGCGAAAGTTTATCTGAAAAAGAAAGTTTACAATATATAGCCGATATAGAAGAGGCCGAAAAAAAACAAGCTGTTGAAATGTCCTATAATTTATTAAAGAGAGAAGAAGAAATGAAGAAAAAACAAAAAGAGTTTAATTCGCGATTTTTAATGTTATCCATTTAATTGTGTATTGATATATATATGAGTTATTTATTTATTGGTGTTATAGTGATTGTTTTTACTATTTTAACAATAAAATATTATAGAGACCAATATCTAGAAGAAAAAAGCGAATTTCATAACGAAACAATCGATATAGATGTTTATTTTTATTCAGAATCCTATTTAAAACAAAGTAAGCGACGCAAATTATGGATACATATACCATTCGAGAAAAATTCGCGCAAATGGGACAATTTTGGTTCAAGAACATCTACTGATTTAAATTTAGCATATATGATATTATGCATGAAATCTATTATAGATTATTGTGGATCATCCTATGACATCATTATTATTGATGATACAAATTTCACCGACCTATTACATAATGATATCGATATGAGTAAATTATCCGGGGCTCTAAAAGATAAGTACAGAGAGATGTGCCTAATGCAAATATTATATCAGTATGGTGGTGTAATGGTACCACCTTCATTATATTTGCGAAAAAATATTCAGGAAATTGATAGACCTGATGTGTGGTATGTAGTTGAAATAGGAAATCAAGAAAATGTTGCCTATTCGCCCATGTATCCAGCAACCATATTTACGGGATCGCCGGCAAAGAGCCCCGAACTACAATCATATATTCAATATTATTCGGAAGAAATTAAAAATGATTTCGGTGAACAAAGCCTTCATTTTAGCAAAAATTACATGCGAACTCACAATATTTCTTATTTAGATGGAAAACTTATTGGCGTAAAGGATAAATTCGATAAACCGATTAAATTAGAGGATTTAATGGAAAACCGTAAATTAATATTAGATGATAAGCATATTGGCATATATATACCTCATACAGAATTAATGAAACGAACTAAATACAATTGGTTTTGTTCACTTAGCGCCGAGGATGTTTTAAAATGTAATGTTTTTATTTCTAATTATATGGTGTCTACTATGTAAAAATAATATTCTAGATAGTGGGTTGAATTTATATATTTAATTTTAGATTCAAAGTGTATTTCATTTTTTTTAGCAATCTGGCGTAATATGGTTATAAACCCGGCATAGGACAATTCGCGATTTAAATAAAACTTTTTAGATATATGATAATAAGGTTCTAATTTAGAAAAAAATGGCTTTATCTTATCATTATATAATGCTTGTTTATAATGATTTTCATTAATCATTATATAATTGTGTTCCTTAGTTCCTATAGAAACTATGAACTCATTTAAAAAATCAATTTTAGATTTTATAATTTGATTTTTCATATATATTGTTTTTATTATAAATATCAACTAATTCGTTAGTAAAAAATAATAACATGATTTTATTGTCAAACCCATCGTATATATGTTGTATATATTTACATAATTGTTCTATGTATTTGTATTTGGATTCATAGTGCGACACTTTATAATATTCGTACAAAAAATTATATATATCCAATAGCGAATACCCCTTGTCAAAAAGATTAAATAAAATTTGAGTTGCTCCTTTAATATCATTCGCAATGATTAACTGTGTGTAATTATCCATTACGGATGTATTTATTAAATTAATATATATATTAATATCGTCTATTTGTGTTTTACCCAATAATTTTAATTTATTAAATAAATTATATATAAAATAAGGTGTTATATTTGTATATTTTAATAATTCATTAATATCAAACTGTATATGTTCCTTCGTGGATATATTTTCTATTAACTCTCTATAATTATTTGTATTTAAATCTTCAAAATAAATGGGGGTCATTCGAGTTTGTATAATATCATTTATTTTATGAGTATTTTCGCAACCAAAAATAAAAAAGGTGTTTTTACATGTGTCCATTATTATTTTAAGGTATTGTTGGTTGGACTCATTAATGATATCGAAATTATCGATGATTAAAAACTTTTTATATTGTGTTATAATTTTACAGAATATTTTAATATCATTATTTGTATTTGATAAATTAATATCATTAAAGCAGTCAATTTGAAGTATATATTGGGTATAATTAGTAATATGAAGTCTATTATAATATTCCTTAACAATTAAAGGTATCGCATTTGTTTTAAATGTAAGTTGGCTTCCTATTAGTAATAGGTTCATTTCATCGTTTTCCAAATGCACATTAATTTTATTTATGATTTCTTCTTTATTTGGCATAATTATTTCATTTAATTCTTTAGGTAAATAATTATGTTCTATTAAGGCCATTATTATTTCAATCGTATTCTATTTAAATAATAATTATTATATAGAATTATATGGACCCTTATAAAATATTAAATCTTTCATCAGAATGTTCTGAGAGTGAAATCAAGCAAGCCTATAGGGCTCTAAGTTTTAAATTTCACCCCGACCGTAATAAAGATCCCGATGCTGGTGACAAAATTCGGGCAATCAATGAGGCGTATGAAATATTGAGCGACAAACAAAAGCGCGCGCAGTATGATTTTGAGCGGTCTGGTAATCCATTAGAAGGAATATTAAATGAATTATTTAAGCAAAATAATCCAGGGCGCGGCATGCATCAGATATTTAAACAGAATATGATGTTTCCACACGGGCAGGGACAAGCTTTTGAAGTCATGTTTTCGAATGATATGCCTTTTTTTAATCAATCCCCAAGCTTTAATCAAGCCCCGAGTTTTAATCAATCCCCAAGTTTTAATCAAGCGCCCAAACTGTCGCCCCCTATTTTAGAGAAAAAAGTGGATGTTACTTTTGAAGAATCCTATAAAGGTGGAAATATACCCATTATGATTGAACGCGAAATTAAATCCGGACCTTTAACCTTAATAGAGCAAGAACGCATATATGTTGTCATCCCACAAGGCATTGATGATGGCGAAATTTTAACTATACCTGATAAAGGACACTGTTATAATGAAGTGAAGGGCGAAGTTAAATTGCGAATACATATTGTGGCGCATCCTATTTTTGAAAGGCGAGGATTAAATTTAGTATATCATCAAAAAATTACATTTAAAGAAAGTATTTGCGGGTTTGAAGGAATAATACAACATGTGGATGGAACGAGCATGCGATTGGTTAGTTCAAAGGGTAATATTATACAGAATGGAGATGAAAGAAACGTAAAGGGAAGAGGTTTAACGCGTAATTCGCAAGTCGGCGATTTAATTATTTTATTTAATGTTTCTACCCCAAAAGAATTGACCGAGGAACAAATAAAAATGTTTGAAAATATTTTATAATAAAATATTCGTATAATATATATGCAGAAAAAGTCCAGACGCGGAATTGTAAAGGGTGTTGGAAACGCTGTAGGCAAATTAACTAATGCTGGTAAGGGCGTTGTTAAAGGTGTTGGCAATACTGGTGCGGGTGTTTTTAAAGGTGTTCGTAATACCGGGAAGGGTCTTTTAGGAATTGTAAGCACAACCGGAAAGGGTGTATTTGGCGCGGCGGGGGCTATTGGCAAGGGTGCGTTCAACACTTTGGGGAATGCTGGCAATAGATTGACCGGTAAACGACGCATGGGCAAACGTCGCACACGCCGCACACGCAAAATGTAAATTTACAAGTAAGATATATAGATATTATTATACAATATCTATATATAGATGCCAAAAAAATCTAGACATAGAAAGGGTTTTATTTTAGGAAAAAGAATTACTACTACACGCAAAATTCGTGGTGGTAAACAAGAAGATTTAACCAAATTGAAAGCTGCCTATAAAAGTGAGGTATCTTTATCATGGTTTAAAAATAGAAAAGAGTCCAAAGTAGATATTTCTTTATATATAGCAAAATCACGCGCACATATTGAGAATTTAATAGTAAAAAGCACACTAGATTTAGCTAGTAAAATGTCTACTGATATAAATACGACTGGGACACCTTCCGCAAAGGCATTAGGCCAACCGCAAAAAACAGCCCTTGATGTTGCTATAACTAATTATAATAGTGCGATTAGTAAAGCACGTACAATTGGACTTACAAACCCTCCTCCTATAGAGGCTGCTATTGAGGGCCTTGGTCCTGATGTTAAAGCCATTGTTACAAAAGTAGCTACTGCCGGCGACACTGCTCATGATAAATTAAGTAGGACAGACCCACTCCCATTAGAGGGGGAATTGTTTAATACAGCCATGTTATATATACCAGAAATTAATGACGCGATGAAAAAAATATATGAATTAATTGAAACAGCAACTGACCCAGGTGGATTAGTTGTTAATCAGGTTGTTGTTACAGCAGAAAATGTTGGAAAACCATGTTTAGATGCTCTTACGTCTGCTGATGGTTATGGAAAAAAGCCCATTCTTACAGAATTATTAAAGGATAAATATGCGGGTATTTATGCTATTCGTGTATTTTTTAGTAAAGTTACTTATGAAGAATTTGAGAAAAGATTAAAATTATTATACTCTCTTGATTCATTTGAAAAATCTTATATGAGTTTAGCTAAAATGATAATGGATTTGAGTGATGAACCTGCTGCTAATGGTGGAAAAGGCAATAGTGGAAGAGGTGCTGGTCGTGGAAAAGGTGATGGTCGTGGAAGAGGTGCTGGTGGTGGAAAAGGCAATAGTGGTGGAAAAGGCAATAGTGGTGGAAAAGGCAATAGTGGTGGAAAAGGCAATA
>Ga0114969_10002725_pt1 | contig 14434 bp, 11 predicted proteins | sample M_130807_MF_Meta_FD_87316 | JGI IMG/M metagenome (GOLD analysis project Ga0114969, IMG submission 87316) | Freshwater microbial communities from Lake Montjoie, Canada to study carbon cycling - M_130807_MF_MetaG | ecosystem: Environmental > Aquatic > Freshwater > Lake | place: Lake Montjoie...
GAGTAAAATAGCATATAGTTCGATTTTATGAAATTACAATACAGTTATAATTTTATATTATTTTTACAGAGAGAGAGAGATTTTTTTTGAAAAAATAAATTTTGAAAAAAAAATAATTTTTTTTTTATTAATATGATAATAAATAAAATTTTAAAAATATATGTCTTATATAATTTGATTCTTAAAAAACTCTCTTTTTTTTTACTCTAAACTCTTTTTTTAACTTAAAACTTAGTTTTTTCGAGAGTTTTTAAGTAAAAACGGGAGTAAAATAGCATATAGTTCGATTTTATGAAATTACGATACAGTTATAATTTTATATTATTTTACAGAGAGAGAGAGAGATTTTTTTTGAAAAAATAAATTTTGAAAAAAAAATTATTTTTTTTTCAATAAAATAACTATATAATAAGATTTATATATTTGATTTAATTCTTTGATTTATTATTAACTTTAGACTTCGTTTCAGCTCTATTTTTTTGAAACTTAGCTAACGCATCTTCTTTTTCTTTAGCTTTTAACTTTGCTTTGTTTTCGGCTTCAATCTTTTTTTTTTCTTTAATTTCAGCTTCTTCTGCTTTTTTCTTAGCTTCTCTTTCTTTGATTTTAATTTCTATTTCATCTTCAGTTTTTTCTTTGTCTATAGTTTCAGCTTCAGTTTTTTCTTTGTCTATAGCTTTAGCTTTAGCTTGATTTAATGCTACTAACCTTAATAATTTGATATCTTCAGCCTCTTTATTTTTAGCATCTAAAGCAGCTTGCTTAAAATAAAAAGCTTCTTTAAGAGCTTCTGTATTAGCTTTGATTATACTTGGTGTAATTATGGGTTGAATATTCATACCTTTACGATTTAATGCTTTACGTCTTTCTTCACTCATAGTTGTAGTTTCACTACTATCTTCAAAAGTAACTTTAATATTACTTTCTAATTTATACAATTCACTAAAATCTTTATCTTTCTTCTTAAGCTTAAGCTTTGGGTTAAAACGAGACATTTGAATTAATGTATTTCAGTAATATTAAAAAATAATACATATTACAAAATAAAAAAAAATCAATTTTTTTATATTCATATTAAGTATTAGTAGATTAGCTACTAGTAACATAAAATTTGATATTTAATTTATTTATTTTTTGCTGTAAATATATACTAATTCAAAAAACTAGTTTTCGTACTATCCTAGCTATCACGGGTTTTAAGCTTTTAAAACAAAAAGGAAAACAAAAATATATTTATAGTATTGAGAATATGAATAAAAATGGTTATCGCGCTGCTGCAAAAAAAGAGTATAAAGTAGATAAATAAAAATACTTATAAACATTATTTTTATTTATATCAGTATTATATTCTTGTATATATAAAAAAATTGATTTTTTAATACAATGTAATAAAGATTATTTTAAAATATTATGATAATTCTATCTGGTTATAACAATGTTAAAAAATACAGAGTCTAAAGAAGAAAAAGATTTAAAAAAACGTAATTATAAACTTCAATACTATAAAATTTGCACTGAAATTCGCAAAAAATTTAACCAAGAAAAAAATAATGATATAGAGAAGCTTAAAGATGAGTACATTAACAATCTTAAAAATATTAATAAAAAGTCTGTATCAATAAATGAACTTAATAAAGAGTATGATAGTAAGTTTAAAAAACTAAAAAAGCAACATAAAGAGCAGTTTAAAAAAAAGTTCAAAGAGTTATATAAAAAACATAAAGAGGCAATTGAAACTGAAATTAAAACTAAAATTGAAATTGAAATTGAAATTGATCAAGTTTCAGTAAATGCTTTAATAGAAAGTTTTTTTTCACAAGATAATTAAATAATTAATTTATAATATCTTTGTTTTGTAATAAAATTTTCAATAAATTTTAATGATTTTTGAACTCTTTCTTTACCAATTATTTCCAAACCATGTTTTGTGATATAATCTTTTTGATATTTTGCAGATATTGATATATTTAATTGAATAATTTGTTTCCATATATTTAATTTTAATAATCTATCTTTTTTTATAATATTATGTTTATTATTATTAAGTGTTTTTGTTATTGTATTTAAACTGCATGTTATAAATAATTTATGTGTTAATTTTTCTAAAAAATGATTTAAATCATATAATTTTTGAATAATAATATTTTTATCTTGAATATTATGAAAATATTCATAATAATTTTTAATAATTTCATATTCCATAATATTTTCAATACTTTTATTATAACCAGGGATTAAATTTAAAAATTCATATCCTTCTATTTCTGCAATAAGTCTAATTTCTGTATTATAATTAAAAATTTTATTTTCTATTTCAATATAATCATAATTCTGTAAATCATATTTATTATTTGTATTTTTTTCTACAAATAATCTTAATTCAGTTGAATATTGTGGATGATAAATTTGTAAAAATACATCACCTTTTAAATATATTGTATCTTTTGCAATAAAATCATGATTATTAATAAAGTTTTTATTTAATTTTAGATCTACTATATTAATAGGTTTAAATGTTTTTGGTTCATTATATGGTAATCTGAATTTCAAAAGCATAAAATCAGCACTAATTGAAGTGCCCCATCTTGCTTGATTAATCATATCTACATATACTTGTTCATCTTTAGGTGAAAGTCTTATATCAGAAATAAATAATATTTTTCTATTTTCAGCATTTTGTTGTGCATGTTTAATTGTTTCATCAGTAAAAAACTGATTAAATATTTTAACTTTTTGTTTTTGCGGATGCATATATGATTCTTTAGAAAATTTACCAGGATCATATAATAACCAAATTAATTCAGGAAATAAGTTGTATAATATCGGGAAATGGAAACCATCTGCAGCACCAACATAAACTACTGCATAATCTTTAAGAGATTTAGTATTTAATTTTTGGCATACTTTAGTTAAGAATTGTATTTCAGAAAGTACTAATTTTTTTTGTCCCCAATGACATGAAGGAGCCATATCTTTAACATCACCATTAAATTTTGATTTATTTAGTAAATCATCTATAGTTTGAGGTATTTTTATTTCCATTTGTTTAATTGCAATACGATGATAACCACCTTTTTGATCTTTGTTTTTGTCTTCATTTTTATCTTGTTTTATTTGCATTTTTAAATATTCTTTACTTCTAAAAAGTACACTTTTCCATCTTAGTGTTAAAAACAAATCAAATTCAGGCGATATGTCTAATTTAATTTTTGTACTATTATTATCAATATAATTATTATATAAAATATCTAATAATATTTCTTCTTCTTCTTTATTAATATTATATATAAAATTATTATAAACTAATAATGTAGGATATTTTTGTTTTGTAAAAAAATAAAAATTAAAATCATTATTAACATGATAATTAAAACATTTATATAATAAATTATGAATATAAATATAATTGGTTGGATAATTAATATTATCAGGTAATAAACAATATTGCATATATGTACCATCTTTATGTAAATAATCTTTACATAATAATATACCTAATACTATTGATAATATTTGACTTGTAATATATTCTCCTGGATCAATAATAATAGTATCATAAATATTATTTTTACAAATTTCTTTAATTGGTTCTAAACAATTAAAATAATAACCTAAAAAATAAATATCTACAAAATTATATTTTTCTTTTAGTTTTAAAAAACTTCCTATTTCATAATTATTAATAACTAATAAAGTTATTTTAATATTTTTAAAAACATGTAATATTTTATCAGCATATACAATGTTATGTGTTATTATTAAAATATTATTTAATTTTATATGACCTAAATAAAACATAGCACCTACTCCTATAGTAGTTATAAAATTAGTATTTTGTAAAATATTTTCTCCATTTTTTATTATATTATCTTTATTATAAAATAATTTACTATTATTAAAATTATTATCAATCAAATTATTATAAAATGGTAAATTTGTAAACTTATTATTATGAAATGGTAAATTATTATTATTATTTTTATAATCTTTATTATAAAAATCAACTAATTCATAATATTTTTTTACATATTTATTAAACTTTAATTTTGATAAATTAATATTACCACCTATTTGTTCCGCTGCATCCACAGCATTTGTTTGAAAACTTTCTTCAATATTTGCAAATGTTGTATTTAATACAAAATCAGGACTATATATTTCTCTATCGCCAATATTATCAACATTATATAATGTTTGTAATTTATTAAATCTAACTGTATCTAATGTATTTAAACAATTACTTTTAATACAAAAATTTGTTTTATATTCTTTTTTTATATCTAAATCTAAAGGTCCATGTTTAATTAAAAAACGTTTATTATTTTCTAGATTATATAAATATTTTGCAAATAACTCATCTCCTTTATATTCAAAATCAAATTTTTCAAGACTAGTACTATTAGTATTATAAGATTTCATATGATTATTATATATTTTACGAGATTTTAAACTATCATTATCATCGTCATTATCCCATTTAAAATGACATTCAGTTAAAATATATTTTTCATTGTTATCATTGTCATTTAATTCTATATAATAAATATTTTGTCCATCGGTATTTTCAAATGATTTAATTTCACCTAAATCATGATAATATGCTATTTCATCAATTGTTTTGTTTGTACATAAAACATGTATATTACTTTTTTCATCTGTAGTGTCTGGTTCTGTATAAGGTAAAATATTATTATTAATTAATAAATCAAAAGTTTCTTTATGTAACCAAGCTTCATTACAATCTAAATAAGATTTTTTACTTTGTGTTTGTTGTATATCATTTTCTTCTTCATATTGTGATTTACATATTTCATTAATTGATTTTATTTCTTCATTCATTTTTTTTTTAACTAATAAATATAATTTAACTTTATCATTGACATACATACAATTAATCTGTCGTATTTCACTAGATAATATTTTAGTTAATTCACCTGTATCACCCCATGGTATTTTATTACATCTGAAATTAACAATAAAATATTCATGCGGTTTATAATCTGCTTGTAATTTTTTAAAAACAAACATTACATAATATTGTTCTTTTGAATCATGAGGTTTACTACCTGAAAAACTATATAAATGTTTACATTCTTCATTGGTATTTGGTGGTATTTTTTCGTCTTTAGGTAAATTATATCTAATTAAAAAAAATCCTAAATATTTAGTCTTTTCTTCATCATTTAATTCTTTAAAACAATTTTCAAAAAATAAATCATTAGGATTTTTTTCTAATATTATTCTTGCAGGGAATAACCAATTACTACTTTCATGTTCTGGATTTAATAAGCAACTTATTGTTGCTTTATTAATAATCATATTCCAAGATATATAGCCCATATTATATCTACTGACCCATGGATTAATAATTGCCTTTGGATTTAATTCATAATTACTAGTAACTTTATTTGAACTTAATATCATCTGTCTTTGTCCATTTGGAATTAATAATTTTTCTAATAATATATCTTTACTATGATCATAAATCTCATTTTTTGGATAATCATCATTTGTGTACGGTTGTATATCATGAAACGTATCACATTTTCTTTTACTTTGTTTTCCTAATTCTTTTTTTCTGTTTTCTAATTTTTTTTTTTGTTCTTCATTTAATAATCTTTTATCTATAATATTAATGTTTTCTAATATTTCTTGGCTTTTTTCAGAATATTCATCAACATATTTTCTTGATAGTTCTTCATCATAACCACGTTTTTTCATTCTACGTAATATATTTAATTTAAGCCAATCAACAGTACCATCTATATTTTCATCTACATTTTCATCGACAAAATATGTTTTATTTATAATTTCTTGAACAGCTATTTTGTCATTATTTATTTCTATTTCAATATTAATAGGACAATTAATAGGTTTATATTCTTTAAATTCAAAAGATTTAATACCACTATAAAGTTTTCTATCAATAGTAAAACTTTTTAAATGATCTAAAATTATATTTTTATCATTTAATTCTGTAATATAATTAAATTCTTTTTTTATATATCTAGGATTAGAAGGTAAAAATTTTTTTTTATTTTCTCTTTTATTTAGTTGATCTCCATTCCAACTATATAATCCAAATAATCCTTCATCCATATTTAATATATAATATATATAATATATTAAATATTTACCATTTACTAATATAATAAATGTTCAAAATTTATAATTATATTGGAAACAGTCTGTTAAGTAAATAATAAAAATTGATTTTTTATTATTTTAAAAGATGTTATATATAAAGTTATTTAAATACACAAAAACATGAATATTAAAGATATTATTAGTGAGAAAATCACATATGATGCATTGATTATTCTGATACCTGTAAAACAAACCATTATGATGTATAAAGTATCAAAAGAAATACGCAATTACCTAATAAGTATAAATTTTGGAATACACGTTGAGATTAATAAGAAGTTTTTGGACATCAGTATATTGCTACATAAGATTGAAGAATTGAATAAAAATATCTCAATAAGATCAATCAAATTTAGATATTTTCCAAATGAAGCAATCGTTAAAGAATTATTTAATCCTGAATATTGTAAAATTACATCACTCGATTTTAGTGATAATAATCTTAATGTGAATATAAAACTTATTACTAATCTATTAAAAAATAATACTACACTTACACATTTCAATCTTAGTAACACTAAGCTTGAAAAGAGCGGAGGCTATAAAATTGTTAAAGCATTAGAGAATAATAGAACAATAACTTCATTAGATCTTGGAGAGAATAATATTGATTCTAGCGAATACTATAACATAGACAATGATACAGGATTAGTCTTGGTTATTGACAAATATACAAAAGCTATTACAAAGCTGATTGAGACTAATACCACAATTGTCAAACTTAATCTTGATAAAAATTACATGGGAGAGTATGATATTGTTAAATTTTCTGAAGCATTATGCTCGAATACAACAATAACAAATCTAAATCTTAGTAAGAATTGTTTGAGATATAATGGAGCAATTGCAATTGGTGATGTTTTAAGTAAAAATACTAAACTCACGAATCTTAATCTTAGTCATAATTGGCTAGAAAAGTGCGGAACACTCGCAATTGCAAAAAGTTTGAATACGAATACCACACTAAGATCGCTAAATCTTAGTGACAATCATATGAGAAATAAAGATTTCGATAGTGAAATAGGTATAATAGCAGTTGCCGACGCATTGCGTGCAAATATGACAATAACAGAACTTAACCTTAGAAATAATAAGATTGGATTGCATGGAGCAATAGCACTTAAAGAAGCATTATGTGTGAATCGTACGCTTAAAATACTTAATCTTGAAGATAATATGATTGGATTGCATGGAGCAATAGAATTTAAAGAAGTATTATGTGTGAATTGTACGCTTAAAATACTTAATCTTGGAAGCAACGAGCTAGGAGAAGATGGAGTATGTAATATTGCAGAAGCTTTGCACATGAATACCACACTTGAATGTCTTGATCTTAAAGACAATAAGATTGAATTGAAAGGAGCAATAGCTCTTAAAGAAGCATTATATGTGAATGAAACGCTTAAAATACTTATTCTTACAAATAATAATCTAAGAGGACGCGCAATAGTAGAAATTGCAAATGCTTTATATGTAAATACAACACTTAAAATCCTTAATCTTTATAATACTAAGCTAGGAAATCACGGATTACATATAATTGTTGATGCATTGTATAATAATAACACAATAACTTCACTAAACATTGGATGCAATAATCTATATGAGAATGAAATAAAACTTGCAATAGAGGCTTTGCGTGAAAATCATACACTAACAGAGATTATTACTTAAAGCCGACAAAACACATTGTAAAAGGTTATTAATATATTAATGTAACAACTTTTTATTTTTAGAGTGTTGATATTTGTAATAATTTTTTATATAAATAATAAAAAAATTGTTTTTTTATTATTTTAAAAGATGTTATATATAAAGTTATTTAAATACACAAAAACATGAATATTAAAGATATTATTAGTGATAAGATCACATACGAAGCGCTAACTATTTTGATATCTAAAGAAAGAACCTTTATGATGTGTAGAGTATCAAAAGAAATACACGATTACCTACATAGTGTGAAACTAGAAATATATCTCAAGATTAGTAAGATTTGTAATAAGTTTCCAGATATAAGTATATTACTAAATAAGCTTGAAGAATTAAATAAAAATTTTTCAATAAGATCAATCAGCTTTACTGGTTATCATTTTGAAGGTGTTATTGGCGAAGCTATCATCAAAGAATTATTTAATGATAGATATTGCAGAATAATATCACTTGACTTTAGTTATAATATCTTAGATGCGACGGCAAAACATACAATTGCCAAAGCATTAAGCATAAATACTACAATTGAAACCCTTTCTATTAAAAACATTAAGCTTGTAGAGAGCAGAGGACATCAAATTATTGAAGCATTACGCAATAATAAAACAATAACTTCATTAGATCTTGGATGTAATAATCTAGATACTGAATGGGATAACCTAGACGAGGATATAGATGAAGAGTATGATAAATATAGAGTGTACGCGATTATAGAAGATTATGCAATTGCAATTGCAAATATGATTAAGGAAAATACCACAATTGTAAAACTTAATCTTGAAAGAAATTGTCTAGGAGAATTTGGAATAGATGTAATTGCTGATGCATTATGCGTGAATACTACAATAACAAATTTAAATCTTAGTAGGAATAATTTAGAAGAGTACGGAACACATAAAATTACAGATGCTTTAAACACGAATACTACAATCACGAACCTTAATCTTAGTGATAATTGGCTAGGAGAGGACGGAGCACTTGTAATCGCAGAAGCTTTGTATGTGATTACCACATTAAGATCGCTCAACCTTAGTCACAATTATTTGAGAAGGAATAGTTATGATAGTGAAATAGGTATAATAGCAATTGCTAATGCATTGTGTAAAAATGAGTCAATAACAGAACTTGACCTTGAACATAATAAGATTGGATTGAATGGAGCACGAGAACTTTCAAAAGCATTATATGTAAATAAAACTCTTAAAATACTTAATCTTGAAAACAATAAGCTATGTGAGGGAGCAGCGTGCGAAATTACAAAAGCATTATATGTGAATAAAACTCTTAAAAAACTTAATCTTAGTGATAATAAGCTAGACAAATATGGATTACATGTAATTGTTGACGCATTGCGCTATAATAACACATTAACTTTACTAAACATTGGATGCAATGACTTATCAGAGAAAGAGGAGAAACTTATAAGAGATACTTTACGTGAAAATCATATATTAACAGAACTTATTATATAAATGATAGACTATGTACAGTTAGCTTAGAAGCTAACTCTAGATACCCTTTAATTTAAAAAAATTGAATTTTTATTATTACAGAATATTTATTATTTGTAATATTATTGAAATAGGATTTATATTTAGCTATGACGATTGAAGCCACTGGAAATAAGATTGAAGAGCTGATAGATAATTTGAATAAAACTATATGTATGTTAAAAATAAAAGGCAAAAAAAAACTTATAAAATTTAATATTATAAGTTTTTCATTATTATGTTAATAAGCATCTATAAAATCCAATTTTTTTATAATATATTGTCTGATAAATAAAATATTATTATTGATTAAAAAAATTGAATTTTTATAATATTGCGATATATATTATAATATAATTGAATAATTAAAAAAATGTCTAATAAATACACAGAGCATAATACAGAGTTATTAGAGTTTTCAGCATATCATTTTCATCATAATAGAGAACCTTTTTATATATTATTTATTAAGAATGGTACAAAAATATATATTGAAAAGTTAGATCCTCATTCACATAGAGGCAAGTATGTTGAAGAGATTGTTATGCCTTTTGATGAAATGATAAAAAATGAAAATATTAAGAAGTTTTATGATATGTCTGTAATGTTAGCTAATACAAATAAAATTATTTATTACAATACAATTGGTGTAGAAACAAGACAACTAGTATGTTTTTATGATACTGATAGTGAAGATGAAGATGAAGATGAATATGAAGATAAAAACGAAGATAAAAACAAAAACAAAAAAATAAAAGTAATTAGACATTGGTGTATTGTTTGTGATTGTATTTGGAAAAATTTAAGAGTTTCTAAAGAAGATAAATGCTATTATAATATGAACCCACTCACATATGAGTATAATGTAAATACTGAAGAAGAAATAAATAAGTTTATAAATTGGTTTAATGCTTTTGCTAAATATGATGGTATATATTCAAATATAGAAAATATGATTATTAATAATTACAACATTAAGTTAGCTCTTAAATCATAATTTCATTTATAAAATATATATCAAGTGTGAATTTGCATTATAAAAAAACTATAATAGATATAAATAGTTTTTTTATAATTTTATGGATTTTGTAAAAATGTTAAATGATATAAAAGAAAATCAAGAATTTTAATAAAAATTCAAATACATATAATATATCAGTTCAATTTAAGATGTCATTACAAAGTTTAATTGATAATCCAAAAAAATTATTAGAATTAATAACAGAATGTTTAAAACCAAAAGATATAGAAAAAAAACAATTTGGAGAAGTTTTTACACCAATGAAATTAGTAAATGAAATGTTGGATAAATTACCAATTGAAGTATGGAATAATAAAGAATTAAAATGGTTAGACCCTTGTAGTGGGATGGGTAATTTTCCAATAGCAGTATATTTAAAACTAATGGAAACATTGAAAGATGAAATTAATGATGTAAAAGAAAGAAAAAAACATATATTAGAAAATATGTTATATATGTGTGAATTAAATAAAAAGAATGTATTAATAACAAAACAAATATTTGATATAAATAATGAATATAAATTAAATATTTTTGAAGGGGATAGTTTAAAAGTAGATTATAATAAAGAATTTAGAATAAAACAATTTGATATAATAATTGGAAATCCGCCATATCAAAAAGAAAATAAAAAAAACGATTTAGCACGTGGCGGGACTAATAATAATTTATATTTAGAATTTGTAAATATTAGTATTCAATTGTTAAAAAAAAATGGATATTTATTATATATTCATCCATTAAATTGGAGAAAAATAGGATCCAAAATTTTTAGTAAATTTATAAATCGTAATATTCATTATTTAAAATTAAATTATGGTGGAGACCTTTTTGAAAATGTATCTGTTAAAACAGATTATTATGTACTAAAGAATTCAAATGATATAAATTATAAAAGTACAATAGAATATATAAATAATAAAGAAAATTATATATCAAATGTAATTTTATCAAAAACATTAAAATTTATTCCCAATATATTTAATGAATGTATAAATTCAATATTAGAAAAAATAAGTTTGTATGGAAAACAATATGAATGTATAATATCAAGTGATTGTCATAAAACACGATCACATGTTAATAAAAATAAAACTGATAAATATAAATATCCATTATTTAATACATCAGGGAATCCATATGAATATTTTAGTTCAAAAGAACATAAAAATCAATATTCTAAAAAAATAATATTAAGTAATAGTGGTAAATTATCACCTTTTTATGATGATGGTAAATTAGGAACTACACAAGATTCAATGTATATATTAGTTGTATCAAAAGAAGAAGCAGAATTAATAATTAATACAATTAATAGTGAATTATTTATATTTTTGATACAAATTTGTCAATGGGGTAATTTTAGAAATGAAGCATCATTATTTACATATTTTAAATATCCTGATATTAATATTATTAATGATTTAAAAATAGATGATAATTTTATAAATAAATATTATAAATTAAATAAAAAAGAAATTGATTTTTTAGAAAATATGAAAATTAATAAAAAATCATCTGTTAAAAATATTAATAAAGTTATTTGAAAAAAAACAATTTCAATGAGTTTAATATTCAGTATTTATAAAACAATAGTTGAAATTGTTTTTTTAAATTATTATCTTAATTATTAATATATATGTCTGAATCTGGGACATCATTTATGTTTATTGTTGCAAGTATTATTTTTATGATACCACATGCAATATGGATATGGCAAGCATCAATACCTATTCAAAATCCTACTAATGAAAATAAAAATAAAAGAGAGCGTGGAGCTGCTGTTATATCCCTTTCAACAATACTTATAGCAATTCAATTAGTTTTAATTTTTTTACAATTAAGAGATATACATCATCCAAATATTATATTATGTGGTTGTGTGGTTGTTTCTTTTTTCTTTATAATTATTAATGCTTTAATATTTTTAATGTAGTAATACTAAGACTTAATAATATATAATAATGAACCTATTGATAATAAATTATTTATTTTGTTAATTTAACAAAGTAATTTGTAGGTTGTATGTTATATGATTAAATATTTGGTGAAACAAAGTTAGACGAGCTTAATAAACAGTACAATAATAAGTAAATAAAGAATATTATTATTATTATAACTTAATTTTTTTTCTTAATAATTAATATATTAATGTCATCAGGTGTAATTTTTGCCAGTATTTTTATTTGTTTTATTTTTATTGTAATACATTACTTTTTTATACAGGAAGGATTAGTACCTATTCGACTAGGCTTTTTTACTAGTGAAAACAACAAAAGACGCGGAGCTGTTATTATATTAATTTCAGTAATATGTATATTACTTTCTATAAGTGCAATTGTACTACAATTGATAAATCTATCTGAACAATCTGGTTTTTTAATTGGAGTAATTGGAGTTGATTTTGTATTTGTAATTATTAATGCTTTAATAATTTATAATAAATAAAAGTTAGATGAGCTTAATAAACAGTATAATAACTCGTAAATAAAGCAATAAATTACAAATTTATTGTCTGATTTACGAGTTATTAATCTTTCAGATTGTATTAAAATATTTAGTTTTTTTTAAAGCCAAATATTTTTTCTTGTATTTTCTATATTTTTCATCATACCCATCAAATTGACTATTCACATCAGAAGGTATTTTTAAACAATTATTATCATCATCTTTTATTTTAGTTATATCAATTTCACCATCAGAAATTATTTTTTTATAATCATATGAATCAATTAATATTTTATTTAAATTAGTAGTATGAAATAAACCTGCATGAATAATAAATTTATTAATACCTAATTTATTATTATAAAATATTTTTGCAATAGTATACCATTCCATTATAGAACTTAATATTTCATCTAATTCATTTTTAGATTTTTTATCAATATTTATTACAAAAACATTATCATTATCATTATATTGTTTTTTTAAATTATAATAACGATCTTTTATTTCTAAAAAATGCTTATATAATTGTTCATTATTTATATCTGTATACACATTTCCTATATTTTCAATAAAATCTGGATGTTTTAATTCAAAAAAAGAATTAAGTAATTTTAAGTAATAAATAATATTAGTATTTTTTAATTGTTCAATATACTCTTTATATTTTTTATCTATATCAATTTCAAATATATCTAAATTAAATGGTACTAATAATGGTCTAATATCAATTCCTTCTATTTGTTTGTCATTTAAATTTTGTTTTAAATATATTTCTTTTAATTGTTGAGTATGTTTAGATGACCATATTTCTAATAATTCATTACCTTTTATTCTAGGAACTTCTTCTAATAAAACTTTTAAAAAAACTTTACTATTTTTTTTTAATAACCAATCACTTATACATTGACTATTCTTAATACAATATTTTTCACTTGAATGATTATCTGATAATAATAATATTTGATTTTTTTCATTTTGTAAATGAATATAACCAATAGATCCACTAATAAAAATATCTCCCATTCTTATCTTATAATAAAGTATAAAAAAAATTTTAATATTTTTTATTTTGTATATCTTATTTACATGACAGTTAGTTTTTTGTATAGTACATTTGTATTTTTTCTGAAATAAAATAGAAATCATATAAAATCTTGTCATATGCAATAGCATTATGTCAATAAGCATCTATAAAATCCAATTTTTTTATTATAAAACATCTGGATAACAAAAAAAATTGAAAATTAAATATTTATTATTTTGTATCTGTTATATTTATTATAATATTATGGCTACTGTCATATCTAACGTATGTAGTGCTAAAATAAATGTTCATATGGCAATAGTAGCAGTTACTAAAGCAGTAGTTATAGAGACTAAAGCAGAAACTAATATGGCGGCTTTAACACCTGTTATTTCTTCAGCATTAAATTTAGTTACAATTGCAAAGTCTAAAGTCAGAGAAGCTATTAAGTTAAACATTAATAATTTTAATATTAATGCTAATTTAGTAGTAGCAAAGGCGAAATTTAATTTGGCTTTAGCCAATGCTAAATTAGCAGTTATTGATGTTAAGACCAATAAAATGACGATAAAATTATTGAAAGCAAAA
>Ga0114969_10002726_pt1 | contig 14434 bp, 16 predicted proteins | sample M_130807_MF_Meta_FD_87316 | JGI IMG/M metagenome (GOLD analysis project Ga0114969, IMG submission 87316) | Freshwater microbial communities from Lake Montjoie, Canada to study carbon cycling - M_130807_MF_MetaG | ecosystem: Environmental > Aquatic > Freshwater > Lake | place: Lake Montjoie...
AACTTTATTAAAATTAATATCACAATCATTATTTATACATTTTCCTTCAATTATTGTATCTCTAGTTACTTTACAATCATCATAAGATTTAATTAAAATTATTTTATTTTCATTACAAAAATTTTGTAAATGTTCAAAACTATATGTTCCTTTTACCATTAAATTATATAAAATTATAATTTTATATAGTTTATTAAATAATAATTAAACCGAAATGAAGCTTGGTTGCATCGCGATTCCACAGATGCCCGCATCATTAGTTGAGTCAGTTCGTAAAATACGCACATAACCTTGCTCTCCCCATGTATTAGACCAGCTATTCTTCACTGTCCAATATTTTTTTCCATTATCTGTACCATAACCTGTAACAAGAACTCCATGATTAAGTTCTGTATAACATGCTGTTGAATCTAAAATACCTCCAGTATAAGACTGAAAATATCGGGTATCAGCAGATATTGCAACCGACACAGGGCCTAAAGTGACCGCGCCTTTAAGAGACACCTGGTCATTTGGCTTCACATCAGAGCAACTGCTAAAATGTGCAACAGGGCTACACATCTGGCACTTACCATCCGCTGCGGTATAAGGATAAGAAGCCAACGAGCACTGACCATTCGCAATCAAGTATTTATCAGCACCTTCCATTTGACCACCATTACATCCATGGGATCCGTAACTTACACCTGTGGCACAATCAACAAGCTGTTGTTCAGATAAATCCATAAGTTTACCAGTCGCAATAGCCCAAGCACCTTCAGACGCACCTGTAGAAGAAAAAGTCCAACAAGAACCGCATTGGCCTTGGTCTTTAACCGAAGTAACCGCACCTTTTTGTCGCCAATCCAAAGAAGCGGTGGCAGATGTGGCAGTAGAAGTATAAGTCTTACAACCATATGATCCGACTTCTACAGAAGATACCTTCTTGTAGCCGCTGTTAATGTACAATGCCTTGAATTCTTCCGAAGTCAAATCGCTAAATTGGTTGAGTCCAAGAGTGAAATTTTGACCAGGTACCGAATTATGTTCTAAAATAGAACGCATATTTGCCTTAAATACTTCAAAACGAGCGAAAAAATCTTCATTGGAAGTATACATTTTATTAAATCGGTCTCTGAATAACATGAATTCCTTTTGATCTGAATCGTAATCATCTTGTAAAGAACCTCTTAATCCGGTAGCAATACTGTTAGCAAAAAGAGTAAATAACAATAGTTGTAACATTATATACTATGTATATAAAAAAGCTTTATTATCTTTTATATAATTTTATAAAAAAGAAAATGTAAATATTTAATATAAATGCCCATAGATATTTTTGATTTAATGCATTATTTGATAGGATTATTAATCGTCGCATTTTTCATATGGACTTTAATTCAAGTTCATAATTATTTTAGTAAAGATAATATTAAAATTGTTGAACACAATGATTTAGCTAATAAAGTTTAATAAATTGTTCTACCGATATAATTGGAATGCCTAATTTTCTAGCTTCTTCTGCTTTTCCTGTATCATCGTCTGCTGATTTAGCAACTACCATAAACGTATTTTTACTCACACTTGAGCCTTGAATTGCTCCGTTTTTCTTTAATATATTGAGAACTTCTTTATCACGGGTTCCAGTTAAAACGACCGTTTTCTTGTACAATGGGTTTGCAGCATTAATTGTTTCTTCGGTTTCTGATTTTGTTAGTTGTAACTTATTTTCTAATCCACATTCTTTTAAGAATAATTTAAATTCCTCAATTTTAGAAACAAATGTGGTTGCTGTTTTATCAGCCATGCCTTTAATATCAGTAACCGCATTTATCTTTTGCCCAATCGTTTTAGATGAAATCAAAATATCAGGAATTTCTTCTAAAATAAGTTCCATCTTTTTATTATTAAATCCGCGACCAAATATATTAGAGGCAGCCATTATTGAAACTAAAGAAGCCGCTTCTAATTTCTCTTGTATTCCGGTATACAATTTAGAAGCCATCTTTTCCTTAAAACCTTCTACTTTTAGAAAATCAGCTATGCTCATATTTATTATTTTTGGAACTGTATCATAACCTGTTTCAATAATCCTTGCCACATTTCCACCACCTAGACCATCCACTTCTATACCTTTGAAGAAACCAGTAATATTTTTTTCCTTTACAACAGGATCTTCATTTACATTTAACAAAATAATATCTACGTTGGTATCATTCCATTTATAAGGTACATCAGGCATTTTAGGATTTGGAGCAGGAACAATAATAGATTTTATATGAGGAATAACATCGCCACTACGAATAAGCTCAATTGTCGCGCCAATACCAACATTATTGTCTCTAATGAAAGCGCCATTGAATCCGGTCGCATATTCAATTTTTACCCCACCCAAGTTTAACGGTTCAATTTGGACACGTGGCTTCAAGTAGCCATCTTTGCTGGGCGTCCAAATGATATCAGTAACAATAGCTTCCGCAATTTGATCAGATAACACCATTTTGAATGCGAACGCATGTTCCGGATTACCTTTTATTCTGGGATAAATTTTATCACTTGTAACAATAAGTCCATCAATTTCATACATATAATTTGAACGCCAATCAACTAACAAAGTAGACAATTTTTCATTTGTTAGATTGCTAGTTTCTAAATTGTAAAGAACGCAATTCATATTTAATGATTTAATTAAAACCAATTGTTCGCTTGTTTTCAAAACAGGTTTAATGACTTCATATGCGACAAATTCAAGGTCATTGACCGCATCAATAATAGTCTTGGAATTAATAATACCAGCTACCATATTGCGAATATTCGCAAATTTGCTAGCATATTTAGTAAGAAACACTTGCTTAGAAATGATAAATTCGCCTCTTATAGCAATGTTTTTATTTGAAGGCAACTTTAGATAAGGAATAAGATGGCTAACATCTTGACCAACAGTACCATTTCCACGTGTATATAATTTAGGTGTAGACCCTTGTTCAAAAGAATATAGTCCACTAACTCCATCTAATTTACATGATAAAACATAAGGTTTCACAAATTTTTGACACCAATTTGAAAGAGCATTTGTATCCGGTTTAATTTTATCCATAGAAGCCATTTCGTATGGTAAAATAACTTTATTGCGCTCCACTTCCGCACCAATTTCCTTTGTAACTTTATTTGCTGGAAACTTGGTTTCAATAAAATTCTTAATAATATCAAATTGATTGTCAGTTAAAACAGGGATATGATTATAATATTGTTTGGAAGCATATTGAAGCATATTTGTTAGTTCATCTTGATCAAGCGCATTTAAAACAGAAATGCCTTTTTTTGAGAATTCTTCTAGCAATTGGATACAGTTATTATTGTCATCATCTTTTTCTATTAAAATAATATTCTTTTTTTTTAGGGTCTTGTTTTTCACTGTTTTTTTTGATGTAGGTGTCGCTTTTTTGTCACTCAAATTTGTAGTCCCTACATCCGTGTAGGGAACCTCTTTCAGAGATGTAGGTGCTATATTTTGGCTGCTAGTTTGACTCCCTCCTACATCCGTGTAGGCAATATTGGTCCGCTCTAAAGGCGTCTTATATGGCAGTTTCAAGAAATCAAATATCGCCTTTTCATTTGAAAATAACTCAGCAACTTGTTCACCTTTTTTTTTATCTGAAGTCAAATGATATATTCCATGCTCGTTAAATGTGTAACCTTGGTCTAACGCTGTTTGTCGCATTATAGTATTGAATACTTTAGATCCAGTAAAATACAAAATAGCAAAAGGAAATTCATTTATTGGCGAATATAAGAAATCAACACGACGCGCAACTGAACTATTTGGCAATCTAGTAATTACGAGCGTTTTACATGGTCCACTTGATAATACATGTAAAATAATTTTATTTTTTATTAAATTATCAATCAATTTTTTATATGCTAGACTTGTTAGACCTGTTATAATAATATCAATGTCGCCTGAATCTGCGGCGCCTCGTCTATAAGATCCGACAATTTCAAAAGCATCAGTTTCATTATGCTTTACAAAACATTTTTCAAATATTATTTTGTACTGCTCTATTTCTGAGCGCGGAATTCTTTGTAGAATATCTTCATAAAATGTTAACCCTATTTTTTGTATTTCATTTAATAATTCATTTTGCCTTGTTCTCAATTCAGCAATCGTTTTTACACCTGCCTTTACTAATTCTTCTGCCTTTTTAGGCCCAATACCGTAAACGTCTGTGAAAATATTAATTGGATTGGTCTTTTCTTGTTCCAAAATGCGTAGAGTTCCAGTTTCAACATATTCTTTTAATTTATCCATTATAGTTGGTCCAATTCCTGACAACCCTTCTAATTGTTGAACAGATGTAATAATACTGGGATATTTTAAAATAGTATCTTGGGCTTTTTGATATGCTTTAGCGCGAAATGGCTCACCATGCTTCATCATTATTTCACTTAATTTATTTAATAAATCAATAAATGATTCGTTATATCTTTTAGACATTGTTATATTGTATTGTAATTAGTATCTTTAAATGTATTTTTTTATTTTTCAATTTTTATTATTTTTTTAAAATTAACGATTAGAAAAGCTAAATAACTTATTCATATTATGGGATGAATATGGAGCAAAATGTATATTAGAATTTGGCATTACTAATTTAGTTGATTTTATTTGCTTTATTCTTTGTTTTTGTAAAATATCCTGAACTAACATATTTCTATATTCTTGTAAACTTCTGGGCACTCTTGGACCTATGTCCGCGTTTTGCGTCTCATTACTGAAATATTTATTATAAATATAACTATTTTGAGGTGTTGAAATAGGATTTATATTTTGTATAGGTTGTTGTTGCTGTTGTTGTTGTTGCTGTTGTTGTTGTTTAAATTGTTGTTGTTTTTGTTTTGGCTGTTCATCTAACAAATGAAGTTGACCATCCGCAACAAACATTCCCATTTTTGATAAAATTTCATCATACGAGATTTTTGGTTTTTGTTCAGGCACATGAGGTCTTACTACTTTTTTTATAGCTGATTTAGTAGGAACATTTTCCCTTGTATTTGTGCTTTTAACAACCTTTATGGGTCTGTTTTCAGGAATTTGGTTGTACATATTATCATCTAGTTCACTGATGTTTAATTCCATTATAACAAAAAACTATATTTTTTATTTGTTATTATACTTAATAATCTTAATTTAATATATAATGGCTAAAACCAAAAAAAATATAAAAAAGGGTAAAAAGGCTAAAATAAATAAAAATAATAATGTGAAATTTAATAATACAGGTTTAACTGAATTTTTTTATAAAGAGGGAAATCAATCTCCTCAAAAAATGACCATTAAATGGGATAATAATGGGAACAATACAAAAATTAATATTAATACCAATATAGATGGCAAAGATAAGAAATCTACTTTAAATCTATCAAATGACAAAATAAAAGAATTATTAGGAGCTACTAAAGTAATAGATAAGCCCATAGATCAACGACTAATTGATGATTTTAGTGTCATGTTATTACCTCCTCCTAAACAACAACAAATTATGTTACCATTTCCAATAGAACAACAACAACAACAAATGTTATCGCCTTTTAATGAACAAATTTCATTTTTTACAGAAGAACCAATTATGAGTGATATTGATTTAATACCAATGTCTTCTATTAAAAGCAAGACCAGTAAAAGTAGTAAAAAAAATAAAAACAAGGGTACTAAAAAACAAAAACAAAAATAATATTTAAGATATAATAATAATTTATTAAAATATTATTATATTAATGTCAACATTTAGAAGATATGGTGGATTAAATTATTCATCAACTAATAATATTACACGCAGTTTTATTTCAAACAGTGATCAAATGAATATCAATAATTTTTCTGGTTTAGAGAATACTAAAGAAACCTTTAAAAGTCACATAGATTTAAGTGGTAATTCTATTTTACATACTCAATCTATTTATTTTCAAGATGGAACAGTAATGTCTACTGCTGGTAATATTGGTTCTCAAGGCGACCCTGGTCCAGTAGGTCCAACTGGACCCGCAGGTCCACAAGGGGCAACTGGTTCTGGAGCACAAGGGGCAACTGGTATAAAAGGAGATACAGGTCAAAAAGGGGATACTGGACCACAAGGTATTACGGGTGCTACGGGACCTCAAGGCGTTACAGGTCAAAAAGGGGATACTGGTCCTCAAGGTGTCACTGGATCACAAGGAGCCACTGGACCTCAAGGAGTTACAGGACCAAAAGGTGATACTGGATCACAAGGAGCCACTGGACCAAAAGGTGATACTGGTGTTCAAGGTTCAACAGGCACTAGTAGTATAAATGTTACATCAGCAGTATCACAAACATTTATCGTTGGATACACAAGTCAAACAGGAACTAGTATTTCTAATTTATATACAAATAATAATATTTATTTTGATACTAGTGGAACACTAACAGCCTTTGCGTTTAATTCTACTTCAGATTATCGTATCAAAGAAAATGTTGAAATGTTAGATATATCAGAATATAATGTAGATAATTTGAAACCAGTTATTTACGAGAATAAAAATACAAAACAAACTAACATTGGGTTTTTGGCTCATGAAGTACAAGAATATTTTCCATTTTTAGTAGCAGGATCAAAAGATGGTCAAGAAACTCAATCCATTAATTATACTGGATTAATAGGTCTTCTAACAAAAGAAATTCAAGAACTTAAAAAAAGAGTTTCCAATTTAGAATCTTAAACTGAAAAAATTGAAATAAATAAGTATTTAAAGACAGTCTAGTATAATTATTAATACAACCAACAAAAATGTCAAACGATAAAACAGTTTTAGCAAGAAGAAATGTGCATGAAAGAGACTTATATATAAAATTCCACGAATATGGACATCGTTATGAAATAACAAGTGACCCAGGTAAAAGATATACATCGGTCACCACTCTTGTTCATAGTCAGTTTCCGAAATTTAATGCGGACCTAATAATTGATAAAATTATGAAAAGCAAAAGCTGGGTACCTGGCCATAAATATTGGGGATTGTCTGCTAACGAAATTAAAGCCTTATGGAATTCAAATGGATCTGCTGCGGCCAATTCAGGGACAAATTTACATGAGCAGATTGAAATATTTATGAATAATGATCGTTTCGTCTTTGGATATACGCAAAGAGATTTGCTAGAAGAATATGTTATATCAAGAAAATATGAGCGAGGTAGCGAATGGGATTTCTTTCTTAAATTTGTGGAAGACCATCCAAACTTGAAGCCATATCGCACTGAATGGACAATTTATGATGAAGACGTAAAAGTCGCTGGGTCAATAGATATGGTGTATGAAAATCCAGATTCTACCTTGGAAATCTATGATTGGAAACGCTGTAAAGAGATAACTAAGATTAATGGATGGAACGAGACCGCAACCAATAAACTGATTAACCATTTACCATCAACCAATTTCTGGCAATACGCATTACAATTGAATACATATAAGCAAATTTTAGAGGCAAAGTATGGCAAAATTGTCACGAAACTTTGCTTGGTTAGAATACATCCGGATTCAAATTCATACGAGCTGATTGAAGTACCATTTCTTACTAAAGAAGTCACTGATTTATTTAGAGAACGTCTATAAAATTAAATATAAATATAAATTTTAGAAAAGACTTAAAGTTTAAAGAACGATTATATACATATTATGAATTTTGTAGAATATATGCCTTATATTGGATATTTTTTTATTTTATATTATTTGTCTGTATATGCTAATGTTCCAAAATATATCAAACAAAATATCATGTTATTGGGTGATAGTATTGCTAAAGAAGAAAAGGAAGAAGAAGATGAAAAGGAACAAGAAGATGAAAAGGTAGAAGAACCAAAGGTAGAAATAAAATTTGAAGACAAATATTTGACTGCTTTTAAATCTTTTTCAAGCGAATATTTTTTTAATGAAGATGAGTTATTATTGAAAGATAGTAAATTTAATGAGTTAAAGAGCAAATATCAATTGAATAAAAATAAAGAATTTGAAAAAATTAATGCTCTTCTTTTAGAAACTTATACTATTATTAATTTAGGTCCCATTATTACTGAAGAAGTAAAAGAACTATTGATTAAATATTTTGATATTGAAGATGATTATGCGGATGATCCATCAAATGTAGATTTTGATGAATTGTATATTTATTTAGAAAATGATCATAAAAAGTTTCAAGAAGAAATTAATCAGTTAGTAGAAGATCAAATTACACATGGACAAGTTTTAGACACTGAATTTCAAGAGAAAGCATTAGAATTTATTTTAAATAAAAAATTAGATGGGTTCATTAATAATTATATTTTAGAATTCACTCCTTTAGGAAATGTCTATATGAGATATAATCAATTTAAAAAATCATTTGAATATTTCAGTAATAATGCTATTCCATACAGATATTTGGAGACTATTGGGCGTAAATATGTCATGACATTTAGATGTAAACAGCTTTTTATTGATTTGGAAGATGAATTAAAAAAGGCTTCAGAAATAGCTTTAGAAAAGGAAAAGATAGCTTTAGAAAAAGAAAAGATAACACCCAATCCTGTACAAAAATTTAAAAGTTACAATAAAGATACAAAAATGGATAACCTTTATGCTAAAGGTAGACCTGGACAACATATATTGCCACCTCAAATAAAGGCAAATTTACCAAATGTAAATACAACCAATGGTGAGAAACAAGTGTTAAAAGAAAACGCAAACCGATATACATGGGAAGGTAGATTATCTAGCATGCAGTTGCTTAAAAAGGTAAACAGAAAAATAATAGATAAAAATTATGCTATGACTTTTTCCGATTTTAAGCAAATTAAAAAATAATGATATTATAATTATGGCGACTCTTAATAATATGAATAAAATGGCTTCCAACACAATTGATAATTATGCGACAAATATGAATAAAATGGCTTCCAACACAATTGATAATTATGCTAATTCAGCAACAAATACAATTGATAATATGAATAAAATGGCTTCCAACACAATTGATAATTATGCTAATTCGGCAACAAATACAATTGATAATATGAATAAAATGGCTTCCAACACAATTGATAATTCATCAACAATGTCTTTAGCAGATAAATTAAAAAAAGCATCGGCTGTAAATGGTGTATCAGATCGTTCCAATCTTGGCGATATTACTAAATTTGCTCATAATGTTGGACAATCTGTTGGCGAAGTTTCGAAAGTATTTGTTGATACAAGTGCTGAAGTAGCCTCCATTGGAATAAACACGAGTGGTAATGCTTTAGAGATAGAAGCCACCGCTACTGTAACTGAGGCGAATAAATTATCTCAAATTGCCGCCGATCTTGCTAAAACTAAATTGCCTGGGATTATTAATAATGTAAAAGATGTCACTAAAGTCGTAACAGAAGGAATTGGTGAAGTTAATAATGTTATTGATACTACTACATTAGAAATGAAAGAGGCATCAATAAAGGCGCAAATAGCCACAATGATGGCAGCGCGTCCTGATTTAACTGAGGAACAAGCAAGAAGAGAATTAGAAGAGACCGAAAGATTAGAAAAGGAAGAAGCTGAAAGAGTAGAGCGATTGGAATTAGAAAAAGCTAAAATAGAAGCTAAAGAGGCAGAATCTAAAGCAAAAGAAGCCGAAGCTAAAGCATCATTATCTGGTGGTTCCAATAAAGGACCAAAAAATCAAGGTACTTTGAAAAATATTCAAAAAGGTGGTAAAATGGCAGCAAAACGCACTCAAAGAAGTATCAATGATTTTTTAAAGCCTTCTATAACTTCTTCTTCTATATTAAAGATGGTAAAAGGAGGTAAAAAAAGTGCTAAAAGAAGAAGAAAATATAATTATGGTATACGTTCTAAAAAGCGAAGGTAATTTATTTATGCTCTTTGACCCAGTCGCAGTACCCGTTGCTTTTAACAATATTAAAAGATGATCCTAGGTGCTCTTTCGCAATTTTATACGCTTTTTTTTCAATTGGATTTAATTGTGATAAGTATTCAATAATACTTGCCTGTAATTTTATCTCATAGCTTTCAAAATTATCGGGCATTTTTAAATCGGATATAGATGATTGATTACTCATGATTTCTTTAATAATAGTTTATAATACTTTGATTTTATATCTAAAAATATAAAATCAATTTTTTTATCATTTCTTCTTTGTTTTTTTCTTTAAATGCCTTTTTCTAATACTTTTTTTATGGTGTCTTCCTTGTTTTGTTTGTCTTCTTTGTTTTGTTTGTCTTCTTTGTTTTGTTTGTCTTCTTTTTTTTGTTTGTCTTCTTTCTCCACCTTTTCTTACAAATTGTTCAAGTGTAAATAGTAACTCAAGTACATTAGCACTAAATATATTAGATGTTGTGTCGACATATTTAAACCCCATTCCTAAGTAAGCTTCATTTAATTTTATTTGCGAATTTTTTATAAACTCCCTTTGTTTTCGCTTGTCTTTTTTTTCAGGTTGAGATATCCATGGAGCAGCTTCTAATCCAACAAGACCAAAAAAAATATAATTATTAAATAATAAACTTATCATGTCATATAATAATTCTTTACCACCTCCAGGGCATTTAAAATGTGTTATTTCTAATATTCCATGTTCAATATAAAAAGAAATATAACACTCTTCTCTACTAATATCACTACGAAAAGCTTGTCCACTTGGTATATCGGTGTCATTTAATTCTATTCTAATAGAATTTCTATCAAATCCAAAAATTGTTCTATTTTCTAAATAATATATAATATCTTCTAGTGTAGCTGGTAAAGGAATAGCATCCATATTTTCTCTTTTTTCTAGTTGAGCATTACTCCATCCTAATGGCTCTCTTTTTGATTCTAAATCTGAATCTGAACCTGAGTCAGAATTTGAATAGGAAGAATCAGAATTTTCATAAGCAACAGCTGCTGCCGCATTTTCATCATCATCATGATCATCATCAGCATTTTCTGCGTATTCTTCTGGAACAAAATCATAAGCTTCTTCGTTTATATCCAACGGTAGTTCTGCATACATTGATTCTATTGGTGGCTGTCTTGGTTCTATTATTTCTTGTGTTGGCATAGGAATAAAATTAAGGTTATCATCTTTTATTTTATTAACAGTAATTTTAGATGGAGCAAACTTTATATGATTACGGATTTCACGATATGGTATTTTTGAATTTCCACGTATTCCTATAGCCTTGTGTACTCTATCTCTATTTCTATCACTCATAATATTTAATTATATTACACTAATCAAATATTATTATTTCATGTAAACGATATTCGGTTGTTTATTGCCAAAATAAGTGGCTAAACATACTATTTGTTTTCCTGATGTTAATTTTACTTGACTTTGGTTCATCATATTTGTTAGTTGGGTATCTATTTGATACCCATTAGCCGTTAAAAAAGAATATAAATCTGGAATATCATTTGGTGTCATTAACCCATTTTTATTATTATTTTGATTATTATTATAATAATTTTGATTATTATTTAAAAAATTTGTTAGAACAAGTCCACATTTTTCTTCTGATTTTTCTGTTTGATAAGGTGTTAATCTAGGTAACTGTAAACGTCTTACAAATCTTCTTAATGGACCTTCTGGCTCTATATTTAACATTAATATATTTTGATATTGTTGGCTACACCGATCATAATATGGGCTACTTGTAATGGTAAATGTTCTCGGGTACATATTATATTTATAAATAGATAATTATAATTTAAGAAACTATAACAATTAATGTTTCTAACAATGAAAACTCTTCTTTTGTTAGTCTTATTGTCTTGATGATCTTGAAAATATTATTATAACTGGGTTCATCTAACATATATTTATTTAAATATTCCATTTCATACATTTCAATAATAGATATAACTGTTTCATATATGTCTTTGTTAGTTACATCATGGCCTTGTATCTTTTGTAGCTTTTTCTTTATAATAACATATTTTTCTATTATTTCTTGTTTTTTATCCATTAGCAATTTATTCATCTTTTGGTCCTCATTTTCTTCAAAATCAATTAAACTTTGCTTCAAAATTTCGTCAATGTTGTCGTATTCATTAATTAAATTATCATCGTAGTAATTATAAGAAAATTCATCTGGCTCTATTAATTGTTCTCTAATAGTTGGATCTGGTGGTCTAACATCATTTTCATCATCATTTTCAGTTTGATTCATCACTTATATTATTAATTAAATTGTCTTTATTTTGATTTCATATAAATAAAAAAATTGAAATATAATTTATCAATAAGTATTACAATATTATCTCACTAAATAAATACTCTTAAAGATGTTTCAAGAAATGAACAATGATATTGACTTTGAATTAATTGAAGTAGCTAATATGCTAAGAGAAGACTTAGTAGAACCAGTTAAAAAAATAAACGCACCCATTTTCCGATTTAAATTTACTGAAGCTTTCATGGAAGACTTGTACAAGTTTTCTAAAATTCATCAATATGATCATAGAAAAGACTTCAAGGAGGCTTGGACTATATGGATTGAAGAAAATGATGATATTATTGATGAAGAAGTTAAACGATTACTTGAACTTGGATACGATGGCGACATTTTAGACAAGATGTTCAAGAGTGCCAGATATTATTTCAGAAAGAAAAGTCCTATCACTGCTGAGCCAAAGCAAAGAAGACCATATATCAGTGTTAGTCATGAATTATTGGAAGCGATGGATGCGCATATTAAAACAAATATTGGGTTACCAGAGTATCAACCCAAAACAGGATTCATTTCATTTTACGAAGAGAATAACAGCTTAATTGTACAAACCTTTAGGAGTTTCTACGAGCAAAACATCAAAGACAGCGAATTTATTCAATTAAAGCTGAAGAAAACATACAAAAACAGATATTTTATGATTATTAGCAAATCTAATTAAAAAATTAGTAAATATTTGTAAAAAAATAGCTTTCACTATATCAATATTGTAATATACATGTTATCTAACACAGTTTATTTTTTTTATGACTTTTCCTTAAAAAATGAAATAGAAAATGATTTAGAAAATGAAACATTGGTAAATCACATAGTTAAATCTAACATGTTTTCTCTTAATGAATTAAAAAATGCTAAGAAATTTCGCAATCTAAATACAAATACTAATTTCAGATATTATATTTTTGATTCTTATGAGCGTCTTAAAATAGCTGAAATAGGTTCTATAAATTTAGATCCGGCTATTGTTAAATCAAACGCAAATCAATTTTTATTGACTTTTAAGAAACGCAAATTAATATATTTAGATTCGTACTTAAAGGCTTTAAGTACTTCTAAAAAATATATATTTGAATTAATAGAATTTTATCGTTATTTATTGAATTCCATTGATTTGTTAGTTTGTAACAAACTAATTCATAATAATATTCATTTTAATACAATTGTTGTTGATTTTGTTGGAAGTAGGCCTATACTAACAAATTTCATGTATTCCATTGATCTTTCTAATAAAGAAATGAATTGGACCCAATATTTTCTTCTAAAAAAGATGGATATATTTTGTCCTGTTGAATTTTACTTATTACAATATCAAGTAACTAACAAATTATCTAGTTTATCTCTTTATAATATTGAAACAGTTATCAACCAATTTATTAAAGACCATAGTGTTTTAAACACATTTTCTAAAGAAAAAGGGAATTTGTTAGAGGATGGTCTTAAATATTTTGCTAGTTATACTAACAAAGATTTTGATACAAATGTTCAACACATGTTAAAGTATTATGATACTTTAGATAATTACTCATTAAGTATTTGCTATTTAGAAATATTAATTGGTATACATAGAACAGTAAAAATGAATAACAAATTCATAATTTATTTTATGAAGTTGTTAGTTAATTGTATTAGTTTAGATCCTTCTAAAAGATTTACTCCCGATCATTCTTTAAAATCATTTGATACAATGTTAAATCAAATGGAAGTTAGTGATTATAAACAGTTAATAGATTTACTTTAACGATGACGCCTGGATTTACGACCGCGAGATTTTCTGGATCCTCGGCGTCTGCGAGTTCTTTTATATTTTTTGGATCTACGAGGTTTACGACCACCAACTTCTTCTTCGCCAGCATATGGATTATCTAGATCAAAGTCATTTAATTCATTTAAAATCCATATATTTCTTGCTCCACTTTTTTGTTCTACAGTTAATTCATGAAAATTAATCATTGGAATTAATTCTTCATTACCAGGAAACAACGCTACAAGATTGTCACGTAAATGTTGTTGTAAACTTCCAATAATAAAAGCATTTCTTAAATTATTCCATTCATCTTCTGTTAATAGATCCATTATTATATTATAAAAATATTATAAATTTTTTAACGATGACGTCTGGATTTACGACCATGTCTTCGCTTTTTAGAGCCTCGGCGTCTGTGAGTTCTTCGTCGGCGTCTGCGTCTTCCACCTTCCAT
>Ga0114969_10002727_pt1 | contig 14432 bp, 10 predicted proteins | sample M_130807_MF_Meta_FD_87316 | JGI IMG/M metagenome (GOLD analysis project Ga0114969, IMG submission 87316) | Freshwater microbial communities from Lake Montjoie, Canada to study carbon cycling - M_130807_MF_MetaG | ecosystem: Environmental > Aquatic > Freshwater > Lake | place: Lake Montjoie...
TAGATAAAAAATTGGTTAATGAAGGATTAACTAATAACCAACAAACTATGTTAAACGAAATTAATCGTCGTTTAAACGAGGCACCTGTTAGTTATGAAGGACCTGAAAGAATGGAACCGGGAATTGAAAGACAGATTAATCAAAAACAAACACCATATGCTGAAAACCCTATGTTACCTCAAGATGGTGATAGAGATTTTGTTGAATTAATTTCTTCTCAACGATTTAAAGACTCTGTAGAGAAAGTAAGAAGATTTTTAGGTGATACTACACCAATACAAGGAGATAATCCGATGCAGGGATTAATGACTTCTATTATGGGTGGTTTACAACAAGTTAAAAGAGTTGAAGTTCAACATAAAGAATATCTTGAGAACTTAGCTGTTAATTTAGTTAAAAAAGAATTAGGTATTCCTGAAGGTCAATTACAATTTGATGTTGAATTAGTTAGTGGTATGATGGGAGCAGCTGAAGGGATGCAAACACAACCTGAACAACCGGATGAAGAAGAAGTTGAAGACGCATTTAAAGAAGGTGAAGAACATCAAGAAGAAATAGAAGACTTTATGGATTCTATGGAAAAATTCAATTTAGAAAAAGCAAAAAGAAGAATGATTAATTCATTAGTTCAAGGAGCGGCATTTAAAGGGGGTCATATGTATGTTTTGGTAAGTAACGAAATAAACAGATTAAGCCCTGAATTATTAAATTTATACGGTGTTACACAATCATTAATGGAACACTTATATTGGTTGTATCCTGATATGGAAGGAATGGCCGGTGGTGGTGGTGGTCAAATGGGACAATCAGAATCTGACCCTGAAACTGACCCACCAACAATTAAAGCGAAAGCGTTTACGTTTCCTTTATTAGTTCACGAAATAGTTAAAGGTATCTATTCTTTATATGGTGACCAAGGACTTCCAAACGACCCTGTTCAAAGAAGTATGGTTGTAGGTGCTGAAGATACATTACCTGCGGAAATATGGGATTCAAGATTAGGACCAATTTTTTGGGAAAAATTTAGAGACTCTTGGCCTGACAAATTATATGAAGAAGACCAAAGACACCTTCAACAATATTTATTTATGAAATTGTCTCAATTAGAGGCAAAAGATTTTATAACTTTAGCGAAAGCTATTATGGAAGATAAACCTGAAGCTAAAAAGGTGATTGATAGAATGGTTAATGAGATTGTAGAAATCCTTAAAAAACACGAATACGAAACAAAAATGTCTGATGACGATGATGATAGTGATGGTGGAAATTATGGTAATGATGATTTTGATGACTTAGATGATTTGGATGATATTGATTTATCTGCGTTAGGATTCTAAAAATTACCGACAACATTATGTATGTCAAATTTAACAAGAGAACAAGTATTAATAGAATACGTAAAATGTAGTAGAGATGTTGAATACGCACTTAAAACGTATTTAGAAACATATGATAACACGGTTAAAAAATATGTTCCATTGGAACTTTTTCCGGACCAATTATCTTTATTAGAGGATTACGAAAATTACAATGAGAATATAGCATTAAAGTACAGACAGGCCGGGGTATCAACAGTTACCGCGGCTTGGATGTCACGAAAACTTGTATTTGCAAGAAAAGAAACTCCCGAAAAAATATTGATTATTGCCAACAAGTTGGATACATCATTGGAGATGGCAAATAAAATCAAATCCTTCGTTGGTCAATGGCCATCTTGGACAGGTGTAGATTTTGATAAAGCCAAACATTCCCAAAAACATTATAAATTAACAAATGGATGTGAGGTTAAAGCCGTTGCAACATCTAAGGATGCCTTGCGTGGATTTACACCTACGATACTTGTATTTGATGAGGCGGCGTTTATTGAAGCCGATAGTGATTTCTGGTCTGCTTGTATGGCATCCCTATCTACGGGGGGTAAAGTAATCGTGGTTTCAACACCCAATGGTTACGACCAAATTTACTACGAAATATACGACCAAGCGTTACGTAATATGAATGACTTCAAAATTACGGAGATGTTTTGGTATAGAGACCCACGTTACACCAAAGATTTATTTTTAGTTAAAACTGAAGACATTATTCATTATTTGTTAAATAAGGAAGATTATAATCCTGACGATTTTATTGATTGGGAAAAAATACCTTACGCAAATAGAAACTACAAAGAGTTAAGAATTATAATGGATGCCGGTTACAAACCTTGTTCTTCTTGGTTTGAGGCGATGGTTAAGAAATTAAAATACGATAAACGTAAAGTATCTCAGGAGTTAGAATGTAATTTCTTAGGTTCCGGAGATAACGTATTTGATTCTCTTATGATGAGTAAAATCCGAGAAAATATGATTCTTGAACCTGTTAATAAATTAATGGGTAACGCTCTTTGGATTTGGAAAGAACCTGTTGTTGGTCATAAGTACATTATGGGTGTGGACGTTTCCCGTGGGGATTCAGAAGATTTTAGTTCATTCCAAATTGTTGATTTTGATGCGATGGAACAAGTTGCCGAATTTGTTGGTAAATTACCACCCGATACTATGGCTGAGATATGTCATAAATGGGCAACAATATATTCTTGTTTTATTGTAATTGATATTACCGGAGGAATGGGTGTTTCAACTGCAAGAAAACTACAAGAAATGAATTATAAAGATTTATACGTTGATGGTGTTGATACGGCAAACAAATGGAAATACGACCCAAAATCAGCAGAAAAAATTCCGGGAATTAACTTTAATAATAAAAGGGTTCAGATAATAGCTTCGTATGAAGAGGTTATGAGACACGGATTCCGAATATATAGTTCTCGTTTATATAATGAAATGAATACATTCATTTATATGAATGGTAGACCTGACCACCAAAAAGGTCATCACGACGATTTAATTATGTCAATTGCTATGGCGACTTATGTTGCTGAATCTTCGTTTAGTAAATTGACAAAAGTAACTGAACATACCAAAGCGATGATTGAATCTTGGGCTGTTAGTAATAATGACGTTGTTTCAAGAAATTTAGAATTTAATCCGGTTATCCCAAATTATTATGGTACAAATCCAAGTCAAATGGGCCAACAAAGTGTTTCAAGAGAAGATTATATGAAATATGGTTGGTTATTCGGAGGTATGTAATATTTATAAAATAAAACTGAATGGGATTTGTAGATAGAAAAAAATCGGGTAATATTTTTGCTGGGTCAAGACTAGTTGTTGATGGTCAGGGAATTTATAATGTAAAAATTATAAAACCTGGTTTTGAACGAAAAAAATCTCCATTGGAATACTTTAGACCTATAGAAATAAAAGGTCCTGTTCCGGCTCCTTTCTGTGATTTTAATGGTATTTTATTTATAACACCAACACCGACACCAAGTATTACTCCGACCCAAACAGTTACTCCGACAAATACTCCTACACAAACCGTAACTCCTACAAATACTCCTACACAAACCGTAACCCCAACACCAACAAATTTACCAAGTGAAATGTGTTTTACGGTTATAACGGAAGCTATAGGTTTTGAATGGAGTTGTACTATAGGTAAAACGGGAATTTATAATGGTAAATTTTATTATGAAATATTATTAAATGATTGTTTAACACCTGTTGGGTTTGTTTGGTGGAATACTTCATCAAGTAAATGGAACTATACTGAGATTTTAGGTGACGATGTTTACCATTTCTTTTGTTCTAATAGTAATCCCGGAAATTATCCGTTAAGTGATGTAACATACCCTTGGGTTGAGGAATCATATCCTCAATTTATAATAATTTCATCAACATTAGGAATTTGTCCAACACCTACACCTACACCAACCACAACAGTAACACCAACAATAACTCCTACCGTAACACCAATAACTTGTGATGGTAATTTAGTAATCAACGGTGATTTTAATAATAATCTTAATGGATGGTCACAACTTTTTGGGTCTAATTGGGTGTGGAGTTCTAATTATGGGGGTAGTGCTAATTTTATTGGAGAATCCGAAGGAAACTTTTTATATCAAGATATATTAACTGAAGGGGCCACTTATAATATTAAATTTAAACTATATAACAACTCTTCTTGCACTGAATACGGATATGTCCAAGTTAGTGCAGGTAACACTATTTCTTCACCAATTAGTGATACCGGAGTAACATATCACGATATTAATCTTGTTTGTGGAACAGGTACATTTTTTGGATTTGGGGCGGTAGATGGTTGTCCGGGGATTATTAACACAATCTATATTGATAATGTTTGTGTAACAGAAATTGCTGGTCCAACCCCCACACCAACAAATACCCCAACAGTTACACCTAGTATAACAGCGACATCAACTTTAACTCCAACACCAACTATTACACCGACTATTACATTAACCACTACTCCAACAAATACGCCAAGTAACACACCAACAAATACACCGTCATCATTACCGCCGGATATCAATTATTTCCAAGATTGTTGTAATTCACTTAATATTTATAAAGTTGGTGGTTTTGTGACTACAATTACTATAGGTCAATCATATTATATCACAACAGATGGATTCAGTGGTTGTGTGACCGCTGTAAGTGGTTCATCATTTACCAGTCAATATAATATAATAAGTTTTGGAACATCTATTAGTTGTGCTGAATGTACATTTGAAGACCCTTGTCCACCACCATTACTTTCACAAACACCAACAAGTACGGTTACACCAACTATAACTCCAACCCCAACGATTACGCCTACAATAACGTTAACTACTACGCCAACAAATACACCAAGTAATACTCCGAGTATTACACCAACAAGAACTGTGACTCCAACTGTCACACCTACAATAACGCCAACAGTTACACCTACCATAACATTAACAAACACCCCAAGTAATACTCCGACAAATACTCCAAGTGTTACTCCGAGTATTACACCAACAAGAACTGTGACTCCAACTGTTACACCTACAATAACACCTACAATAACTCCAACAATAACTCCGACAAAAACGGCAACACCAACTGTTACACCTACTATAACATTAACTAATTCTCCAAGTAATACTCCTACAAAAACGGCAACACCAACTGTTACGCCTACTATAACATTAACTAATACACCGAGTAATACTCCAACAATAACACCAACAAAAACTGCAACACCTACTATAACATTAACTAACACGCCAAGTAACACACCAACAAAAACTGTTACACCGACAATAACATTAACTAACACACCGAGTAATACTCCTACAGTAACACCAACAACACCCGCAGTAGTTTGTGTATGTTATACATTAACTAGTGATACACCACCACCACCGGACCCATCTATAGGTGGAACTACTTTCCAATACACTAATTGTACAGGTGGTACTCAGACAGTATTTGTTGAGGGAGGAACCCCACAAGATGTTTGTGCACGAGAAAACACGGTTACAAGAACTTCTGGTGACCCGGGAACTATTGATGTCTCTGCGTACAATTGTTGTTTAGGTTCTATTGTTGGGTGGAGTTATAAAACAACTTTCACGGTGGGTTGTATATTAGGTGCATTCACAAACGTGTGTACTGACAATGCTGATATATGTTTGTCAACAGTAATTTATAGTTCAGATGGTACAGGTTGTTTAGGTGGTTCAATGGCCTCTGGATGGTACGCAGATTTTAACACTACTTCCCCCCCAAATAAAAGACAATGGAATGGTACTAGTTGGGTTGGAGCTTGTGTAAGTTGTGGTAGTTGTCTTGTTGCCGATACAATAATAACATTATCAGATGGGTCAACTAAATTAATACAAGACATTCAAGTTGAGGATGTACTTAAATCTCTTGATGTTTCAGGAATGCCTTTACCATCGGACGAATGGTACTCTTGGAGTAGTGATACATTGAATTATGTTGATTCAACATCAACAGTTATTAACTTTAATAGATATATTGTTAATTCTGTCATAGACATTAATAATGGTAGATTAATTGCGACTGATTCACATAACCACGTTGTTAAACAAAATGGTGTGTGGTATATTAGAACAACATCTGAATTAAACGTTGGTGATGTATTATTAGATATGGATAACACCGAATTTGAAATTACATTATTAGTTACAATTACAGAACCAACAACAGTTTACGATATTGATGTCAGTAATAGTAACTTATATTTTGCGAATAATGTATTAACTCATAACAAATAACCTTTATATTATTAAAGATTGAACTAAATTAAATTACATATGTCAACATATATTTTAATAACAACTGAAAACTACGACGGTCAAATGGCTGAAATTACTTTCTACCCAACAACGGGTGGGAGTATCTTTTTGGGATTAGTTTTGTTACCTTACGAATATTATACCGACGATTTTTATGGGACATATAGTATTTACATACCAAGTAAAGACGCGACTTGTGAATTAAGATTTATTACCCCAACTCCAACAAAAACCCCAACCCAAACACCAAGTCTTACACCTACAAATACCCCAACAGTAACAACAACACCAACCGTAACTCCAAGTATTACATCAACGTCAACAACGACACCGACTGTAACTCCGAGTATTACGGCAACACATACCGCAACACCAACAAAAACTCAAACACCAACTCCAAGTATTACAAGAACACCAATACCAACAAGAACCCCAACTCAGACACCAACACCGACGGTTACAACAACTAGAACACCAATCCCTACTAGAACAACAACACCTACACCAACACCAACAATAACTAAAACTCCGACGGCAACAGTTACATTAACTCCAACAGTTACTCCAACACATACGGTAACTCCGAGTTCAACTAACCCATCGTGTTTATGTGTGGAAGTTGTCATTAGCCAAACCGATATTGATAATGCGGTTAAAAATGTTCTTTTTCCGGATAATACGATAATTTTTCAATCATCAGAAAAACAAAGTAAATGTGATGGAGGTGAAATCGGTTATAGTTTTACTTCACCAGGAACATACCATTTCTGTGTTAAAAGTAATATGGTACAAACATTAAGTTTATATTATTTCTTTGAAGATACTCCTTATTACTCCCCATCAATTAATAGTACAATAACTGTTAGTACAATAGGATGTAGTGTTGATTCAGATTGTGGGACTAATGTAACTCCAACACCTACACCAACAATGACAGTAACACCAACCTCAACAACCAATTATGAATGTTGGGATGTTGGACCTTGTTGTTTAGGTTTACCACAAGAAATTATGAGTGTGCCATCAATATATGGATTTTTAGATGTTGTTTTAGCAACAAATGGATATTGTTACCAATTACTAAAACCTAGTGGTAGATGTCCCGGGACTTTAACTTTCTCAATGTATTATTCAGATTGTACTACTTGTACTTCGGCAAACAAAATTTGTCCAACACCAACATCAACCCCAACAAACACACCAACCCCAACTGTTACACCAACAACACCGGGTTCATTTATTAGTGTTTGGAGAACAACTGAATATGATGAATCAATTACACTACCATTAGTACCAAGTGGAAACTATGCGTTTTTTGTTGATTGGGGTGATGGTTTCACAAATACTATAACATATTGGGCACAATTTCAAACAACACATACCTACGATGACCCTGGTGATTACACCGTAACAATTAGTGGTGTAATAAGTGGGTGGTCATTTGTTAGTACTCTTAACAATAGTATAACCTCACGTCCAAAATTTATTAGTGTTACAAGATGGGGTGTATTAGATATTGGAAATGAAGGTGGTGCATTTTTTGGATGTATAAATTTAGATTTATCTAGTGTTTCAGACACAATAAATTTAAATAATGTCGCAACATTGACAAATATGTTTAGTAGTTGTATATCATTAACGACTATTAACAATATTAATAGTTGGAATACATCAACAATAGACACTACTGACAGAACATTTTACAATACAACAAATTTTAATGATAATATTAGTAGTTGGAATATGAGTAGTGTCTATAGTGCGTCAAATATGTTTTACCAAGCAACCTCATTTAATAATGGTGGTAATCCGGGTATCAACAATTGGAACGTAAGTTCTTTACAAGACGCGGCAGGTATGTTTAGAAGAGCTTTGGCTTTTCAACAACCAATAAAAAATTGGGATGTTAAAAATGTTACTAACGGTTCTAATTTTATGTTAAATAAATCAACGGCTAATTATCCGGCATCTCAATTAGATGATATTTTCAATACTTGGTCAACGTTAACATATTTACAACCAAACGTAGTATTTAATTTTGGAACAATTAATTATACGTCAGCAGGTGTTACAGGTAGAGGAGTATTAACAAATTTAACAAATAATTGGACAATATACTCGGGAGCACAAATATAGTAATACAAAGTATTTATTAAAGGATAATAAGATTTAGATTTTTAATATGGAAAATAATCAAAATAATAATAATATGACGGTATGGCAACGGTTATCCAGTGCCTTTGGTCCTAACGCTCAGTTAAACCAAGATTACCCTGTCTATAAATTAGATAAGAAGGAGTTATTAAAAACAACTTCCCAAGCAGAATACGAAAGAGAAAAATTACAAGCACAACAAACTTATTACTTAGCCAATCAATGGACTAAAATTGAAAGTAATTTATATACTCAAGCCGTTTATTATGAACCAACAAGACTAGCATCGTTTTACGATTACGAGTCTATGGAGTATACTCCTGAAATCTCAGCGGCATTAGACATATACGGTGAAGAATCTACAACAGTTGACCAAAATGGTTTTATGTTACAGATTTATTCTGAATCAAAAAGGGTGAAAGGAATTTTAGCCGATTTATTTAATAATGTTTTAGACGTTAACACTAACTTACCAATGTGGACAAGAAACACTTGTAAGTATGGTGATAACTTTGTTTACTTAAAATTAGATGCTGAAAAAGGTATTGTGGGTTGTATGCAATTACCAAACATTGAAATAGAACGTTTGGAAAGAGGTATGGCCGCAAAATCTGCAAACATTGAAGAACCTATTGAAAACAAAGGTTTAAGATTTAAATGGAAAGCTAAAGATATGGAGTTCAACTCTTGGGAGGTAGCTCATTTCCGTTTATTGGGTGATGATAGAAAACTTCCTTACGGAACTTCAATGTTAGAAAAAGCAAGACGTATTTGGAAACAATTATTGTTATCTGAAGATGCGATGTTAATCTATAGAACATCAAGAGCACCTGAAAGACGTGTATTTAAAGTGTTCGTTGGTAATATGGATGACAAAGATGTTGAACCATATGTACAACGTGTTGCAAACAAATTCAAAAGAGACCAAGTTGTTGATGGGAAAACAGGAAACGTAGATATGAGATTCAACCAAATGGCGGTTGACCAAGATTATTTTATTCCTGTTCGTGACCCTGCGGCAGCATCTCCAATAGAGACATTACCGGGAGCTCAGAACTTAGCTGAGATTGCCGATATAGAATATATCCAAAAGAAATTATTAACCGCTCTTCGTGTCCCTAAAGCCTTCTTAGGTTTTGAGGAAACAACGGGTGATGGTAAAAATTTATCTTTAATGGATATTCGTTTTGCAAGAACAATCAACAGAATACAGAAATGTATGATTGCCGAATTAAATAAAGTTGCGATAATACATTTATTCTTATTAGGATTTGAAGATGAATTATCAAACTTTACATTAGGACTTACAAATCCATCGTCTCAAGCAGATTTATTAAAAGTTGACCTTTGGAAAGAAAAAATATTATTATACAAAGACGCGGTTACAGCAATCGAGGGTATTGCCCCTGTATCTGTATCGTGGGCTAAGAAACACGTATTAGGATTTTCTGATGAAGAAATTAAATTAGATTTACAACAACAACGTATTGAAAAAGCCGTTGGTGCTGAATTAACTAATACCGCAACAATTATCACTCACACAGGTATCTTTGATAACATTGATAAGTTATACGGAAACCCTGCGTCAGGAACAACCGCAGGAGCGGGAGCACCGGCACCACCTGACAGTGGTGGTGGAGGAAGTTTCTCTAGCTTAGGTGGTGGAGGAGACTTCGGAGGCGGGTCTGAACCGGGTGGAGCACCTGAACCGGGTGGTGACCTTGGGGCAGAACCTGGAGCGGAACCTGAAGGAGCACCGGCACCGGGAGCACCAGCACCTGAAGAAGAGGTAGTTCCTGAATCAGTTCAAAGAGATAATCTTAAAATTTTAGTGGAAAGAGGAACAATGACCGAAGAGGATTCGTACATTGATTTATCTAAAGGGAAAAATTCTTTAGGAGAAATTGAGGTTCAACTAGGAAAACTTCTAAAAGATTGATATTTATATTAAAAAAGAAATTATGAAATTCGGTATATTAAAATCAAAAATAGAAAATGTGTTGTTGGAATCATATACAAACAATACATTTAAAACAGAACTTAAAAACTTTAAAACCCTTGTTTTAGAGAATAAAAACGTTGCGAAAGTGTTTTACCTATACGATGAACTAAATTCACCAAAAGCATTAAATGAAACATATATCAATGAATTCATCAATGAGTCCGTTAAGTTATATGAAAAATCATTATCTAAAATTACCAAGTCTGATTTTAATAAATTAAACGAGTGGGTGAAAAACTCAAACGTAGAAAATTCTTACGAGACAATTGATAATTTATTCTCAACTGATGTTCTTACAATTGAATCAAGAATTAAAAGTAAAAAACTTATTTCAGAAACTCTTAGAAAATTACCGGTGGTAACAACTGAAGGTATTAATCTACCACTAGCCACTATGGTTAGTGTGGCAAACAAAACTATTAAAAATTATATTGACGGGTTAAACGAATCTGATAAAAAAGAATTAATGTCTTTATTGTCGGAAGATGATAATACATTAACCGAAAAATATAATACCATTAAAGAGACCGTTGTTGAGAAATTAACAAATATGAAAGACTCATCAGACGATAACTCAGTTAAGAGCAGAATTGATGAGACCTTATCTAAGGTATTAGCGGAGAAGTACGACAAACTAACTTATTTTAAACTTAAAAGTTTAAACGAAAATCTTTAATCATCGTTTGACTTAAATTTCTTTTGGACGTATTTTGCTTTAGAAATTTCAGCACGTTTAACGACAGATTTCTTTTTAAATTCTTTTCTTTTTACAAGCTCAGAACTTTGTCTAGTCTTGATAACTTTACTTTTGTAAAGCTTCAATGCCTTCTCAATAGAAATGTTTTTGTCTAATTTTACTATTATCATATAATACATATATTCCGCAACTACAAAAAAGTTTTGACTATCAAGGTAAAAACACTTACTTTTTTAGAAAATAAACAGGAAAATTATGAAATTTAATGAAAAAGGGGAAAACCTCTCACATTAACGGATTTAAAACCGCTAAAGTTGTTTACGGAACAGTTGATTCCGTTGAACTAAAATCACTCTACTTAAACATCCAAACTTGGGTAGAACCTATTGTTGATTCTGACAATTGGACCCGGACAGTTCTCAATCTGAGCAGAGCCATAAAACACACCATATATCAATCGTTAGATAATAAAATTTTTGACACAAAGTTTATCGTTGATTTAGACTTAAGGTCAAGCGGGTTAAAATATCAAAAAAAATCATTTATGAATTTGGAGATTAATTTTTATATCATTCAACCCGATTTAGATTTTAAAGACAAAGATATCAAAGACTCGTTAACCAATATCACATCTAACATTTTTATAGAAAACTTCAAAGGTAACGAATATTTTAATTTTTATTTAACCAAAAAGAGTAAAATAGAAGAAGATTTGTTACAAACCGAGAATGTTTAATATTTATAAATAAAACATTCAAAATGAATTTAAGAATATTACAACCAAGCGAATCAGGAAAAGGTATATTAGTTGAATACGACGCAGGTTATATTAACCCAACGGAAACACGTAATGTAGATATTATAAGAGAATCTAACGGAATGTTAGACCACTCTAAACCATTTGAATTCTATGCTGTATTACAAAAATATAATACCCCAAATAGAAATGGTAGATTATACCCTGAACGTATATTAAAAAGAGAAGCTGAGAACTATAAAAAAATGATTAAAAAAGGTACTGCCCTATCCGAGTTAAATCACCCGGAATCATCTTTAATTGATTTAGATAGAGTATCTCACGCTATCACAGAAGTATGGTGGGAAGGTAATGTCCTAATGGGTAAGATAAAACTTCTTACATCACCGGGATATCACGAAAGAGGTATTGTATCAACCAAAGGTGACTTAGCAGCAAACTACCTTAGACAAGGAGTTACATTAGGTATATCCTCAAGAGGTGTTGGTTCCCTTAAAAAGATTGGTGAACAAAATGAAGTACAAGACGATTTTGAATTAATCTGTTTTGACTTAGTATCATCACCATCCACTCCGGGAGCGTACTTATTCTTAAATAAAGAAGATAAAAATCTATACGACGAAAACTTAGAAGAAGAGAAAAAAATGAGCGTTGAAAGACACGTTGGGGATTCCGGAAATAAATCGCTTGACTTAATGAAAAAATTAAACGATTATTTAGGACACTAATTAAAAAAAAACAAAATGGAAGAAAAGTATTTTATTGCAAAAATTACCTTAGACTCAGTTGATGAGGCATCAGGAAAGATTAAAAAATTAAGAGAAGAAAAATTAGTTAGCGGTTACAACCCTACTGACGTTGAGGCGAAAGTTACTAAAGTTTTTGAACATTACACAATGGAGTGGAGAATTACCGCGATTGTTGAAAGTAAAATTGACGAGGTCATTGAGTAATCAAAAACACATCTATTAACCAAAAGAGGACAATATGTCCTCTTTTTTTATGCTTTTTATTTTTTGGTGATATTTATCAATGTATAAAAAACCTGTTATGAATTAAGAATTATTTAAACTTTTTTCATAATGGGCGATATTTATATATTAAAATAACTTAAACACAAATGGCAAAAGAAAAATCTTTAGTTGAAGAGGCTATCATCCAAATGAAAAATTTGGAAGAAGCGGTGGCTGAAAATGCAAAAGGAATACTTGCTTCGACTATGTCGCAAGAAATCAAAGAACTAGTAAAAGAATCTCTAACTGAACAAGATGATGATGAGATTGAAACTGACATTGATGTTGAAGAACCGGAAGGTTCAGATGATATCGCCGATATTACAATGGGTGATGACGAATCTGACGAAGAAGGTGATGAAACAGATATTGATAACATTGACTTAGGTATTGGAGACGATGACGAAGACGACTTAGAAGACGTTGAAGACGAGGACGAAGACGACGAAGACACCATTGACCTTACTGACGTTGACGATGATGAAGAAATTCTAAGAGTTTTTCAATTGATGGGACCGGATGATAATATTGTTGTAACAAAAGACGACAAAGGAAACACTCACCTTAAAGATGAAGAAACAGGAAAAGAATATATGATTGTTGGTGAAAGCGAGGAAGAAATGGATGAATCTTGGTCAGAAATGGATGAATCCGATGACGACAATGAATCTATTGAAGATATCGTAGGTAGAATGTTCGGAGACAACGAAGATGAAGATGAAGAATTTTCATTTGACGACGAAGAAGAAGATTTTGGAAACGAATATGAGGACGAAGACGAAGACGAAGAAATTGTTTACGAAATCGTAATGGACGAAGAAGAAGAAGAAGAAAACGAACAATCTGAAGACCCAATTTCTGAATCTAAAAAAATGTCTGTTAAACCAAAAGGTGTTGGTATGGGAACTCCAAAATTTAAATACGATGCAAAACCTAACCAAGGAACAGGATTCAAAACAAAAATGAAAGAAGGTCCTAAATCTGTTGGTACAGGTAAAGCAAAATTTGATTACAAAGAAGGAGAAAATTTAGATGGTGAATTTAAAGCAGTTAAAAAAACTGAAACAAAAGAATCATCAGCTAAAAAACCTGTAGTTAAAAAAGTTGAAACAAAAGAGGCGGTTCGTACTTTAGGTGCGGGGTCTAATTTTAGAAAAGGTGGTTTACCAAAACCAAGAGCTCACTCAAGTGCAAATACTGCAATCAAAGAAAGTACTTCAAACCAAGAATTACAAATTCTTAGAGAGAAAAACGAAGAGTACAGAAAAGCACTTAATGTTTTCAGAAACAAATTAAACGAGGTTGCAATCTTCAATTCAAACTTGGCTTACGCCACACGTTTGTTCACTGAACATTCAACATCAAAACAAGAAAAAATTAACATTTTAAGAAGATTTGATGGTGTTGAAACTATTAAAGAATCTAAAAATTTATATCAAATCGTTAAAAACGAATTATCAGATAACTCTAAAGTTCAAAACATGAACGAATCAATCGAAAGAACAATTGCTAAATCACCTTCTACAGGAGCAGTTAACTTAATTGAATCTAAAACATATGAGAACCCACAGTTCTTGAGAATGAAAGACTTAATGTCAAAAATAAAATAAATA
>Ga0114969_10002728_pt1 | contig 14430 bp, 13 predicted proteins | sample M_130807_MF_Meta_FD_87316 | JGI IMG/M metagenome (GOLD analysis project Ga0114969, IMG submission 87316) | Freshwater microbial communities from Lake Montjoie, Canada to study carbon cycling - M_130807_MF_MetaG | ecosystem: Environmental > Aquatic > Freshwater > Lake | place: Lake Montjoie...
TATTTCTTCGCCTTGAATGAATTTAGAAAACACTGGAAAATCATGGCGGAAATTTCCAGAAGAAATAAATTAGTATGTCCAACCATGCCTTGGAAAAAGGCGTTTCAATTGTTTAATGATTTATGAAAAAATTAGTTCTCTTTATAGTTTGCATCAGCACGTTTGCAAGCTGCATTCCTTCGAAGCAAACCTTTGAATTCAGCAGCCATTGGATAGATCTCACACATCCATTCGACAGCACCACACTTTATTGGCCGAACAACAAAACGAATTTCGTTCACACAACGGATTACAAAGGATTCGTGAGACCTATGGGATACTTTTATTCCTCCTACTCTATATCCGCACCGGAACACGGTGGAACGCATTTGGATGCGCCTATTCACTTCGCTGAAAACAAACAAACCGCAGATAAAATTCCTTTGGAGAATTTAACGGGGAAAGGCATTGTCATTGATGTTTCAGAGCGCGCTTTGTTCAATCACGATTATCAAATTTCAATTGAAGATATTGTGAATTGGGAAAAAGAAAATGGACGAATTGAAAACGGATCCATAGTTTTATTTCGAACGGGCTATGCGCAGTTCTATCCGAATCGCGAGAAATATTTTGGAACGGCCTTAATCGGAAACGAAGCCATTCCTGAATTGCATTTTCCGGGTATTCATCCAGATGCAGCACAGTGGCTAGTAAACAACAGAAAAATCAGCAGCTTCGGATTAGACACACCGAGCATGGATTATGGACAATCGACCGATTTCAAGACACATCAGATTATGCTGGGAAACAATATCCCTGGATTTGAGAATGTGAACATTCCAATGTCTCTTCCAACAAAAGAAATATACATTGTTGCATTACCTATGAAAATTGGAAACGGAAGCGGAGCACCGCTTCGAATAATTGCAAATGTACTGAGATAATAATTTAATCTTTAACGCACAATCGTCACGTGCCCAGTTTGTTCGAATGGCTCTTGGCCGTTGTTAGGAAGAATCTTGATTCTCCAAGAGTAGACAGCATCTGATGCAAAATATTCGCCACCATCCACTTCACCATACCAACCGTCGTTAACATCGTTTGTCTTGAACAACACATCTCCCCAACGATTGAATATCTGAAATTCATACGTTTGAATCAATGATTCTCCACGTATGGAAGGCATGAACAATTCGTTTCGTCCGTCTGTATTCGGAGTAAAGCAATTCGGCACAAAAATGGAAAATTCATCGCTAACAACGACTGTTCCACAACTTAAATCGGTGCAACCATCTGAATTGGTAACCAGCAAGCACACATCATAATCTCCAGGCACTTCATTTGGAAACGTAAATACAGGTTCAACAGAATTCAAGTAATACATATCCATGATTGTCCAATCGTAAGACACGGCACCCAAAGAATAATTGATAAACTGAACCGTGCTATTTCCGACATTTGGAGAAATCGGTGACCAACTGAATGTTGAAACCGGTTGCTGAGAAACGCAGATATAATCGACTATTGACGCGTTGCTGCTACAACCGTTTCCATCTGTCGTTGAAAGCATAATGTCGTAGCATCCTTGGGTATTGAACGTGTAGCTCAAAGAAGAACAATTATTTCCGCTTGGAACTCCATCTACCCACCACGTGCAACCGTTACCCACCGGAACGCTCGTGTTGGTTAAGGTCACGCTCAATGGCGCGCAACCCGACGTTACATCGGCTGTGAATGAAACAACAGGCAGAGGGTTTACAGTTATTGTCTGTGTATCTGTATCTCCGCAGTTTCCCGCTATCGTGTATGTAATCGTCGTTGTTAAAACACCAGCTGCACTCGGATCGAAAGCTCCCGTTGCCGGATTTGTAATACCAATTCCACTCCAAGTTCCACCTGGACTTGCGGCAGTTAATGTAATCGGACTAGCGTCAATACACAACGCACCTGGATTCACAATGGTCGCGTCTAGTGGACCATACACGAGAATGTTCAAAGTCCCCGGCAAAGCACAGCCAGCAGGTATGTATGAAATAATTTCTGTTCCTACACCAGCCGTTGTTGGATTGAATAAACCTGTTGCGGAAACACCCACACCTGTCCAAGCTCCACCAGCTGGAGTTGCACTCAATTGAACCGGAGCATCTGATACACACAAAGGGTTCTGTGCGGTTAATGTTGGAATTGCTGGACCAACAAAAGGAGCAGAAGTGTATAAGTATGGACAACCGTATTGATCTTCAATTGTATAAGTAACAATATCACCCTCTAACAATCCGCCAACGACTATGGTCCCGTTATTCGGAGCCGTATCGTCGACAAAGAATGCATTGGCTGGTGACAAGTTCATAGCCGTAAATGAAGTACCCAACAGTTCTGGCGCACCGCCTGAGAAACCAACAGTTAGCGTTTGTCCAACGCAGTTCTGGGTAGAAGTTCCCTCTATAATTTCGGGTAAATAAGTATAGGTAAATGTTGGGCCTAGGTCATAACAGAGACCTGCAAAATTGGTAAAAGAATATGTCCCCGTGGTTCCATCATACATCGTTAAAGGTGTAAAATAAACCGTGTTGTTCGTGAATGTTCCTGCTGGAAACTGCGCAATGAAACTTCCATCATTGAGATCTATTAGATCTTGTGATGAAACAGTTCCAACCAAACACGGATCTGTTTCCACATTTCCACCCTGAAGCACTGTTGGAGGGCATGAATAAACGAGATACCAAATGGCAGGATTGTAGAGCGTGTCGTTATCGAAAATGTCTCCGGAAAAAATATAATCGTTGTTGGATATTATGCTGAATTGATCATTGAAGCACAAGTAGTTTGGCGAGTTTGTATCTCCAGTTGTTGAAGTCACATAGGTGCCAGCACTCACGAAACAACCACATGCAGCAGGAGCAGTATAAGCGATCGTATTCGTACAAGTTGGAGTTGTTGTAAAGTACACTGTAACATCACAAGCTAAACCGTCTGATGTCACATCAAGAATAGAATAGTTTATTGGTGACGCGAAAGGCGCATTGAAAACAGCTTGCTGCCCATTACAAGTTTCCACAATTAACTGTCCGGTTGCAGGTGCATTCGAAAATTGAATTTGTCCTGTGATATCGTAGGCATTGTTCGCCGGATCACATGCTCCAAAATTCGCTTCGAAATAATCAATATTGCATGTTGCAACTGCGCATGGTGCAGGCGCATTGTATGTAACTGTTCCAGTGCAAGTGGGATCAGCGGAGAATATGGCTGTTACCGTGCAAGAAGAGCCATTCGCAGACAAATTTGAAAAAGTATAGGGTATGCTTGAAGCAAAAGGTGGATTCATGACAATAGGCGCTCCTCCGCATGAATTCGTTATGGTTAATGTCCCTGTTGAAGGAGGATCGGTTACTGATATGCTTCCACTTACGCTGTATTGTTGAGTGGCTTGGTTACACGCAGTTGGATTAGCTGTTATACCGTTGAACGTACAAAGAATAGCGCAGTTCGTTGCTCCACCACCGCTCGTTTGAGTGGCGGTAATATCTGTAGGCATGTTTGAGTAGTTTGTAACCATAAGCATATACCACTGACCAACCTGAGCATTTGGTATGTTAACCTCTTCACTAGCAGCTGTGCTAAAACTGCAGTCGACAACATTTCCACACGGATAAGAAAGACATCCAAATATTCCGCCGCCACCGCTTGTCAACTGATTGTTATTGCATGTAATATTATTGAACGGACCCCAAATTATAAAATCGATATCAACTGCAGCATTATTGGTTAGAGAAATATTAATGTTTCCAGCTTGAGAAATATTTAAATAATACCAAGCGGGGTTTGGTTGTGAAAGCAAACACTCATAATCGGGACCAATAGCCGCATCGCCGTTATTCACCCCTGCTGGATAAGAGACCCCAGTACTCGTGCAAAATGGATCGGCAGTAATACAATCGTCTTGGGCATTTCCAAAAAAAGAAAATGTTAAAACGAACACAGTGAATAATAGAATTCTTTTCAAGGCTTTGGTTTTGTTGGTCAGTTGTAAGACAACAATTGCATACAATAAGTTGCTTTTGCTGACTTTTAAGGTATTGCAATGTACTCATTTCTTTACATATTACAACCCAAAATGGCTCAAAAAAAACAGCACTCGATGAGTGCTGTTCAATATATTCAAGCCGAAAAAAAATTAATCCACCTTCTCAACTTTTATCAATTCAACTTCGAAAATTAAGGTTGAAAACGCTTCGATTTTCCCTTGTGCTCTCGAACCATAAGCCAAACCTTGGGGAATGTAGAAGGTATATTTTGAACCTTCTTTCATCAATTGAAGACCTTCTGTCCAACCGGGAATAACCTGATTCAATCCAAAAGTTGCGGGTTTACCGCGGTCTACCGAACTGTCGAATACTACTCCGTCAATGGTTGTGCCGTGGTAATGCACAGTAACCTTATCATTCTTGTCTGGCATTACACCTTGACCTTCAACATTCGATTTGTACTGTAATCCCGTTGAAGTTGTTTGAACTCCTGGCTTTTTGCCATTCGCAACAAGGTAATCCTCTCCTCGCTTTTTATTCATGTCACTTTTCTTCTGAGAGTTTTTACGAACTTCGGCATTGATGATACCTGTTGCTTTGTCCTTTTCCAATTTAACAGTTCCTGCTTTGCTATCAATTATGGCTTGCATAATTAATTCATCTGACAAGTTTTCAAATCCTGCGATCTTCGCATTCTCCATGACAGACAATCCGAATGCATAAGACAAACTGTCTTCGTGAGTAGCCATAGCCTTAGGACCGGTTTTTCCTTTTTTCTTTTGCGCAAATGATGAAGTGCAAATCGCTACAAGCGCTACAAGAGTTACTAAACGCTTCATATTCTTTAGTTAGCTGGTTTTATTTCAATAACCTCCATTTCAAAAATAAGCGTTGCAAACGGAGGAATTACTCCACCCGCACCTTGCTCGCCGTAGGCCAAGTTTTGAGGGATGTACAACTCGTATTGTCCACCTGCTTTCATCAACTTCAATCCTTCTCCCCAACCTTGAATAACTTGCCCAGCTGTAATAGTAATTGGCTCTTTTCTCTCGTATGAACTATCGAACGTTGTTCCATCTACCAAAGACCCTTTGTAGTGAACCACAATGGTATCATTGTCATCTGGAGATAATCCAATTCCTTCACGAATAACTTTGTATTGCAATCCAGACTCAGTAGTTATAACTCCTGGCTTCTGTCCGTTCTCTTTTAAAAATGTTGTTTCTTTTTCCATTGTTTTTGATGCTTTTTCAGATTCTCTTCTTGCTAAAATTCCTTGAATGTATGGATCTACCATTTCATTTGGAAGTTGATTCATTTTATTCGCGTGATCCAATACTGCTTGTCCCATGATGCTCTCATTAAGGCCTTGAATGCCACTTGTAGCAATATTATTCGCAATGCTTACACCAATGGCATAAGACAAGCTATCGTTTTCGTTGGCTAAAACAACAGTCGATTTCTTAGGCTCTTCTTTTGGTTTTTTCTTTTTATCTCCTTGGTCCATAGCATTCGAACTCAATACCAATAAGCTCGCTCCAAGAAGTACAATATGTTTACTTTTCATTGAAATTTATTTTGGTATGCAAGTTAATGAGATTATCTATTCATTCGTGTATTTTTGAAGAATGAAGTTTTTCAAATTACTTTTTCTTGTTGGAACGCTTTCCGTTGTTACTCCCGATGCTTCTGGTCAAAACGATATGTATGGAGGAATTACGTTTGAAAACTTGACATACAACAAGTCGAGTGTCTACTCCATTGGAACCGATATATACGCTCCGTTCAAAGAGCGATTCACTTTGAATTACAGTTTTAAAATTGGGTTTAGCAAAGACCACAGTTTCGCCTTTCACTCTTCGGTTTCAACTTTATTGGGAAGTTACCTTTTGGCGCTCAATGGAAATTATCCAGGAATTGCAACGCTTGGACTTATTTGTTTAGCTATTCCTGAAGGAGTTGGAATGTATATGGGACCCGATGGACAGGCAATTCACCTTTCCGTGAATCCGCTTGGAATGGATTATTTTTCTGCTGGAGATTTCACCCAAGAATATGTTGGAATGAGTTGCAGCGCTGTTGCGCGTATTCATTACAAATTGAAGTCTCACTTTCCCTCTTACATTACACCCATGGTTGGACTTTACTACAGATATAAGCAAACCAGCATCAATGAGCAATATGGAATTCGCGTTGGAGTTTCTTTTGGACTGGCTTCTAGAAATGTTGATTCGGGAACTAGCATTCAAGAACTCTTTCGATGAAAAAACTATTCTTAATTATTATTCCTGTTTTCAGTTTGATTGCTTCACTCAACGCGCAAACCGATACGCTCTTCATTCAAAACTGGGAAAATGGACATGCCGTTTACATCCTGCCTCCGGGTAAACTGCAAGTGAAAGATGTGTGGACATACTCGGACAGCATTTATTATCCGCCAGTTCCTGCATTCAGAAAATTCAATTTCAATTTGAATGAAACCTACTTGCCTTTGAACGTTTATCAAGGTAAACTGATTTATTACGATCCGTGTGATGGAATTTTCGAATCGGCATGGGTATTCAACGATTCAGCTTTTGTGCACTTTGATTATGATGGTCCTGAGGGTTCGCCCATTGCGGCTATTGAGCAGCAGGAAGAGAATGAAATTCAGTTTCGAATTCTTCAATTCAATTATGAAGACGTTGAGAAATCGTTGGAATATTACTTAACCGTAGCAACCATGAACAAAGAAAAGGGCATCTTCCTTTTCACTTTCGAAAGTCCGTACGATGCTGAATCGAAGTATTCTTTTCCCGTTGTTGAAAGAAGCAAGCTTCACCTTTTCCCAACTTTGGTTTGCGATTGTCGTGTAGACAAGTATGCCGAATTCCAATGGGAATTAGAACCTTTCACTCCTGAATTATTCAAATAAAAAAAAAGCTCGCCGTTGCGAGCTTTCTTCGTTGTATACCTCTGCTTAACCAAAACCACTTGCTAGAAGTTCAACTTGAGACCAAAGGCATTTGAATAAATCTCAGGACCTTTACCCTCTGAAAATTTCGGGAGTAAACCAGACTCTATAAAAAATGAAAGACTACTTGTAAATCCAGCCTCTACATATAAATTCAACATATACTCATTCACTCCGAAATCACCCGCAACTCTTTGTTTGTGCTTATCACCGTTTTCCTTCCATTTGTACAAAGCATTTGAAGTCATGAGGTATCCTCCTATTACACCAAACGAAACATGAAAAATGTTTCGCTCTTGATTCATCCAAAGATCTTCTCTGTCTTGTTCAGTCACTTTAGCGTTGTATTGAAAGACTAATGGTACAGTGAGGTAAGCTGAATTCAAGGTTGCTAAATCACTTACCGGAAAACTTCCTGTTTGAAATCCAAATGTATCAACCTCTGCTAATCTTAAATTTCTATTTAAGGCAATCGTTTCCCAGGAAAAACCGAGGCCAGTTCCTAAACGAAATCTATCCTTTACTAACTCAAACGAAGTGTTAATGATTCCCATTCCAATGCTACTACTTGAGTTTCTTTTCCCTTGATTTTGCAACCACTCTGGATCGTAAGTATTTTGATCAGCATCCATAAAGGTTAAAAATCCGAAGCGAATTCCACCGAAGCCATACCAAGGAAAATCATCTATTGAGAGTGATTTACACTTTTTATTTGTTGTCGTAAGTCTTGAAGTTGAATCCGGATAGATATCAATTTTCATATCGCCAATTCGCATGTGTAAGGTATCGTCGTCTTGATTTCCTTTTATGGTTGTGTCATTTAACAAGACAACAGTGAACTCTTTCTTACTTTCCGTTTGCGCAACAATCCCAGTCACCGCAAACATTGATAAAATCAATAACAATTTCGTTTTCATTTCTGTTTCGTTTTTATTTTTTATTCAATTCTTGGGCGAAAAATATTTCGCGATACGGGCGAAATATATTTCGCCCCTATGCGTTCATTTAAAAATTCACCCTTCTCCCCTTCCACTCAATTACCATTCTGTCTTCATGTTCTTCTCTATTCCTCGACCTCGCGGCTCTGAAAAACTGCCTAACCTTTCGAATTTTCTGAACACGTTCATCTATTTCCTGCGCAATGAATTCCCTGACGGTTATGTATTCCGCTGACTGTTCTTTCGATTTCGTTTGTTGAAGACTCGAATCTATTTTGGCGACAAGCAGTGAATCCTGATTGACTTCAATTGGAATACTGTTTAGTGAATCAACTACTGGAATGTAAACAAGAGAGCTCCATGGCATCGTACCATTGGGGAAACCAACACCATAGGCAGGGCTCCACATATCAGGATAACTCGAACCTCCGCAATAATGTTCAAAATTGAAATCATTCCAAGGAATAAGCCATTCGCTGCTTATTAAATAAATCGAATCTCGTTGATCTACTTTTTTCTCAATCTTCCTTTCTGGACGATGATAAACATATTCCACCGGAGCGGGCTCATCGGGTATAACAATGAAAGTTCGAAGCACCAACGCCACAATCCATGCTGCCGCCATGCCGCTAATCCAGAAATAAACGCTTCGATTATTTTCTTCCTTCTTTAAACCCTGTTTTCGATTTTCATTCAACTGAACACCGGAAATTTCCTTTTGAAAATGACTCTGGATTTCCTCATCGGAAACGGCATAGCGCTTCAAAGAATCCTTGTTGTCGAACGAAACTTCTATTCGTTCAACTTTCGGAAACTCATCTTCTGTATGTTCATTCCATTCGTTCATGCTGTCCAATGAAGGGTTATAAATTCTTTCAATTCCTTTCTAGCTCGGAAGAGTGTCACTTTCACCATGGATTCTGACAAACTCGTTATCTCTCCAATCTCTGCGTATGAATAGTCTTCGTAATCGCGCAGAAGTATCAATTGTTTTTGTTGAAGGCTCAATCTTTCCAACCCCTCATTTATCAATGCTTTCAACTCACCGCTGTGATCTTGCTCTGACACTTCGGTAGAAGCGGAAATGTTATTCTTCAACTTCTCTCTTCTCGACCAATCCACTACTGCGTTGTACGCCGAAGTGAATAAATACGCCTTCGACTTACTTGCTTCAACAAAGTCTTTCTTCTTCCAAAGTTTTTCATATACATCTTGCACTATGTCTTCTGCCAATTCTTTGTCGCGCACCAACTTCAATACAAATCCGAAGATTCGATCAGACCACAGGTCAACAGCTTCATTGTATTCTCTAATACTCATTCGACAAAACCAAGACGCATGAATATGCTAAAAGTTACATGACTTATATATTTTTTTGGAGACATTTAATCTTTTCGTCGCTCAAAACGACGCTCCTTACGGATTTTTCTATTGCACTTTATTAGACTCAATTTTTCAAAGAGCCTTTTGCCTACTCCCTTCTTCAGTGAAGAATTCATACTCGCTTGAGCCATTTGAGTAACCGCATTAGAATCATTACTCGCGTTGAATAATGAATCTTGATTCCTTGTCTTCAATGAGTCTGTAATTGTTGAATCAGCGCCAGGCAATACAACAACTCCCCCCAACGGAAAGCCTCCCCAGGAAGGAAAACCGTAACCGGGGTATCCCCATTGATCCATATAAATTACCCCGCCACATCCGTTAAATGGGTAATTGTATAGTTGGAAATTATACGGGAAAAACCAATCTCCAGTTAATGTGTATATCGTATCGCGCTGCTCGAGCTTCTCTTCAACTTTCTTCTCCGGTCTGTGATAAACATATTCAACAGGAGCCGGTTCGACCGGAATCACAATCATAGCGCGCAGCAAAACCATACTTCCCCATGCAATAAATAGAAGTGCGATTTTGATGTACGTACTTTTTAGACTATTCGATTTCTCCATTGAACGATAGACGAACAAAATGTGGAAATAGTTTCCTCGAAGAGATAATTGAAATTACTCGTTTAGCCTTAACCCAGCGAAACGCCAATCAACGTTCCTATTCCGTAAGTAATTGCTGCGGCTATAAGTCCGAATAAAACCTGTCGAAATCCACTATACCACACATTTTTTCCCGTGAACAAGGTAATTGCCGCGCCAATTCCAAACAATCCGAAGGCACTGCAAACGGTGCTTAAAATAATGGCAGTAAATCCTGTTGTGAAGAAAAACGGAATCACTGGAATGATTGCACCCATTAGAAACAAGAAGAACGAAGAGTAAGCAGCTTCCATAGCAGAACCTTTGAGTTCCTCTGCATTAATGCCTAGTTCTTCCCTAACTAAAATATCCAATGCTTGTTCTTTGTTTTGCATAATCGAAGCCGCCATTTCCTTGGCTTGCGCTTCGGGAATTCCCTTGGCCATATAGATCAGAGCTATCTCTTGTTGTTCACCTTCCGGATTAATTTCCAATTCTTCGGCTTCCAATTCCATTTGATTTTCGGAGAGCTCTTGTGAAGACTTGACGCTAATCCATTCGCCCAATGCCATCGAAAGAGCGCCTGCTAACATACCTGCTAGACCTGTCATGAGCACAGGTCCGCTTCCTGCGCTTGCTCCTGCAATTCCCATAACCAAACTGAAGTTTGAGACAAGACCGTCATTTCCTCCTAAAACAGCGGCGCGAATAGCGTTTCCACCTACATTCCGATGACGTTTTTCGAAACGCGCCAACGAAGAACCTGAAATGTTTTTATTGGTGTGAAGAATATTTCGCAGAATAGAAACGTGAGCAGTATCTGAAATCGAATTCTGCATATTCTGTTGCTTACGAGCATTCAATACTCCAGCGGAAAGTCCTTTCTCTGTATCAAGTAAAACGCCCAAGACGTAGTCATATCCGAATATTTTCCCAATTCTTTTCAATGTCTTCGCTCTTCCTGAAGGCCCAGGCATATCAGATTCAGGAAGACCCTTACTTTTCAAAAAAGCCTTTGCATGTCCCATTTCAATTTCGCTCATCTCTCGAAACACATGCGCCACATTCGGATCTTCTTCGTGCTCAGCTAGCAGGGCATATAAAAAAGACGCATCTACTTCGGTTTGAATACTCGCTAAATTTTCCATTTGGTCCTGAATTGAATTAACTCCTATTTCTTTATTTTTTGAAAGTACAAATTACGAACTCTTCCGGTTGTAAGATAGAAACCTTCAATTTTCTTTCTTTTTCCTCTTGAAAATTGAATGAAGAAATTTCCTGAGAACTCGTCTTTGGCATATGGGAAGAACTCTAACTTATTATTCCGTGGGATTTTCACAAACAACACACTGTCGTTGGCTGTAACAATATATTTCGTGTCAAGTTCAGGACTGTAATACTCACCAATAAATTCCGAAAACTCCGAAGGTTGCAAGTCAACCTCAACTACTCGTTCATAATTCCGGTTAATCGAATTTGGGTTGGTTACACAGAACTTATCAACTCCTAATTCTTTCGAAAAGGACAACTTCGTGGAGCTTCCCGGAACGCTGAATTCCGAATTACTCAATGACAACAACTTTGTACTTCCCAAAATCAATTTTCCATTTTCAAAATTCAATTCGACTCTCCTTTTTGTCAAAGCATCTATGTACGTCCCAATCCATCCTTTTACAATTGAACTGTCTATTGCGAAAATTGCAACAGGGGCTTCATTCATTTTGATTTCCAAAAAAAGATCTGCCACCTTTTGAGACAAAAGCATTGCCTGACTTTCGGCATGATTGGCAAGTAAAATAACGGAAAAATGTTCGTCTGGGAATCGAATAAAATTACTGCGATATCCCGCATCAGCTCCGCTGTGCTGTTCCGTTTTAAAGCCCTTGTATGATTCAGTGCTTATCCCACCGGCATAGGCCTGTTTGGTTCCGTTGTTCAAGATTCCATTTTCCAACATCGCACTTATAAAAGCCGGGCCACCAACTCTTTTCGAGTAAAAATTCTCATCCCATTTACTCAAATCCTCAACGGTTGTAAACAGACTCGTTGCTCCGTAATTATCAAATACCGGAATAGATATTTTCCAATTGCCCTGCTCATCCTGCTGATATGCAGAAGTTCTATTGGGTGTAACTTCTGAATGGTCACTGTGAAAATGTGTGTTCATCATTCCAAGTGGGTTGAAAAAAACTGAATCAGAATACTCTCTCAATGAAACGCCTGTAATTCGTTTAACGGCAACGCCAAGGATTGTATAACTTGTGTTACAATAATAATACTCCGAGCCAGGAATGAAATTCAATGCAACTTGTCTGTGAAGCATCTCTAAAACATCATCTTCTGTAATTAAATCTCCATCGCGCCAACCCGCTAATTCCTGAAGATCCCACTGGTCTCTCATTCCACTGGTGTGGTGAATGAGGTGATTAAATGTAATGACATGTCCAAAGTCGGGAACTTCAGGAAGATATTTCCGAATGTCTTCATTCAAATTTAACTTACCATCTAACGAGAGCATTATTATTGCTGCTGCTGTAAACTGTTTAGAAATAGACGCTACGTGAAATATCGAAGTTGGAGTTATTGGAATGCCGTATTCTAAATTCGATGTGCCATAACCCTTTTTATATATGATCTCGCCATCTTTTACCAATGCTAAAGCGCATCCTGGTGTATTGGGGGATTTATACTCCTCGAAAATCGCATCTATTTTCTCGCGCACTGAATCTTTGATTTGAGTGTGCGAGACAAGAGAAAAAAACACCGAGAATGAAAGAAGAAAAAACGACTTCATACTTATCGAGAATTAAATTAAACACAACTGACTGAAACTACTGAACGATTATCTTCTGAACAATCAAATTTGAATCAGCCTGAAATTTCAAGACAAAATATCCTGGCGGAAAATCCAATCTTTCGATTTTCAATTCGGATTGCCCTGGATTAAAATTCTCTGAATAAACCAATTCCCCAATTGAATTGTAAATGTGAATGCTTGACCGAACCGATAGATTTCCGTTATACCTAATGGTCATATTGCCATTCGACGGATTCGGAAAAACTTCTAACATTGAATCTTTATCATCGATTGATGCTACTGAGGTAGATATGCAAAAAGAGGTAGAGTCGAATAAATTCAACGAAGGAATAATATCTAATGTCGGAAGCACATTCCAAACAAGTTGGTCAACATCGACTACTAGATTTGCAGTATTTAATGGCCTCGTATTCAATAAAATGGCCCAATTCAATTGATTATTCGCGCGAACAATTTCTGTTGTGGTTCCGGGGAGAGAACCTGTGTGCCAATAGTTGTCGTGAACTGGACTCACATTCCAACCAAGAGCGTAGTATTCATCAACAAAAGACGGGCTTATCATGGTGTCTATTGTTGCCGGAAGCAGCATGTCTGGAACCGTTGTAAAACGATCTACTGCACAGAGTATCTTGCATAAATCTTCGGCAGATCCAACCCACCCGCCTGCCGCGTCAAGTGCTTCAACGTTAATTCCTCCGTATGGTCTAGGAACCATGGTGAAATTATCATAAGCCGAAGGCACATTATTGGCTGACGAATAATCGTAATAATTAACTTCATTAGGAAGTTTATCCACTAATAGATTTTTTCCGCAATACATATCTACGATATCCAATGGGGCTAAAATGCTATCTCGAACATAGGTTTCATATTCCTGACCTGTTATTTCTTCGATAACTCTTCCGAGTATACTGTAGCCTAAATTTGAATAATGGGCTTGAGTTCCAGGAGTAAAATCCAACTCTTGATTATTCAATACATATTCAATTATAGCCATTTCATCTGCTGGCGCTGTTACCGCCATTGCCTGAGCGATGTAATAATTATTGAACATAGGATCTCCCGACACATCTCTGTCCCAACCTCCAGCATGTTGAAGAAGATTTCGAACTGTAATGTTGTATACCCTGTTGTCTGTAGCACTTTGAAATACAATTGAATTTAATAAGCCATCTGCACCAAATACGGTATCATTCAAACCTATCCTTCCTTGCTCATAAAGATGCATAATAGTAATTGATGTAATTTGCTTCGACAAGCTCGCCAATCGGAAAATATTATCGGGACATACCAACGTGCTGGCATCTACGTCTGCGTAACCAAATCCTCGGTTATAGACGAGTCTGCCCTGGTATGTAATAGCCAATTGAGCGCCGGGTATAGCGTAATCGCTAATCAGATTAGTCATTGCCTCATCAAAGTTTACTAAGTCAGGAACTTCATAACCAGTCTGAGCTTTGGAAGAAGAATAACAAAACAACAATAAAACAAATAGAGCTTTTTTCATACTTTTCTGTTTGTGGAGGTTTAAGAAAATTCAACGGAACGCGGTGGCCTAATTATTCGCCTTTCAGAGATACGTTTTCAACAAAATACATATCTATTTGACCTTTATTTTTGGCCTCAATTTTACCTCTGTGGGTGCATGCGAAATGGTCTTTCTCATTTTCGTATATGCTGCGCCTGATGTTTATTTTATCCGCTTCACCAGAGGTTTCAAGACGAGTGGCAACGTTAACGGTATTGCCCA